>WNGO01000657.1_pt1 | contig 21274 bp, 22 predicted proteins | sample 5400511 | NCBI WGS metagenome assembly WNGO01 (sample SAMN13153380, study PRJNA577476) | soil metagenome | isolation source: 20 cm soil or saprolite under Garry oak tree replicate 2 | place: USA:California | collected 2016-06-15 | reverse complement strand
TTTTCACTGACTGCTTTGAGAACACGGTCTCTCAGATCCTCACTATATGGCCTTGGCATCATTTTCCTTCTAATTACTTTATCCCATTCTAAACTCTTTTACCATTTAGGTAAACCTTTCTTGGGTTAGCTATAGGTGAAGTACATGTTAGAGCATAATTTTGCGATTGCAGAGCTAAATAGGAAGTTAGCGAATATTATCCGTATTGGGCTTATTAAAGAAGTAGATTATGAAAAGGCAAGAGTAAGAGTTCAAGTAGGTGAATTTTTAACCGATTGGTTGCCATGGATAACGATGAAGGCAGGAGAAGATAGAAGTTGGTTTGCGCCGAATGTTGATGAGCAAGTAATAGTGTTATCGCCATTTGGGGAATTATCTTTGGGGGTAGTATTACCAGCAATATATCAGGAGAAATATCCGCCTCCGGAGAATAAAAAGGAAATAAATAGTGTAAAATTTCAAGATGGGACAAAGTTATCGTACGATAAAAATAAACATCACTTAGAAATTTTCGTAGCTGATAAAATTACTTTAAAAGTTGGAAGATCAGAAATAGAAATGACAAAAGATAGTATTAAATTAAAAGCAAGAAGAATAGACTTAAATTGATATATATGAATAAAGCAGTTGTTTGCATAGGGGATCATTGTACAGGCATGCCGATTCATGTCTGTGTGAGCGGGAGTGAAGATGTGTTTGTAAATAGTAGATCTGTCTGTCGTAGGGGTGATATCTTGACTATAGGGGAGACACTAACGCAAGGGTCAAACAGCGTATTTGTGAATGGTATTGGGGTAACAAGAACAGGAGACTTGGTATCGTGTGGTTTTAAAGTGATAGGTGTTAGCAAAAATGTATTTGTAGAATGAGAGGCATGAATGCTAGCACGGGAAAGGAATTGGAAGGAATAGAACATTTAAAGCAATCAATAATTGATATACTGACCACTCCTATTGGATCACGTATTATGAGAAGAGAGTATGGTTCTCGATTATTTGAATTAGTAGATAAGCCAATCAATAGGGATTTTACGCTAGAAATTTATGCAGCAGTAGCAGAAGCTCTACAAAAATGGGAAACAAGATTTAAATTAGAAAAAGTAAAAATAACAGAAGTAAAAGAAGGGAGAGTAACATTGAATTTAGAAGGTGTCTATCTTTCAGAAGGTAAGTTCATAAATATTAATGGAGTAGTTGTTTAAAAATGCAGCAACCAGAGATAATTGAAAAACTGAGCTACGAAGAAATCTTTTCACGTATGAAGGAGGAGTTAATAAGTCGAGATGAAAGTTTTACAGCATTAGTAGAAAGTGACCCAGCGATGAAGGTTCTGGAAGTAGCAGCCTGGCGAGAACTTTTGCTGAGAGAAAGAATAAACGAAGCAGTAAAAAGTAATTTACTAAAATTTTCGACAGGAGAAGATCTTGATAATTTAGCTGAGTTTTATGGAGTAGAAAGACAAAAAGAAGAAGATGATGAAAGATTTAGAAAGAGGGTAAAAGCAAAAATAGTAGGTTGGAGCACAGGAGGAAGCAAGGAGTATTATAGGTTTCAAGCACTCTCAGCAGATAGAAGAGTAAAGGATGCGTTGGTTGAATCAAAAGTGCCAGGGAGTGTGGAGATCTCAATTTTATCAACAGAGTTATCCACAAATGGCATAGCGTCTGAAGAACTACTTGATATTGTAAGAAAGCGAGTCACCAGGGATGATATAAGGGTATTGACAGATATGATAACAGTAGTTGGTTGCAATATTATAGAAATAGATATCCACAGTAGAATTAGCATTAAAAGACCAGATATTATTGAAACGGTGAAGAAGAAATTTATAGAAAAATTTGAAGCAAGCAAAAGACTCGGATGGAGTATTACAAGATCATGGATAATAGCGAATCTTTTTGTAGAAGGAGTAGAAAACGTAGAATTAATCGAGCCAAGAGAAGACATAGTTGTGAAAGGAAATGAGTGCGCTTTCTTAAAAAGTTTAAATGTTGAGTTAAATTAATGCTATTACCGCCAAATGCAACAAAGCAAGAAAAAGCGCTGGTTGATGCAATCGATTACAAAGTAGATCCAAGCAGCGTAAAAGGATTTAAATTTAGCCTAGGGGAAAAAATATTGCCGTGGTTGGTTGAAGAATATGGATTGGGGGAAATTCTACGCTGGGTAAAAGACAAAAGAAAGGCGATAAAAGAAGGGGTAGAATTTCAGCGTTTAAGAGGAACACCTGCCTCACTGAAAATAGCATTAAAATGGGCAAATATAGAAGATATTACGATTATTGAAGAGCCACCTGGTAAACATTTCTTTGAGTTGCAGGTAGGAATAACGAATGTGCCAAATGATTTTTTTGTTGATGCAGTAGTAGAGCTGGCAAAACCATCACTGCCTGTAAGATCCAGATTGATGAGGATTTTTAACGATTATTATAATGCACAGAGATTTATATTGGATGAGAGTTTATTTGGAGATCTTCTTTCCGACTATTCAGGGGTAAAAATAGAAAAAGATGGCCCAGTGTTATCATTTGGGAGAGTAAATTTTTTCAGGTCTAGAGGTCCAGTTATTAGGATTATAGAAAACAATCTACGCGATCATTATGAACGAGCTTTGAGCAATGATATATATCGCCTAGATGTAGCAATACTTGGAGAAACCGAGCCTCACACAAAGAATTATAACGGTATTTATGAAAGAAGTCATTTGTGGAATAATTTAAAAACGTTATATCTGCTACCACAGAGCTTATTACCGGCAATAAAGTTTGCGAAAGCGCAGATAGTATTGTCGGATAGTTGGAATTTGGGAGAAGTAAATGCTTGTTTTCCAGTAAGTAGTATAGAAGAGAGGGGAAAAAGGTTTTTACTAGGAAGTGATAAACTATCTGAACAACTGTGGAATTTAAAATACAAGCCAATTTTAGAAAGATTTTTTGCCGTTCACCACTATCAAGTAAAGAATTTCTCTACCCCCAAAATAATAAGATTTAGCGTAGCAGAACACTACATTCATTTTGAAAGCGAATTAGATTCAAAGCAAAAGGATTCAATACAGGAGTTAGAAAATTACATTTTAGTGTTTTACTCAGGTGTACTAACATGGCATGAACATCGACATTTGAACAGAAGTTGGGAAGAAAAACAAGTAATATGTTTAATGAGTTAAATACATATATTTACATCTTCATATACTACATTAACATTCGGTAAAAATGTGTGTTTTTTGAAAAAAAGAAGTTGCTTTTTCATGCCAAAACAGCTATAAATTAGGTAGGTGTAGGTAAACATAAGAAATTGATCTTGCACTGAAGTGAGCCAAATTGGCGTATGTTTTTATAGTGGGGTATGTAATGAGGTTTAGCAAGGAAAAGAGAGAAGCTTTTAATAAGTCATTTTATGAATTATTAAAGAACTCGTTTAAGAATATTAATGAAAAAGATGAAAAAGGGGAAACGATATTACATAAGGCAGCAAGAATGTCGACAAGAGAAAAAGTAAGTTTTCTAGTCAAGAAAGGAGCAGACGTCAATGCAAGAGATAACAAAGGTTTTACACCATTGCACTGGGCAGTATCGGCGAAACGTCTAGAGAACGTAAAAGTGCTGATGGAAGAAGGAGCCGAAGTCGATGCTACTGAAGGAATAAGCAAATATACACCACTGCACCTTGCATGTATAGTAGGCGCAGAAAGTGTAATAAAAGAGCTGGTAAAAGCAAGAGCGGCAGTTAATCAGCCTGATAAATTTGGTAATGCACCGATGTATTGGCTATTGGAAAATGAAAAGAACAAAAAGGCAAGGGAATTCCTGGAAAAGCAAGGAGGTATAGTAAGAGATACACGAAAAATATGCGATGAAGTAGTGGAATCAGTTGGAGAAATGGTAGATGTATGGAGTAGAAAATTTTTACCGAAGTTAAAAGGAAAGGTAGTGAGTTTAGAAGAAATCAGAAAAAGAGATGAGTCGCTAATAATAGAAGATTTTAACAAAGTAATAAGCAGGGTGGTAGGCAAGATGAACACTATGATTAAAGAATTTATAGATAGGTGAGGTATATAATGGTGCGCCAAGAAGTGCTTGGAGAACAGTTGGTGAAAATCCAACACAAACAAAGTCTAGCCAACAGTTTGGAACAGACCACTATGTTGCATGAGGTAACGAGTGTAATAGAGCTAGTGGTATGGACAACGCAGGGCACAATGAAAGTGAAGGAGTTGAGTCCCGAAATACCTGAAGACATAGAGGTCGACATGTTCATAATCATGGAAGACAGCATGAAGGATAACGCAAAGGCGAGCTATCACTCACTCTATCGGGATCTGAGACCGTGTCATGTGTTGAAATGGACTTCAAGTGAACTTGGGAGATCCCATGCATTCCTATCAAGGTACGCTGGAACAAGTCAACAAAGGCAAGAACTAGCGGAAGATGCAGGGGAAGTCGGACTGATTGATAGTACTCGGGATGTGGGAAAGCCGCATACAAGGGGAAGCGGTCAGCAATATAGTAACTGGAATAGGGATTGCTATACCAATACAACGGAGGTTGGAATAACATGCAAGATAAACTAAACCAGATAGCAGTAAGAGCAAAGCAAGATAAGCGACTAAAATTCACATCGTTAGTCCATCTGATAAATACAGAGAATCTTGTGAGATGCTATAAAGAACTGAAGCGTAACAAGGCTTGTGGGGTAGACCAGATAACAGTGGAATCATACGGAGAAAATCTGAATGAGAAACTCGAAGTGCTAGTAGAAAGTACGAAGAGGAAGCAATATCAACCACAACCAGTAAAAAGGGTATATATACCAAAAGCTGGAAGTAAAGAGAAACGCGGACTCGGAATACCATCAACTGAGGATAAATTAGTACAGATTATGCTGAAGAAGATATTAGAAAATATTTACGAGGCAAACTTTCTGGACAGCTCATATGGATTTCGACCTGGAAGAAACTGTCATCAAGCGGTAAATGCACTAGATAAAGCAGTTATGTACAAACCAATAAACTATATAGTAGAAGTGGATATCAAGAAATTCTACGATAATATACAGCATAAATGGCTAATGAGATGTCTAAGGGAACGAATAACTGACCCAAATTTACTGTGGCTAGTAAAGAGATTTCTTAAGGCAGGGATAGTCGAAGCTGGACATTATGAAGCAACAAAACAAGGTACACCACAAGGTGGTATAGCAAGCCCTGTATTAGCGAATATATATTTACATTATGTGTTGGATTTATGGTTTGAAAAGAAATTTAAACCAAGATCCAGAGGATACATACAACTAATAAGGTTTTGCGACGATTTTGTGGTCTGTTGCGAAAGTAAGGTAGAAGCGGAAGAATTTCTGGAGTTACTGAAACAAAGGTTAAGTAAATTTGGGTTGGAAGTATCTGAAAACAAGACCAGAGTAGTAAAGTTTGGCAAGAAGGAATGGCAACAAGCGATAAGAGAGAAACGAAGAACGGAAAGTTTCAATTTTCTGGGGTTTACGCACTATGGTGCAAAAAGTCGTCGTGGTAGATTAATGATGGGACATAAAACCTCAAAGTTAAATCTAGCCAGAAAACTAAAAGAAATCAAAGAGTGGTTGAAAAAAGTTCGCGGAAGTATTCGACTTAAAGATTGGTGGCAAGTACTGAAGGCTAAATTAACAGGACACTATAACTACTTTGGTATTAGCGGAAATTATTGGTGTTTGAAACAATTTTACACATCAGTAAGAAAGCTAGCATTTAAATGGATAAATCGACGTAGTCAGAAAAAGAGTATGACCTGGGAACAGTTTGTACACTACGTAGAAGTAAATCCATTACCAAAGCCAAAAATACATTTTTCTTTATATGCATAAGAGGGACGACTATGAAAACTAATATTGATGAGCCGTGTGCGGGAAATCTGCAAGCACGGTTCTTTAGGGGGAGTTGTAGTAATAAAACTCAAACGAGAGGAGTAAAGCTACAGCTTCTACCAAACGTAAAGTTTAACAAAGAAACAAAAAATGTTTTTGAAGAGTTATTGAAAGAATTATCAGAAAACAGGTTTCAACAAATAAATGAAAAAGACGCAGAAGGTTGCACAATATTGCACCGAGCAGCACAGGTCAGAAGTAATAAAGTTATTAATAGAAAAAGGTGCAGGTACAAACGATAGAAACAATAGAGGCGAGACACCATTGCACCTAGCAGCATTTTTGGGAAGAAGAAAAAATGTGAAAGTGCTGATAGAGAAAGGAGCCGAGGTAAATGCAAAGTCTAACAATAAAGCAGTACCACTACATTTAGCGTGCTTAGCAGGGAGGAAAGGGACAATAGAGGAGCTGATGAAAGCAGGAGGAGATATTGATGCAATAGATAGGTTTGAATGTAGCCCGCTACACTATGCTAAAGTTTATAAAAGGGTAGCAAGTTTTCTAGAAAAGAAAGGTGTGAATATGAAAGAAATACCAGAAATATACGATAGGGCAATAGAGGAGGTAATGGAGAAACGAAACATAAATGAATTACAACTAAAGGAGGTAGATTTAACAGATTAAGTATATAGATTTATATCTTAATATGATATGCGAAAAAAATGTGTATATTTTGTAAAAAAAAACTTGCTTTTTATGCCAAAACAGCCCTAAGTGAAAAAGTAGCTGGTAAACAAACAAGAATTACCAAGCGCTAAAGTGAGCCAAATTGGAGCCATTTTATATTACATTAATAGCTGAGGAAAGTTATGGTAAAATTCAGTAAAAAAGAAAGAGAAGAATTTAATAAGTCGTGGAAAGAAGTATTAGATAACTCAATAGAAAATATTAATAAAAAAGACACAAAAGGGAGAACGATACTACATTACGCGGTGGGAATGCCAGATCCAAAAAAAGTGAGGTTATTAATCAAAAAAGGAGCGAATGTAAATGTGGCAGATGCGGGACAATATAGACCACTGCACTTAGCAGTCATGGGACAACGTGTAGAAAATACAAAAGAGCTGATAAAGGCAGGAGCCGATGTAAACGCAGTGGAACGAAGTAGCAAATTTGCCGCGTTACATCTGGCATGCATGGTAGCAGAGATAAAAATAGTAGAAGAGCTAGTAAAAGCGGGAGGGAATGTAGAGCAAAAGGATAAATTTGGCAAAACAGCAGTGTATTATGCGAGAAATAATAAAGAGATAATAGAAGTGTTAGAAAACGTAAAAATCGCAAATAAACAGAGGGAGTTCATAGAAAAAATAAAAACCGTATCGGAAAGTACGGCAGCAGGTGTAAAAGAAGAGCTTGTGGATGAGAAAGTGCTACAGCGTTTAAAAATTCAGGTGATTATATGGAAAAAAAAGTAGAAAAAGAGGTAAAATGTTTAGAGAAAAAAGCGTTGGAAGAGCTGAGAAAAATATGGAAAAAGGTATTTGGGGAAGAAGCACCTAGATACTCAAAGAAATACCTGATACCAAGATTGGCGTATAGGATACAGGAGAAAGCGTATGGAGAAATGTCAAGAAAAGGGGCAAAAAGACTAGAATATCTAGCAGATCGACTAGAGAAGGGAAAAAGAATAAGTAGCGATAAACTGCCAGCAGCGGGAACAGAGCTGATATTAGAAAGGGGTGAAGAAACGCATGCAATAATGGTAGTGGATACAGGATTGATCTACAGAGAAGAATTTTACACGTCATTATCAGCAGTGGCAGGAAAAATAATGGGAATGAGTTATAACGGGCCTTTGTTGTTTGGTATGCGTGAAAAGGAGAGAAAAAGTGTGTGAAGAAATAAGATGTGCGATATATACGAGAAAATCGAATGAAGACGGTCTAGAACAAAAGTTTAATAGCCTTGATGCCCAGCGAGTAGCATGTGAAAAGTACATAAAGAGCAGAGAAGGCTGGGTAGCATTGGCCAAAAGGTACGATGATGGAGGGTTCTCAGGAAAAAACTTAGAAAGACCAGCGATAAAGGAATTATTTGAAGATGTAAAGGCAGGAGAAGTAGATTGTGTAGTAGTATATACATTAGACAGGTTATCAAGAGAAACAAAAGACAGTATTGAAGTAACATCATTTTTTAGAAGGCACCGAGTAAATTTTATAGCAGTAACGCAAATATTTGACAATAATACGCCAATGGGAAAGTTTGTACAAACAGTGTTATCAGGAGCAGCACAACTAGAAAGAGAAATGATCGTAGAGAGAGTAAAAAATAAAATAGCAACATCAAAAGAGCAAGGGTTGTGGATGGGAGGAACTTTGCCACTTGGGTATGATGTAAAAGATAAAGAATTAATAATAAATGAAAAAGAAGCAAAGACGGTGAAACATATATTTGAGAGGTATATGGAGCTGAGATCAATGGCAGAATTGGCAAGGGAGTTAAACAGAGAAGGATACCGAACAAAGAGATTTGAAGCAAAATCAGGAAAGGTGTATGGAGGAGAGATATTTAAGAAAGCGACGGTAAGAAGAATAATAACAAATCCAACATATATGGGAAAGGTCAAGCATTATGATAAACAATATAAAGGAAAACATGAAGCGATAATAGAAGAAGAAAAATGGCAAAAAGCGCAAGAATTGATAAAGGATCAGCCATATAGAAAAGCAAAATATGAGGAAGCGCTGCTAAAGGGGATAATAAAGTGCAAGAGCTGTAATGTAAATATGACGCTGACCTATGCAAAAAAGGAAAATAAAAGGTATAGATATTACGTATGCAACAATCATTTAGTTGGAAAAAGCTGTGAGTCAAAGAGTCGGAATATAGTAGCAGGAGAAGTAGAAAAAGAAGTAATGAGGAAGACAGAGCAGCTATATGAGAATTGGAAAGAAAAGACCGAAGAAAAATGGGAAAATTTAAGTTTTGGAAAGCAGAAAGAAGTAGTGAAAAAATTAATAAAGGGAGTAATGGTAAAAGAGGATGGAATAGAAGTACATTCTGAATCAGAGGAGATATTTATACCAATAAAGAAGAAAGGAAGTAAGTGCACAATAGTAGAACCAGAGGGCAAAACAAATAATGCGCTACTCAAAGCAGTGGTAAGAGCCCATCTGTGGAAACGTCAACTGGAAGAGGGAAAATATGGAAGTGTGAAAGAGTTGAGCACTAAAATTAAGATAAGCATGAGAAGAATACAACAAATTTTAAGGTTAAATTACCTGGCTCCAAAAATTAAGGAAGACATAGTAAATGGGAGGCAACCAAGAGGCTTGAAGTTGGTTGATTTGAGAGAAATACCGATGTTATGGAGTGAGCAGGTAGAAAAATTTTACAAATTAGCGTCTTAAATTACACACATTAAATACAACAAATTTTAATAGAGATTATGAAAAAGATAGGGAAAGCTATTGCTAGAAAATTCAAAAATTGAAAGGGAACCACTAATGCAAAAGTAACTGATATGGAGACGCCGGCAGATGTTGAGGAAGTTAAAGTTGAAATAAAAAGGCAAACCAATACAGTTTACAGAGACCGACACTCAATTATGTAATAAAAATAGTGAGACGGAACAACCAATATTTGAAAGTAGCGAAAAAGCCCAAAATGATTCAACCACTGTAGAACCAACTTCCGTCGATAGAGAAGCTAGTCCATCTTCCGCTGAACCATATTTTGATGCTACAGACGAAAAAGACAGACCATCAACAAAAGTAATGCAACAAAGACGAGCAATCATGGCTGGTAGTGTTGGTGCGGCATTATTTGTATTAAACAAGACTTGATCTGACACTTAAAAAAAGTAAGTTATAAAATAATAAAAGAAAGGAGTGTTAGAAATGAGTACAATACAAACAAAAATACTAAAACCAAAGCTAGGGTTTAGCAAAACAACTAGGAAATGTATCTCAAGCATGCAAAGTGATGGGATACTCAAGAGATACATTTTATCGATTCAAAGAGTTGTATGAAAATGGAGGAGAAGAAGCATTACACGAGATAAGTAAGAAAAAACCTCTATTAGCGAATAGAGTTTCCGACGATATAGAAAGAGCAGCGATTGGTATAGCAACAGAATTTCCAGCATATGGGCAAGAAAGAGCTGCAAATGAACTGAGAAAAAGAGGTATAATAATTTCTCAGGGAGGAGTGAGATCTATATGGCTGAGAAATGATCTTGAAACTTTCAAGAAAAGACTTAAAGCACTGGAAACAAAAGTAGCTCAAGATGGAATTATATTAACCGAAGAGCAACTTGCAGCTTTAGAAAAAGTTAAAGAACAAAGAGAAGCACATGGTGAAATTGACACTGAACATCCAGGTTATTTGGGTTCTCAAGATACCTATTATGTAGGTAATATAAAAGGCATAGGAAGAATCTACCAACAGACCTTCATTGACACTTATTCTCGAGTAGCATTTGCCAAGCTTTATACAGACAAAACGGCTATTACTGCTGCTGACTTGCTGAATGATAGAGTGATACCATTTTTTGATGAGCAAAATGTGCCATTATTGCGTGTCCTTACAGACCGAGGAACAGAGTATTGTGGTAAGCCTGAAAATCACGCTTATCAGCTTTATTTGGGAATCGAAAATATCGATCATTCTAGGACCAAAGCCAATTCTCCACAGACTAATGGCATATGTGAAAGGTTTCATAGAACTATGCAAGATGAGTGTTACAATATTATCTTCAGAAAGAAAATCTACAATTCTTTGGAAGATCTACAGATTGATGTTGATTATTGGTTGCGTTCTTACAATGAAACAAGACCGCATTCAGGTAAATATTGCTATGGTAAGACGCCTATGCAGACTTTTCTTGATAGCAAACATATTGCTTTTCAGAAAAATATTAGTAGCATTACACAAGAGACTGATATTAGTTTTGACTACCTCAATTCTTCTGTCAGTTAATTCTTGTCTGTCAGATTAAGTCTTGTCTTTTACAGGTAAATATTGCTATGGTAAGACGCCTATGCAGACTTTTCTTGATAGCAAACATATTGCTTTTCAGAAAAATATTAGTAGCATTACACAAGAGTATCTGTTCAGGGGAACGGTTTAAGAAACGATAGATAGAAGATTGTGAAAAGGGTTTAGTCCCTTTTGCTTCCATGTTAAGTATAACGAAATTATCCGCTCAAGGAATGTGTTTCCTCGCTCCGATTGTGTAAAATATGAATTTTTGCGGTAAACGACATAATGCCGTATTTGCCGTTCAGCATGATTGTTTGTCAGTGGTATGTTTTCTGGATCATCCAAAAATTTCCACATCATTCTTTCAGATTTCAAAATATTCTTTGCAACTCGAGAGGCTCCAACTGCTTCAGGCAAGCGGGATATTTCCCTCAAGTAATACCTTGTACGCTTTCGCAACTTTCTGGCGCGTCTGGCAAATCTTAAAACATCTATCCCACTTTTTAGTAAAGCTTTTTTTAGTGCAAATAATTCAGTGGCTACGTTTCTCAAGTAATAGCCCAGAACTTTAACTTCAAATTTCCAACTATGCGCTAATCTTTCAAAATCCCTTGCTAAGTGCGCCCAACAGATTTGCCTATTCTTATCAACAAAATAATTATATGCTGCATACCTGTCAGTTACTACCAAGCTATTACGATTGCAACATACATTATTTTTTAAAACTTTCATTCCTCTTGACTCTGTAAGTTTTACAAAACTCGCTTGATTACTAGCAAATATCCAGCACCAACTAAGCTTGCCTTTATTGTAATGGCTTGTTTCATCAATATGCAAAACTTCACTTCTGCTTATTTCTTGCTCGATTTGCTCATACGTTTTTTCGCATTTTAACGCAACTCTATGTTCACTATTTGACACGCTGCCAACACTTATGTTCACATTAAAAATGTCATTTATGATACTAGCCACTTCACGCTTTGAGTTTTTGTAAAATCCGCTAAGTGCTGCAATTATAGACTTAATCCTTGGTCCAAATGTATCTGGTGTAACACCCTTTGGTAACCTGCTACTTCTTCTTTTTTCGCACTTCCGACAACGGCCATGCTCTAGCTGATACTCTACTACATACTGCTTAATTTCTTGCAGATCAACTTTCTGATGAACATATGGTTTTTCACATACTGCAACCTCCCCTCCGCATTCGCAAGTATTAGGCAACTCTATCTTTACTACTTTATCTGCTTCCATTTTAGCCCGATAATTGCCTTTGTGCCCAACCTGACCACCAATGCTCCTTTCGCTCTTTGGTTTATCCTTTTTTATTTTGTACAATTCTTTAGAGCTGGGCAGAGATGAATTTTTTGAATTTAAACCAAGCCTTTCCTTTAATTCGGCATTTTCTATCTTCAGAGCCTTATTTTCTGCTTTTAAACTTTCATTCTCTTTTTCTAATCTTTCTATTTTTGCTTCTAACCTTTCTATTTTTTGCTGTAAATTTTTGCACAGTTCTAAAAAATTTACCATATTACCTCACTTTTGCTCTATGATTGTCTTTTTAGATCACCTTGTCTACCTTATTTTGCCACTTCGCTGAACGGATACACACAAGAGACTGATATTAGTTTTGACTACCTCAATTCTTCTGTCAGTTAATTCTTGTCTGTCAGATTAAGTCTTGTCTTTTACACTTTAGAAGAATCTATAGGTTATTAAACTTTCTGCAATTCTTTTATCTCACTTATAGAAAGACCAGTAAACTTGACAATAGTGTCAACATCAACATTATTAGCCAGCATTGTTTTTGCTACTTCAATTTTTCCTTCAATTTTTCCTTCCTCTTTACCAATTTTTTTGCCTTTTTCAGTAGCATCATCGAGTCTTTGAGCGAGGACAGCCTGTTCATCAAGAATACGTTTTATTTCCTGTTCGTAGGCAATAAATTCTTTCTCTGACCAGTTAAATCTATTTAGCTCTTCATAGGCTTTTTTGATTATAAAATCACTCCCTATTATTTTTTCCAGCTCCTCTTCACTGGTTTCCTCTGCATACCTAAAGAAATAAGCCCACTTTTCTACTATATTCTCCAATTGATCTTCCTTCGTCTTTGGAAATTTTGGCAATTCAATAAATATAAAGTAAAAATCTTTTAGATCGTGTTCATTAGTGTCTTCATCTCGAATAGTATGCTTTGACTTGTACTCAGATTTATTAGGAAACAGTACACAATCTGCTATAGCAATGAAGATAATTTCCTTAAGGTCATGGTATTGATCACCCTTGTCAGCTTGTCTTGAATAAGCTTTAGCAGCATAGTACTGAGCACGTTTCTCGAAGCCTTTAGTTTTAGCGACCTGCATTTCGACTATTACTTGCAGTCCATTTTCATCTCTACAGAGGACATCAACAATACTTTGCTTTTTAGCAGCAATATCAGGGTCTTGAATAGTACTTAAAAACTCTATATCCTTTATTTTATTTTTACCAGTGAAGCCAAGGATATCATTGAGAAAGTGAATAAGAATATCCTTATTTTTTTCAGTACCAAAGATACGCTTGAACGATATATCATTTTTGGGATCAAGAAACTTAGAAAAAGTCATAAGAAATTAACCTAAAAAGCATTAATAATTATACACAATTCTGAAGAAATGTTCAACTTCTTTATGCTAAAGTCTATTAAAGTTAGCTGAATTTCAAGAATTGGTGAAGAATCTACTTGAGGTAGGTGTTCCTATTAATATAGGCGACTGACCTAAAAAATCTTAAAGCTAGTGGTATGCTTGAAGAACCATAATCGTCAAGTAAACTTTAAAAAAAACAAGATAATCTCTAAATTATTATGGCTATCACCTAATATTTAAAGAACATCTCTCACTATTTTCCCTTACCTTGAGCTTATAGTTATACTTTTGAGCCTGCTGCTTAAGTTTCTTCCATTTATACCTTCATAGGTATATTACTCAACAAAACTGCCGTGAATTAAACCCGCAACTGTGACTTAGAATGTTCAGTGGTAAATACACCACACAGCACACTTTTAACAGCAGTCCATGTACTCATATCAGGATCATTTTGCTTCTCTTCACTAACTTTTTCACAAAACTTGCCAATACCATAACCTAACAACGCACCAACTACTGCAGCTACAATAAATACTGCAACAGCACCGATAGGAGTTAAAGTGGCAGCCACTGCAAGGTATGCTATAACTGTTCCAATACCCATACCACACACAATACTTATAACATAGGTTTTGCTGTTTGTTGATTTTGTTTGTGTATTGACATTTTCCTCTTGTATCTGATCCCTGATATCATCTGAAGGAGCAGTGAGATTAAACGTTAATACTTCATTTGGCAAGTTTCCTGTTGTAGGTGGAGTAGTCATTTTTTTATTAGGTTGTGCTTCTTTCTGTACAACAGTAAGCGGTTCTTTACTCTTTTCTTCTTGCAAAGATCTATCACCTATCTCTTCACCATCTTGAAATTCCGTTTGCAGGCTTTTTTCTGCACCCTGATTGTTGTTTATGCCTGCCTTGTTTACAAAATTTTGGATTACTCCAACTTCAGGTAATTTTTCAATGATAATTTTATACTCATCTTGTTTTGGTATATTTCTACCGTAATTAGGCAAAAACTCCTTAATATTTTCAGTAAACCCTTGATTAATTGCTGCTAAAATCTTTTGATGTTCAAGTGTAATTCCCTCAGGATCCTCAATATTTACCATAACTAGTGCAAAATCTTCCAAGGCACCTTTCAATCCTGGATTATCTTGAACATATTGAATTAATTTACCAGCTAAATCTTCTACAAATGGTATAACATTTTTTTCAGTAATACCATCTCTCTGTCTTTCTTGGTCTTTTTCTCTGTTTAAATGCTGTGCATATTGATTTATCATTTCTAAGTCGATCTCACTTACACTATTAATAATTTGACTCCATGTACCTTGAGTGCAAGCATTACTATTTTCACCATATGTTGTTGCTGCCACGTATATTTGCTTTAGAAGAACAAATTCTTTTTGCTCTCTCCACGTTTCTTCTATGTTTAAGCCACTAATTTCTTCAAATAATTTGTTTACTTTTTTATCATCTACGTTATTTAACAATTCATGAAACTCTGTCTTGTTACCTATTTGCTCTTGAGAAATATTATTGTTTCCAAGTTCCTCCCTTATCTTAGACAACTTTTGTTGCACCAGCTCTGGATTCCGGTTTGCAAGAGTAACAAGCAACTCTTTCCTTTCTATAAGTGGAATAGGGAATCTATCAATTAGCAATTTAATATAACCTATAGATTCAGGTATGGTAACTTTTGCATCACCTCTTGCATAATCATATTGTAGTGGCGTTATGGATCTTTGTGTAATATATTCACCTCCTTGATTTTTTCTTAAGTATTCTTGCTCCAACACCCTCTCGACTTTGTTTGAGACTATTTCAATAAATTCTTTATCATCTGGTACACCTCCGTCTTCAGGTAATGTCTTCTCCATTACACTTCTTTTTTCATTTTCGGTAAGACTGAGTAACATTACTTTCATCTGGTTGTCTTGATATTGTTTAAGCAGTTTAGATATATTTTCCATATAAGAAGTTGCTGCTTGTTTTAACTCATCCTTATCAGCTTTTACATCTTCTACTAGCTGAGTAGTAATAAAATTTGTTTGATTCACTGCTACCTTGTCATGAGTAGATTGGTTACCATTAGCAACGTTTTGTAATGCATTATCTTGCTCTTCTTGTTCTTTCTCAGGAACTAAACCATGCTTAAATAAAAATTCTTGCATTTCAGGAGAGTGATAGAAATGAGATAATCCGTACCCTTGTTCATCTTTCTGCAAGTTAATTAAAAAAGGGTATTTGTCGGGTTGTTCTAGTATATGTTTAACTAAAATTCCATTATCGTCTATTGTTATTACATCAAAGATTATCTCTTTTATACTGTCTTTATCTAGATTACCAATAGATTGATTTCTGAAATATGCTTCTATTAATTGGTCATAAAATTTGTCGCATATATCGTTTATAGTGAAATTACGTTCAGGTTTTCTTACTTGCGGAATTTGACACCTTGAATATTGAGATTGAGCAAGAGCCTCCACATCTTTACTATTAACACTGTCAGTACTCAAATTAATGAATGTTTTATGGAGAGTTGGGGACCCAACCAGAGCCCTTATACCCTCAAAACCAATATTATTACCACTCAAGTCAAGATATGTAAGTTTTCGTGGAATTTGAGATTGAGCTAAAGTTCTTGCACCATTACAACTAATATTGTTGCCATTTAACTCAAGATGTGTAATATTTCCTAAAGCTTGGACTAAAGCTTCTATATTTTGGTCATTGATTTTCTTAAATGACAAATCAAGGCTTATAATACTTGGATTATTTTGTAAAGAGCCTACTAATTCTTCTATGTTGACATTAACTGAGCTAAACATTACTACACCACATTACATATTTAAGTATATAGCTTATTTCATAATTGTCAACCCCAAATGCTCACCTCTCAAAACAAACAACAAAAACTTTACAGGGCTCAAACAATAAGGTTTGTTTCTTCTTCATTGGTTCTTGTCCATTTTAAACTAAGTTTTGTAGTGCATGTATTACTTGTAAGAAGTTTACTAATTTGTTTGTATTTATTTTGGTAATACGGAAGATAAAACATGACCATCTCTGACATATTCCTCAAAACCCATCTTTTTTGCCTCCTAAGTATTAACCTGTATTTCAGCATTGTCGATTGCTAACAAATGACGTAAAAACCTATAGAGAATATTAGATTCCTTAGCGTCATAAAAATTTTAATCATTTACTTTCTTCAAAAACAGTACGTATATTTGTGAGAGCTTTTTACGTAAAAGGGGTGTTTCAAAAACAAAAACGCAAAATTGTTACAACAAAGTTAGGCAAATTGGTTCATATCTAAATGTGGCTAAAGTAGGCTAATATAGCTGGTTTTACGGTATAGTAGAATTATTATATAGAAAAGTTCGCACAGAACAAGTGGTAGACCAATGCATCCCAAAACGAACACCTCTCACGCTTGCTGGTTTTGGTTGCTGGAAATACTATATTATTAATATTGTGTAATGATAATTCATTTGAGATATAGTTAGCGTTATGATAACCCCATTACATATTTACTACAGTAACGTTTTATAAGAGTATTAACAAAGCTTCTAAGATGTATAGTCCCAGAGTGTGATGGTATGATAAAATGATCCTTATCGAAAGCGTAAGATGTGAAAGGTAAGTTAATTCTTTCTTCGTTATTTATTTTGACAGCTACGAGCTTACTTCTACCATCACAAGCAGTATCTCCTGGTTCTAAATTGAAACGCACTTTTGCCTCCTTTGCGGTCTATACTTTAAATGTGGTTAGTTTACAAACACTAATTATTGATTAATAATGGTGATATGAAAATATAGTTATAAAATAATTGTTACACTTGAATTTCTTCCTGATTTCTGTTGTCATCAGAACATTTAAAACACTTTAAGAAAGCTGCTTAGTTAAATTAACTTGGACAAGCAAATAGCAGCTTTGCAGCCTGTTTTTATGAATGAAGATAGAATGTTGTAGCCAAATGCGCTTTCAGCATTGTGCTGAATTGCAATATCTCTGTGCTCTAACTCCTCGTCGCGAAATTTACTTATAGTTTCTCTTAATTCCCCATCTTCTAAATGTGAAACTTGCTCTTTGTAGTGCTCCCCGATAACTTCTTCAACTGCAGCAGTGCAAGCCATAGCAGCTTTTTTGCCCATAATGGCAGTTGCAACGCCAAGCGACACTCCTAAAACACGCCAAACAGGCAACAAAACAGTAGGACGAACTTTTTGCTCTTTGATTTTCTCATTAAAATAGTGAAAATGCTTTTTTTCCTGCTCTTCCATTTCAATTATTTCATTGATTATAGAAGATTTCTTAAGAATAAATTTTTGACCAGAATAAATGCAAATAGCTCCATATTCTCCAGCGTGATCTACTCTAATTGCCTGTTGCAAGAACTGATTGTTGCTGTACCTTAAATTATTTAGATTTCTTTCTCCACAATACACCTTACCTGATACGAACAGAGCTACTATGAGATAAATTAGATTCCATGTTGCTAAGGAAACACCTAGAACGTAATGAGGTCTGTCACAAGATGGAGAGTAATTAGGATTTAGTAGATTATTTCTGAGCTCTTCTATACTAACGTTACCACTTGCTTGCTCTGTGCATCCTAAAATGTCATGAAATAAGTGGAGTTCAAGGCCTACATGATAAAAAGATATTACTGCACCTATGAGGTAGCTGCAAAACATTGCATAGATTAGAATTTTGTTGTCTTTAAGCATGCACGCTACTGCAAGTAATCCGGCGATATAGTAAACTATTCGCTCGTATGTACATAACTTGCATGGCAGCATATTGAAAAAATATTCTAGCACATATGCAAAAATTAGAGCAGCGGCACTCGACAGCAGAAAGATTGTAGGAATTCTGGAGTTATTACACACGACTTTAAGTAAATTATCCCTGAAAGTATAAAGCAGGGTATTCATTTTGCATAGGGATTTTTATTTTTTTTCAAAAGTAATCTGACTGGCACGCCTTCAGCAAAGAAATTTTTTCTAAGGTCATTAATTAAATAGCGTTTGTAACTTTCATCAACACTTTCAGGTATGTTACATATCAAAGAAAAAGCTGGAGGTTTAGTACCAATTTGAGCGATATACTTCATTTTAACTGCTTTGCCTTTTACAAGTGGGTGAGAGTGCCTATCTAAAGCATCAATTAGCCACTTATTCAGTTTTGCAGTGCTGACTTTCTTGTTCAAAGATTCACTCACTTCAAGACACTTATCTATCACATCGCCGCAGCGCATGCCTTTCAATGCAGAAATTGTTACAGTTGGCACTTCCAAGAATAACCGAGTCACTTCCTGTTGTTTGACAAATTTTATTAACTTACTTCTGTCATCCTTACCTATTAAATCCCACTTATTTAAAACAACAATAATCCCTTTCCCTCCCTTAATTGCAGCTTCACCAATTGATAAATCCTGCTGCTCAATACCAACTAGGGAGTCTAGCATTAAAACTACCACATGAGAGCGCTTGATTGATTCTAAGCTTTTTTCAACAAATCTTGATTCTAAGTCATCTATAACATTCGCCTTTCTGCGGATTCCTGCAGTATCAATGAGAGTAATTAGCTCCCCATTATGATCATATACAATATCTACAGAATCACGTGTGGTGCCTGGCTCTGAACTTGTTATTAGTCTGTTTTCTGTAAGTAGGCTGTTTAAAAAAGTTGATTTTCCGACATTTGGGCGACCGATGATTGCAATTCTAAGTTTACTGGACTCACTGCCCAATAGATCAGTGTTTTCGTTCAAATTTTCAATAACACCAGCTAATACATCATAAAGATCAACCATGCCAAGATTATGCTCGGCAGAGATATACACCGGGCCAAGAAAATCAAAAAACTGCAAATAATCAACATTTTCGGATTTATGACTCTCACATTTATTTGCTATGAGGATTACAGGTTTATTCATTTTTCTCTTTAGCCACTTTGCAAATTCTTTGTTTCGCTCATTTTGCACTTTTGCATCAACAAGAAAGAAAATGATGTTTGAATTGGATAGAGAAAATTCTATTTGTTCAATAACTTGTAGTGAAAAATTAGTTTGGTCGTTCCATCCTCCTGTATCTATAACTTTAAACTCCAAATCGCTAATTCTCCCTATTCCCTCTCGCCTATCCCTTGTCACTCCTGGAATGTTACTCACTACTGCTGCTTTTCTTCCCACTAGTCTGTTAAAAAGAGTTGATTTACCGGCATTTGGTAGACCTACTATGGCGATTTTTAGCATAATTCAAGGGCATTTTCTATGTAAAGTAAATTATAATCAAAATTTTTCAATTTAACTATTGACTTTATAGGTTATATCAATATCCTAATTTCAAGGTATTTTACCTTATTTTATTATGTAGAGTTGGAGGTAATTATGCTAATATCAGAGTGTGTAAGTAAAGAAAAGTTAGAACAGCTAGGATCTTCAGAAGAAACGGGGAAATTGCAATCGAACACGTTAATAAAAGAATGTATTGATGAGCATATGAGGCAAAACATCTCAGCTATATCGCATAAAATTTCTCAGGCTCATAACTCATATAATGATACAGAAGAGTTGCCTATAAGTGAAGCTGTGGCAAATGTAGCAAGTGAATGGCTAGAATCTATAAAGAATGCAAAAGAGAAAAAGGTCATACTTAGCGTACCACTTCATCCCGGAAGAGGGGGAGCAATAATAGATAGTTTGATATATAGAGTTAACCATCTCACACGCAACGATGATAACGTTAAGGGAGATGACGAACGCAAACTAGATCCTATTTGGTCAGAAATATATGATTTCATTTCAAAAGGTAATTGTGTAAGCAAAGAAATGTTGAAACTATTGCCAGAAGATATAATCAAAAAACGTGAGGATTACTTATCAAACCTAAAGAAAATTGTAAGTGAAAGTGTTGATAATGGTGAAAAAGACAAAGTTATAGTAGAAAGAGATAACCAATTTTATTGTATACAGTGTCCAGAAGAAAGTGTTATAACTCCTGGAAAATTTCTAAGTAATCCAGAATTTCAAAATTTAGATGGAGCATTAAAGATTGGGGAAGGAGATAATATAATTCGGTTACATAATGGACAGTATCACGATATGAAAGGTAGAGTAAAAATGACTTTTAATGTAGATGGTGAAAAGCTTGAGATGACTTTATTCTCTGAAAAAGCTCATGAACCTGAAAGCAATGTATTACATTTTGGTACAATAATGGTACACATGGATGATAAAAGTTGTGAAATCTTCTCAAAGTACCTAAAAGAGCTAGAAAAAGAACCTCGTATAAGCAAGGTTGTTGAAGCTGCTAAAAGTTTTGTGCAAAACAAATCTCCTCTTTCTTCTGTGAACGATGCTAATGTCCAGCAGCTTCAGAGTAATGTCAAAAGTTTACAGAGTGGTGGCCAAAGTCTAGGTTGAAAAAGTTTTAATGATACATACACTGTTGCATATAGCGATAGTGTATGTGTATAGTAGTAGAGTTTGTAAACTTAATAAAGTCTACTACTAATTTGAAAACTACTTTATTGTATGCAAGACTTTAAAATACTAGAAAATCTAAAAACCAAAGCACTAGAAGCTGAAAAAGGGGGTGGTTCTGACAGGATTACCAAACAACATGAAAAAGGGAAATTAACTGCCAGAGAAAGACTCAGTATACTGCTCGATGAAAATTCGTTTGAGGAATACGATAAATTCGTGAAGCATCACGTAGCTGATTTTGGCATGCAAAATGCTAATTTTTTAGGTGATGGTGTTGTAATTGGCCATGGCACTATTTATGGCAGAAAAGTTTTT
>WNGO01000793.1_pt1 | contig 21313 bp, 18 predicted proteins | sample 5400511 | NCBI WGS metagenome assembly WNGO01 (sample SAMN13153380, study PRJNA577476) | soil metagenome | isolation source: 20 cm soil or saprolite under Garry oak tree replicate 2 | place: USA:California | collected 2016-06-15 | reverse complement strand
CCGCTCCCGGTCGGTTCGTCAGCTCGATCTACATCGATCAGTCCAACCCGAATCATGCGTGGATCTCGTATTCAGGCTATAGTTCGCTTACTCCGAGCACACCGGGGCACGTGTTCTCAGTGACGTACAATCCGGTAGCTCATGACGCAACCTGGGTAAACCTCGATGGTGGCACTGGCCCGATGGGAGACCTTCCCGTAACAGCTCTGGTTCGCTCCGTAAGGGGAGATCTGTTCGCAGGCACGGACTTTGGCGTCTTCAGACTGGCAAGCGGCTCGTCGACTTGGACAGTCGCTGGAACCGGCCTCCCGGCGGTAGAAGTTGCAGGACTGACGCTCGTTAACGGTTCGCACGTGCTGTACGCCGCGACGCACGGACGCAGCGTCTGGTCACTGCGAATACCGTAAGCTTGTCTGTTTTTGGGCGGGATAGGCGAAAATCTATCCCGCCCATTTTTTCAGACATGTCATCGTTCTTCCACAAGCTAATCTTTGCCGGCGTGCTTCTGACTCTTGCTACGATATCGTCCGTTAGCGCGGAGCCGCCCGGATTTTTGGAAGGACATCTGAAAGTTATTTCGCCGAGCGAAGTCCAGCTTGCGGATGAAACGTCGCCTGCAACCTCAGCGGAAAATTACGCCGAATATCCGCTGATCATCTTGAGCCAGGGCGGCAAAAAAGAAATCGCGCGTATAACGGCCGATGCAAATGGAAGGTATCGGCTCGCACTGCCACCTGGCGATTACATTTTAGATGTGGAAGGGCGGAGACCCAAGGGCCACGTCCGGGCGAAACCGCAACGGTTCACGGTTGTTCCAAATCAGATTGCCCGCGTCGATATGGATGTCGATACTGGTGTTCGTTGAGTCGCCTTAGCTTGTGGTATTCGAGCCGATATTACCCTTTAGCTTTTGCGACGAAAACTTCGCAGCGCGATTGACAAACAGTCCTCATTGGGATTGAATATGGCGCGCTAGTTTCCTTCCTCGCCAGCCATTCTCTCGGCGAGGTGTTTGTTCGGAAACTCGCACATTTCAATCAGCAGTTGCATAACAATCCCCATCTATGGCGGGACATAGTAAGTGGTCGAAGGTCAAGCGGTTTAAGGGCGCAATCGACGCAAAACGCGGAAAGATCTTCAGTAAATTATCAAAAGAGATCACCATCGCCGCAAAGCGCGGCGGCGGCGATCCGAATGGCAACCCGCGTCTGCGCAGCGCAATCCAGGCCGCGCGCACGCAGAGTATGCCGAACGATAACATCGAGCGCGCGATCAAACGAGGCACCGGCGAGGGCAAGGATGCGCAACAATTCGACGAGATCGTATACGAAGGTTACGCGCCGGGAGGCGTGGCAATCATTGTCGAAACGGCGACCGACAATAAGAACCGCACCGGGGCGGAGATTCGAAGCATTTTCAGTCAAAATAATGGCAATCTCGCCTCCACCGGAAGCGTTTCGTACATGTTCCACAGGAAAGGCCAAATCACCGTCCCGCGCTCGAGTATCGACGAGGATCGATTACTGGAGATTGCCTTGGAGGCTGGCGCAGAAGAGTTGACAAACGACGACGATCAGTATGTTATTCTCACTTCCCACGATCAGCTATACGCAGTAGCTGTTTATGCGATGCGCTTGAGGACGACGATGACGTGCAAAACGTCTATTCAAATCTAGAAATTCCCGACGAATTGCTGGCCAGGTTGCCGGCCTGAAAAACTATTGCTTGCAGGAGACGTGTTAAGGCGGTGCTGCGCCCCGAGATTTTAGCTTATGAACGAAGAAAACGAAACCCAACCTGTGCCGACTGAGTCTGCCTCGCCGGAGCAACGTCATCATCGCCCGCGCCGTCGTTTCCCGCGAAAGCGGTACCGGGGCCGGGACGATCGGTTCGGACGCGATGATTCTGCAGAGTCGCCAAATTCTTCGTCAGTTAATGCTAATCCTGGCGGCGCCGCTACTGATGTCGAGACTCTCGACCGGCCTGCCTCAGGCGCGCGTGAGGCAGGAGAGCCTGCTGCCGAAGGTGGCGAACAAGTTCAGGCCGAACCGGAATTCGGCGAAGGTATCATTGAAATTTCGGGCAAGGGTTTCGGATTTTTGCGCGACGCGAAGCGCAACTTCGTGCAAACGCCGCAGGATATTTTTGTAACCCCCGAAATTGTTCGCCGTTTCGCCTTGCGTGACGGCATGTGGATTTACGGTGAAACCCGGCGCGGCAGCCGCGGCCCCCAATTGGTCAAGCTGTTGAAGATTAATGGTGAAGAGCCAACGAAATATCAGGGTCTCACGCCATTTGAGGAATTGACCACAATCAATCCGAACAAACGAATCAAGCTCGAGACAGTGCCGGATCGTTTCACGACGCGCATCATGGATTTAATGACGCCGTTGGGAATGGGGCAGCGCGGTTTGATTGTCGCGCCGCCGCGCACCGGCAAGACAACACTGCTGCATCACATCGCCGAGGCAGTGGCAAAAAATCATCCGGAGGTCATTCTGATCATCCTGCTTGTCGATGAGCGTCCGGAAGAGGTGACCGATTTTCGTCGTTCGCATCCAACCGCGGAGCTGATGGCCAGCTCGAATGATGCCGACATCAAAAGTCACACGCGTATTTCGCAATTGGCGATCGAGCGCGCGAAACGGCTCGTCGAAGCAGGAAAACACGTGTTTATTCTTCTCGACTCAATCACCCGCACGGCTCGCGCATTCAATAATGCGATGGGCGGTGGAGGTCGCACAATGAGCGGCGGTATCGATGCGCGTGCCATGGAGACTCCGCGCAAAATCTTCGCAGCCGCGCGTAATACCGAGGAAGCCGGTTCTCTCACAATTGTTGCTACGGCACTGATCGAAACCGGCAGCCGCATGGACGAACTGATCTTTCAGGAATTCAAGGGCACCGGAAACATGGAAATGGTGCTCGACCGGAAAATCAGCGACCAGCGGATCTATCCTGCGGTGGACATTTTTCTGTCTGGCACACGGCGGGAAGAGTTGCTGCTGCAACCGTGGGAGCTGGAGAAAATTAATCTCATTCGGCGCGGCCTGGCTGGACACAAACCGGAGGAAGCGATTCAGCGATTGTTGATGTTTGTGAAAAAATTCCCGACCAACGCTGAGATGCTCAAGGGCATTCCGGGCTGATTGGTTCGCAGGCGATTGCCGGTCTTAACGCGATCGGAGACGGTTCACCATTCGCTGTGCGCACTCGAAGGTTCTCCAAGAAAATCTACCGAAAAATCTTTGGGAGAAAGCGGCGGCGCGAGATTTCCGAGCTAAGCACTTCGAGGATTCATCAAAGCGTCCTTCGCGCGATCGCGACCGCGCCCGATATGCCATCGAGCGGAGAGTACCTCGATGTTGGTAGCGGGACCGGGGAATTGTTGCGGCTTGTTCGAGCGCATTATCCCTTTCGTTCTTTTGGCTGCGATTACACGGATAAGTTGCTCTCTATTCCGGGTCCCAGGATCGACACGGTCGATCTGAATCGCCAACCGCTTCCGTACAGCGATAATCAGTTCGCGCTGGTTACATGCATCGAAACAATCGAGCATTTGGAAAACTATCGGAAGACTGTCCGCGAAATTTTCCGTGTTCTACAACCGGGGGGCGTCGCAGTATTCTCAACCCCGAATATTTTGAATCTGCGTTCCCGTCTGCGCTATCTGTCGTCTGGCTTTTACAATTTATTTGGCCCTTTGGCGCCGGACGAATCCGACATTCACACCACGCGTGGCCACATCAACCCAGTCAGCTGGTTCTATCTATCGCACGCGCTTCTCAGTGCTGGTTTCCAGGATTTGAAAGTGACAGTGGATAAGTACCAACGCCGCTCCCTTCTGGCATTTCCGTTCCTAATCGTTCCTCTGCGCGCCACAAACTGGATCGTTTATCATCGTGATAAGAGCACCTACGGCACGCTGGACGAGCGGAATGCCTGGGCCGTTCGAGCGATGAATTCGCGGGACCTGCTGCTTGGGCGAACGTTAATCGTTACCGCGGTTAAGCCGGTGTAATGTGCCGTTGGTAGAGTGCGTGAATCGCGTCGCGAGCATCGAGATAATCGCGACGGAAAGCGTCGAATTCATGGTACCCAAGACGCATGCCAAACTTTCGTTGTCCGTCTGGATCGCTCGGAAGCGTTGAACCGCCTCTATCGTCGTATCGACGCAGTACAAGTTCGCAGCGGCGCAGGAACGCATAAGAGCTTTTCAGCTTCGCAACCTCCCCACTGTTCAGATGTCCGTGCTCGTGCAATCCATCGGCGGCGCGCTCCCAGTTTTGTTCCCAGATATTTCCGCGGATCTGCAATGCTTGAACGAGAAACTCCGCTTCTATGATGCCGCCGCTTCCGGTCTTCAAATCGAGAAAATCCGATCTGCTTCCGCGCTCACGCCGAATGCGCTCAAGCATGTCGTCGATTTTAATGAAAAGATCGGCATCCTGGCGTGCACGACTCCATGCGCCTTTTGCAATCTTCATGAATTCGCTTTGCAACGATCCGCTCACACTGCGTGCGCGAGTCAGCGCCTGCAATTCCCAAGTCTGGGCTCGGCCTGCGTAGTACGACTCGTAGGTTTCAGGAGAGCAGACAACCGGACCTTTTTCGCCTTCAGGACGCAGCCTTGCATCCAGCGCCCAGATGTTTCCCTCTGCGGTCGGCTGCGCCATGGCGATCATGAGATTCTGGGCGGCGCGAACGTCGTCGCCCACAAACAAGACGTCCAGGTCCGCGCCGTAGCTGATCTCGCGTCCTCCAAATTTTCCGAGCGCGATGACGGTCAGCTTCTCACTTGCGAGAAGCTTCGCGACAAAAATCAGGCACGCTTCCGCGACGTCGGAAAGCTCGGCAAAAGTCGCCGCTGGTTGGATAAGTCCCAGCACGTCGCGCAGGATGATGCGCAAGAGTTGCCTCTGTCGGTAGGCGCGTATCGGGTTGAGATTGTTTGCATCCGCGCCTAACGAATCGAGCCGCTTTAAATTTTCTGCCACCGACCGCGGTTCACCAAATGTTGGGTCTCGAGTGATGTCCTCTAAAAGCTGCGGACGGCGAATCAAGAGCTCGCTGGCGAAGCGGCTGGCATCGAAGGTCTTAATAACCAGCTCCAGCAATCGAGGATTTGCCACCAGGAGCTCAAAGAACAGGCTGCGCAAACCATAACCTTCCACGAGGCGAACGAATTGATTCAGTGTCGCATCCGGGTCTGCAGTCTTTGCGAGCCATCCTAGCAAGTCTGGACGCAGCTTGCGAAAGACCTGGCGTGTGCGCGGCGCGATATGGAAACCGGCAGCGCCCTGTACGAGAGCAGAAAGCGCCTTCGTCGCGCGTTTCTGATCGCTGAAAATTTCGAGATCGTTTGTCTCGGACGATCTGGCCGGACCCGTGGAGGTTCCTGAAACAATCCGTTGAAAAATCGGACGCACTGCGCGCATCTTTTCCTGCAGCGCCGCAGTGAAATCTTCACTAGACCGAAAACGGAGGCTGAGTGCGAGGCGTCGCAAGGCTTCCGCCTCTCGAGGAACGATATGCGTTTGCTGTTCGGCCTCTATCTGCAGACGATGCTCCACGCGGCGGAGAAATCGGTAAGTATTATCGCAGGTCAGCACTTCCTCGCGCGGAAGAAGATCTAATTGACGAAGCCCTCGCAGCGCTTTGAGCATACCCGGTTCCTGCAGGAACGGATGACGCGCTCCGTGGATAAGCTGCAAAGTCTGCACGATGAATTCGATCTCGCGAATCCCTCCGCGTCCAAGTTTCACGTCGCGTTCCAGCTTATCCGCGCCGACGATGTCGCGCTCGATGCGTCGCTTGATACTGGCGATTTCATCCAGCAAGTCGGACGACGCGCTTTTGGGGTAAATGAAAGGCTGATGTTGCCGTAGAAATTCGTAAGCCAGCTCGCTGCTGCCGCCGATTCCGCGCGCCTTAATCAGCGCAAGGCGTTCCCAGGTTTCGCCGAACCCGGCATAATAATTTTCCATGCTCTCGAGCGAGCGGGCCAATGGCCCCGCCGAGCCTTCCGGTCGCAGACGCAGATCGACGCGAAAGAGCGAGCCAGCCGGATGCTGAACTGAAAACGTTTCGAGGATTCTTTTTCCCAGTCGGTTAAAGAATTCGTGATAGGAAATGTGTGGTGTGAGCTGTCCTTCCTCACTGTAGAGAAAGAGAAGATCGACGTCTGAGCTGTGATTTAGCTCGCCGCCGCCAAGCTTGCCTAATGCAAGAATGGCGAATTCCGCCTTGGGCGAACCATATTGTTGGCGCAATTCCGTGTTCCAATGCTCGAACACATTGCGGATACAGATTTCTGCCACCTGCGACAGCTCACCGGTGGTTTCCTCTAGCGACGCTACGTTTGCAAGCTCGCGTACGGCGATGCGCGTCATCTCACGGCCCTTCCAAAAACGAAGGGCAGAAAAACCCTGGTCTGCGATCGAGTTGCCAGCCGACCTATGCAAGTAGCCCAGCATCTCCGCATACCCGCGAGGCGCACCGCAAACTTGCGGCTGGCAAAGCCACAGAAGGCTGTCCGGATCGTGTGTCAGGCGCGCCGCGCAAATACTGGAGACAGCAAGAAGATGAATCAGGGCAGCCTCGCCCAACGGAAATTGTTCGACGACATCGATAAGAGGCTGGGCGGTTTCCGGCCAATGTTCGCTAAGATGAATCAGGGCAGTTTCGACCTGTGCCGGGTTAATTGAAGCAGCAGCTTTTTCGCGAGTCCAATGATCACTACGAGCCATCGTGCAGAATGATCAGGGCTCAGGGCGTAGGCGCCAGAACGCGAAGCGCTCTCTTCCGAATTCGGAAATCAACCGGGCAATTGCCCGCGAGTTCGCCATCGAGCTCAAGAGGAACGTCCTGTTCGCTCGTTATGCGCAATTGCCGCGTCTGAAAATATTCGATTTCCGGAACCTTAATGTCGGAGCTGAATACAACGTCCTGGAGATACTTGACGATTTCGAGATAGCCGAGCCGTTTGAAGACCACCACATCAAACAAACCATCGTCGATGATAGCGTGTTTAAAAAACGGGAAGGGCCCTCCGTAAAGGCGTCCGTTGCCAATGAGAACGAACGATCCTTCTTCCACAGCAGTATGCTCCGACTCGATGAAGAGCTTCGGCGGTTGCCGTGCCGCGATGTGGGTTGCGGAAATGAGATAGCTCAGCGGCCCGAAACTGCGTTTGAAAGCGAGGCTGGTCTCTTTGACCACCTGTGCGTCCAGCCCCACGCCGCCAAGTTGGACAAAATCTTTCCCATTCGCACTCGGCAGATCGACCAGACGGACGTTTGTGCCTTCGATGATATCCCAGCAGCGCTGGAGATTGTGCAATGGCAAGCCAAGCTCCATCGCGAAAACATTCACACTTCCCATCGGGAGCACGCCTAATGTGGCATTGCTGCCGGCGAGTCCGTTTGCCACCTGGCTAACTGTTCCGTCGCCGCCTGCCGCGACGATCCGCCTAAATCCCGCTTCGACTGCGCGCCTGGCCAGCGCCTTCGCGTCGCCAGAATGTGCAGTAATACGGACGGGGCACTCACCAGTGAGTGATTCGATGCGTTCCTGCCAGCTCCGAATATGTTCCGGGCTTCCCGCGGTTGGATTGAGGATGACAATCGTATCGGTCACAGGGAAAAGTAGCAGAGGGCTTTCACCTTTTCTTCAAACTCGGACTGCGTAACGTCTCACGGTGAAAAGATTACGCCTGGTTTCATTGATCGCTCTAGGGGCGCTGATTGGACTTGGCGCGATTCTCTTGACCGGCGTGAATCTGTATGTGCAATCCCAAGGTACACACGCGAAGATTCAACAGGAATTGAGCCGACGCCTAGGCACCACGCTGGGAATCCGTAGCATGAGTGTAACGCCCTGGGGAGGGCTGGAGCTAAGCGGTATCACAATTGGGCAAACTTCGCCAGGTGGTCCGAAACATTTCCTCGAAGCAAAGACATTTCGCCTGCGGGTTCGATTCCTCTCCCTTTTTTCCCGGCGCCTGGTGATCAAAGAGGTCTCGCTCATCAATCCAAACGTCGTTTGGCCGCAAGACGCGGAAGGAAAATGGAAATTACCGAAGTCACGAGGAACAAAGACAGCGGCTCCAACTGTGTCCCAGCCGGAAGTAGAAAGCGAATCCATTCAAACCTCTCCAACACGGACCGCTCCTGTTATTGCCAATACTCCGGCGAATCTTCCTTCTCCGCTTCAGGCAACAGTCAACGATCAACCTCCCAAACAGGAACCCAGACTGGCGATGCCTCCCGAGGTTCGACGCGTCAGTATTAAGAACGGGAATTTCACTTTTCTTGATCATGCAGGCAAGCTCCTTGCGAGTTTTAGTGGGGTAGACTTTCGCACCAGTATTCGGAGCGCCTTGGCGCTCCATGGCGATACGAAGGTGGCGAGAATTTCCTTGCAGAACCGTTTTTTTCTGGAGCAATTGCGCTCTCCACTGCGCTACGAACCGGATGTGCTGGAGCTTTCCAAGATTTCCGCGCGCGCCGGTAGCGGTGAGATCAACGGCTATTTTGCGATGCAACCGGAAGCGGAGGATTCTCCGTTTACGACGAGCGTAAAGTTTCGCAATGTCCTGGCCGATCAGATTATCGCAAACGCGGGCGGCCCCAAAGGAATCGTGCAGGGTAAGTTGGAGGGAAGTTTCCAAGCTTCCGGCAAAACGGCCGATCCAGAGGCGTTTGTGGGAAAGGGAGAAATTTCCCTGCGCGAGGGGCGAGTCCAACAATATAGCTTGTTGGTATTACTAGGGGAAGTTCTTCAGATCGAAGAACTAAGAGAACTTCAACTCGAGCAAGCGGAGGCGAGATATCACGTGAATCCAGGCTTGGTCACAATCGACGAACTGATTTTACGTTCCCCGAATATTCGTCTCACCGCGTCGGGAACCGTTATGTTTAACGGCAGGCTAAAACTCGATTCTCAGCTGGCGATCAACGACAAAATTCGTAGTCAGCTTTTCAAAGCGATCCGCCAGAATTTTAAACCGATCAACGAGCCGGGCTATTCTGCGATTGATTTTCAGGTGGGCGGCACGATCGATCGCCCCAGCACAAACCTAATGGACAGACTGGTCGGTCGCGATCTTAGCAATATGATCAACAGCTTCTTCGGCGGCGGAAAAAAGGAGCGAGCAAAGAAGAAAAAGAAACAGATCGAAGAAGCAGTGCCCGCCGCGCCATCAACTTCTGCTTCGCCACAGGAAGCGCTGCCTGATGCGACTGTAACGCCAACGCCGGCCTCTTCGCCATGAGAGTGATCGCCGGCAGCGCCGGCGGGATTCGCCTGGTAGTTCCGAAGCGCGGTGTGCGACCGACGATGGACCGTGTCAAAGCTGCTATCTTTTCCAGTTTGGGCGATGCCGTCGTGGAGGCCCGCATCCTCGATCTTTTCGCGGGCAGCGGCGCACTTGGAATTGAAGCGCTCAGCCGCGGCGCGTCTTCTGTTGTTTTTGTCGAGCAAGACGGACAATCGGCGGAGATCATCGAGCGCAATCTCGCCAAAACAAAGTTGAAAGGACGAGTTCGACAGCAGGATGCCTTCGATTTCCTCCGGCATGCCTCCGGCTCAGAACTGTTTGATATTGTCTTTGCCGATCCGCCCTACGAAAAGACGGAAGATGGTGAGCGCTTCACCGAAAAACTGCTCGCAAACGAAGAATTGCCTCAGTTAATGGACGCAGATGGAATTTTCGTTTTGGAGAAAAGGCCGGCTGAAGCTTTTCCCCAAATGAAACAGTGGCATTTGGTTCGCCAGAAAACATATGGCGCCACCGAAGTCTTGTTTCTTTCCGGAGTCCGCAATCAAAAAATTCGGAATCGGTAATTGAATGATTCGTTTCATCTACAATTTGTTTTGGCCAATCGGGCTGTTGTTCTTTTTGCCGAGCTATTTGGTGAAAATGATTCGTCGAGGCGGCTACGGCGAAAAGTTCGGACAGCGTCTGGGAATTTACGATTGCGAAGTATGCGTTCGCCTGTCGAAGCAAAAACCGACATGGTTGCACGCGGTAAGCGTAGGGGAAGTAAATGTCGCGTTAAAGCTAGCCAATTCATTGCGCGCGCTCGAACCAGGTTTGCACTGCGTTCTGACCACGACCACCACGACTGGTTTCGCTCTCGCAAACAAGAACGCTTCGGCCTGGATCGAGGTCATTTACACACCGCTCGATTACTGGCCGATCATGCGGCGCGCATTTGCGGTGATCAGGCCGACGCGAATCGTGCTGGTTGAAGCGGAAGTTTGGCCAAATCTTGTGGCATTGGCGCACGAACGCCGAATTCCCACGATATTGGTGAACGCGCGCTTGTCGCCGAGATCCGAGAGAAGATTTCGCCGGTTCCGATTTTTCGTGGCGCCCACTTTTCGACTGTTGGATCTGGTTTGCGCGCAAGAGCCTGATGATGTTGATCGATGGGTCGCGATCGGCGTTGCGCGCGATCGGATTCGTGCCGTTGGCAGCATCAAATACGATCCCAATGGGCGTGATCACAGGGCAGAAGCACAGGAAAATACGCGAACAACCAGCGTGAGCGATGCGGATCGACAGCGTCCAGTGTTGTTCGGCGGCAGTACGCATCGGGGCGAAGAGGAAATTCTGGCCAGAGTCTTTCTGCGCTTGCGTCAGCAATTCTCGTCATTGCGGTTGTTCATTGCGCCGCGCCATGTGGAACGGCTCCGCGAAATCCGCGCGCAACTCGCTGCTCTGCCGTTACGCGTGGCGCTGGCGAGCGAAGTGGCTATTGATCGCGAATCAGATGCGGACTGTATTCTTCTCGATACAACAGGTGAACTTCAGCGCTGGTATGGTATTGCCACCATTGTATTCGTTGGGAAAAGCCTGACCGCGCAAGGCGGGCAAAATCCAGTGGAGCCGATCATGGCCGGTAAACCAGTCGTGTTTGGTCCGCACATGGAAAACTTCGCGACACTTGCGAAAGCACTCGTGTTGAAGAAAGGGGCGATCCAGGTTCGCGATGCCGATTCACTTGAAATGACGATCGCCGGGCTTCTACGCGACGGCGATGCGCGCGAGCGCCTTTTGGAAAACGCGCGCGACGTTTTGAGCAAGCATTACGGTGCAACTGCTCGCGCAGCGGCGTTGATTCACCGATTTCATTCGAGCCTGTAGCCAGGGCGCTGTGCGCCGTCTAAACTGAAAGAAAAAAGAGACGGCAATTTACCTTGCGTCCGGGAGTAGCAATTCTGATATTGCTCGCGCTTTGTGACCCTATCGTCTAGAGGCCCAGGACACCGCCCTTTCACGGCGGTAACACGGGTTCGAATCCCGTTAGGGTCGCACTGGTTGATGCTCGTGATCGCCGGTGTGCTGCTTGTACTGGTCGCTGCGCTCGTGGACCTGACGCCCGTCGTGGACCAGAATTTTTTCTTTTCAACGAATGATCCCGGGATCCAACAAACCAAAAAGATCGAGCAAAGTTTTCCGTCGCAGCCAGAAGTGATTCTGGCGGTGTCGTCACGCGATATTTCTTCGCCACGATACCTGAGTCGAATTCAAAAACTCACGCAACGAGCCCACACCATCGGTGGAGTGAGCGCCGTAAAGAGCCTCGCTGAGGGACCTAAAAGCCTTGAAGATGCACTGAAAAGCCCGTTCTGGAGCCGCTTGTTGATCGCGCACGACCGGAAGTCGACCAACGTGATCATTTTCATGAAAGGCAGGCATACGGAAAAGCCGATCCAGCGGCTCGAGCAAATCGTGCACGAACTGAACGCGCGAGATTTTCGGATTCACATCGCGGGTCCGCCGTACGTCGTTGAAATGCTCCGACGCAGTCTGGCGCACGATTTCCGCTACTTCAGTCTCACGGCGGTTGTCTTGTTTGGCCTAACGATGGCCGCGCTGTTCCGATCAATCCGGCTGTTTGTAGGAATGCTTTGCACATGCAGCAGCGCTGTTTTGTTGACGTTGCTCATCCAATCGATGCTCGGCGACAAGATCGGCGTTTTGACGGTCAACCTCGGTACGATCGTGTTCGTCATCGCGCTTTCACACCTGGTTTACATGACCTTCAACTGGCAAATGCTTGCCGATCGCGCGCATCGTCTGGACAAGGAGTCGCCCGATCTCGCAGCCGACGCGCGGCGCATGACTTTTCCGCCTTCGTTCTGGTCGATGGTTTGCGCATCGTTAGGCTTTGCCAGTCTGTTAATTGTTCAGGCAAAGCCGTTGCGCGAATTGGGATTTGGCGGCGTGCTTGGCACAGTTGTCGCGTTCATATGCGCTTATTTGATGTATCCGGCGTTCCTGCGCTGGGCCGTGCCGCGAAAAAGCAAAATCGTCGAGGCAGAACCTACGCATGCATTTTGGTCGCGCCGGTTTGCCTTGCTCTCGTTAGCCGTCATTTTGCTGGCAGTAGGTTTGGGACTTGGTCTGACGAGGGTGAACACTGACCCGAGCCTTATGGCTTATTTCAAGCCGAATCGGGAACTTCGCGATGGACTGGAATTCGTAGATCGGACCGGCGGCTCCAACCCGCTGACACTGGTCGTCTCCGCGACGAGCGGCACCAGGCTGAACACGGATGAGGCCTACCAAAGAATGTGGAGGCTGCATGGCGCGCTGGAAAACGAGAAAGATGTTGGCACTGTAATTTCGTTGCCAACGCTTCTGGCCGAAGGCGATCGCACGCCGTTTTCGTTTCTCATAAGCTACGAAAAGATGATGGAGATCATGGAGCAACCGAAGTATGCGCGCGTGGCTAAAAGTTTTGTCAGTAAAGACCGTGCGGACGCGGTTTTCACACTCCGGATGATCGAGGCACGCCGTACGAAATACCGTGTCGATGTTGTGAACGATCTTCGCGCTCTCTGTCGCAAGTATGGATTCAAGGCTGACCTCGTCGGCGGTATTTATTATTTGCAAGGTCGGCTCGCCAAACTCGTCGCTGAAAGTCTCGTGACCGGATTGTTCTGGCTGAATCTGTTGTTCGTTGTGATCGCGCTGGTTGTCGCCCGATCTGTCCGCGGTGCGGTAGCGATGATCGCGAGCCTGACGCTTGTGCCGCTGTCGATGCTTGGAGGGATCGGCTGGTTTCATGTGCCGGTGGACGTCATTTCGGCGCCGGCCACAAACGTCTGCATCGGCATTGCAATCGATTCGATGATTCATCTCATGTTCGGGGTCCGCCGCGCGCAACGCGACGGAAAAAAAGGGTGGAACGCCTGGGTCTTCGCGCGCGAAGAGCAATGGCGCGGGATTGTTTATTCGGACGTGATTATCGCCGCCGGCTTCGCAATTTTCGTGCTATCAGATTTTCCACCGACTCAGCGTTTTGGCCTCGTGGTGCTCGCTGGCTGCATCATAGACATCCTGGCAAATCTGTTCGTATTGCCGCTGCTCGGTGGCGCGCCCTTGAAAAAGCGCATTTGAGCATACGTCCACAATGCATATTTTGAAGCCGATGCAGGCTGCGTTTTATCAATCTGAATCCGATCAACCGCATCCGGGGCGGGCGCGTGCGATCGTCAAAGCGCATCCGGAAGTCCGGCAACTGATGGTGCGCAATCCGTGGACGGCGCTCATTGCCGCTTCAATCGTAGTCATGCAGACAGCCATCGCGTTTGGAATGGGAAAACTCGGATTTGGTTACTGGTGGCTGAGTCTTCTCATTGCCTATTGCGTCGGTGCGTTCGCGAATCATGCGAATTACGTCATTATTCACGACGCAACTCACAATCTGATTTTCCGGAACAAAAGCTGGAACAAGATGGTGGCCGTCATCGCCGATCTTCCCAATCTCGCGCCCGGCGCGATGGGCTTTCGTGTTTATCATTTAAAGCATCATTCCCATCAGGGTGATTACGAATACGACGCAGACCTGGCGAACCATTGGGAAGCGCGCCTGGTAGGCAACAGGTGGTTCACGAAGGCAATCTGGCTCATGCTCTTCCCATTTTTTCAGCTGACGCGCCCGCCACGATTGAAGGCGATTACGATGTGGGATCGCTGGTTCTTCATCAATTTTGGGTGTGCCGCGCTCTACGATGTGGCCGTCATTTATCTTTGCGGTTGGCCGGGATTTCTTTATCTCGTGTTCGCGTTTTTCTTTTCGATTGGGTTGCACCCGGTTGGGGCTCGCTGGATCCAGGAGCATTACACTTACGATTTCGACCAGGAGACATTCAGCTATTACGGGCCAATCAATCGCGTAGCGCTAAACATGGGTTATCACAACGAACACCACGATCTCCCCTCGATCCCGTGGAACAACCTGCCGAAACTGCGCGCGATGGCCCCGGAATTTTACAGCGATCTGAAGTATCACTCGTCGTGGAGCCGGTTGCTGTTCCAGTTCGTTTTCGATAAGCGATACAGCCTGTATTCCCGGGTTGAACGAATGAAACAAAAGGCCGACTATCGCCGGGTCCCCGACGCGACACCCAGCCAAATTGGCAGCCTTGATCTGAGTGCGAGGCCAATTAGTTTTTGATCATGGCAGACCGACTATACGTCTCGAACAAGAACGAAACAGTCCGGATGTTCGAGAGCGATTTCATGGAGTTTTTTTCACGGGTGCATCCGGTGATTCCGTTGGCGCTGTATTTGCCGGTGGTTGGCTACATGCTTTACGTGTCTTTGTGGCGACGGCAATTGTCGTTTGTTGCCGTAGCGGCGTTGTTTTTGCTGGGTATTTTGCTCTGGACGCTGATCGAGTACCTCATTCACCGGTACATCTTCCATTACGAACCGAAGACTCGTTGGGGAAAGCAGCTGCACTTTGTGATTCACGGAGTGCATCACGATTATCCTAACGACGCGCGCCGGCTCGTTATGCCGCCAGCCATAAGCATCCCGCTCGCGTTTCTTTTTTTTGGTCTATTCTTCTTAATTTTTGGAAGCCTGGCGCCGGCGGTGTTTGCGGGGTTGGTTTTCGGGTATCTCTGCTATGACATGCTCCATTATGCGACGCACCATCTCGCCATGAAAAGCGGCGTGTGGCTTTGGCTGAAGCAGTATCACCTCCGCCATCATTTCAAGGACGATCACGTCGGATACGGCATTAGCTCGCCGCTATGGGATTACGTTTTCCGCACGACGCGGAAGTAGGCGGCGGTCCATCGCACCCTGAAGCCACCGGGTCGCCACACGACGAAATCCGTCCGGTGACGGACCCGTGGCCGGTCGACAAAAGCTGTTGCAATGAGAATCAAACAGCCCACAGGGCCGATGGCTACAAATCGACTAAAGTCTTGTCCGGAATCCTAAACTCGCTAAATTGGCTGCCCCGACACGGAACTCTGCGGATGTAGCAGATAACTTCGTAAGGAAGCTGTGAAGCACAAAAACCCTCAACTTTGCTGGGACGGGCCGTCCGTAGGGACGGGAGCGAGCGAAAGACAGTGTACCATTTGATGAACCAGGACCCGGCAAAACTTAGTCTGAGCAATTTCCTGGCGGGTGAAAGCAATGATCCGCTGCAAGCTCCAGCGAGCTTTACAAACTGGATGCGCGTTGGCGCGTGGGCGGTTGAATTGTATGAACCTGAGCTGCTTGGCACAGCGGATGCGCGCACAGTGATCAGTTACGGCGGCAGGCCGCGGCCGGTGATTAATCTCTGTTCGTATAATTATCTCGGCCTTGCCAATCATCCCGAGGTTCTGATCGCGGCGCACGAGGCGCTCCGCACCCATGGATTGGGAGCTTGCGGATCGCCCATGCTTTCCGGAATGACGGATCTGCATCGGGAGCTCGAACGGCGCGTCGCAAAGTTTCTTGGACGTGAGGATGCGATGCTATTCAACAGTGGATTTGGGGGCGCGCTAGGCACGATCTCCGGGCTGCTTCGCAAGACCGACGTCGCCCTTCTGGACAACCGCTCGCACCTCAGTTTGCGCGATGGCGCGGTCCTGTCCCGATGCCGCACCGAGAAATTCGAGCATAACGACGCGGGTTCGCTTGATGCCGCGCTGAGCCGTCAAAAAGGGCGCCGCCAGCTCGTGATTGTGGAAGGCATCTATTCGATGGATGGCGATTTCGGCAACCTGACGGAATTACTCGCTGTCGCAGAATCTCACGGCGCGAGCGTTTTTATTGATGAAGCGCATTCCATGCTGGCATGTGGCGAACATGGTCGCGGGGCGGCGGAAAAGTTCGGAGTGGAGGACCGCGTTCCGCTGGTCTATGGGACCTTCTCCAAGGCTTTCGGAGCACTGGGAGGCTTCGTAGCCGGTTCCAAGGAGACGCTGCAATACCTCCGATTTTATGCGCATCCGTATGTTTATTCCTGTGCGCTGCCACCCGTGGTGATCGCGGCAATTCTAAAAGCGCTGGAGCTCGGCACGAAGCAGCCGGAATTGCGGACCCAACTTTGGGAAAACGCCGATTACTTCCATGCGCAACTTCGTGGTCTCGGATTGAATACTGGAGGATCGACGACATACGTGATGCCGATTGTCATTGGTGATCGGGAGCGCATGTATCGGCTGGGACATGAACTGCGACGCCGTGGTCTGTGGGTTGCTCCCGTTGATTATCCGGCTGTGCCGCAACATCGGATATGTTTTCGTGCTTGTGTGACTGCTAAACATACGCGCGCAGATCTGGACGAAGCCTTAAACATCCTCGCGGACACACTCGTTCCAGCGGCACTGCAAGAGCAAAGCGCCTGATGCGCGCTGGCCGGAAAGATGTACAAAGCTGCCGGGTTTGATTCGGGGCGTTAACCACAGCATCGCGACGGCCGGTGTAATTATTGATGCTACGACAAACAGACGCGCCGCGCTTAGGCGTCGAGGCTACATACAAAGCGCGCGAGGTCGAAGGAGTGTTCGATCTCTATTTCTACAGACCAATAGGGTTTTGGTTGGCCCGGTTTTTTGCGCGGCTCAAGATGACGCCCGCGGCAGTGAGCCTCCTGGCCGGCATCTTTGGCGTTGTTGCTGGACACCTTTATTACTATCGCCATCTAGGCATCAACGTGGTGGGGATGATGCTCCATGTTTTCGCGAATACGCTCGACAACGCGGACGGCCAGCTCGCGCGTCTGACCCATCGAGAAAGCCGCGAGGGCCGTATCATCGACAGCGTTGCCGACCACCTGGTCTTTGTCAGTGTTTACTTGCACTTGACTCTGCGCTGTCTGTTCGCAGGCTCGTCGCCTGCCATCATTCTTCTCGCGTGTGCGGCTGGGATCAGTCACGCATTGCAAGGAGCAGCGGCTGACTATTATCGCAGCACCTATCTTTACTTTGTAACGACGGGAGCGCGGGCGAGCGTAGATTCGTCGTCCGGCCTGCGATCGGATTACTCGAAGTTGACCTGGCGTCACACACCGTGGCAGAAGCTTCTGCTTGCGTTGTATTTGAACTTTACCCGCCAACAGGAAATGCTGGCGCCGCGCTTAAAAACGTTGCGTGATGTGGTCCGCCAATTGTTTCACGGCGAAATTCCTGAACGGCTAAGAACGCGTTATCGAAATTTGGCCCGGCCGACGCTCAAGTGGTGGCGACTCTTGATGACGAATATCCGGATGCTGGTCTTGTTTGCGCTTCTGTTCATCAGCCAACCAGTTTATTACTTCTGGTTTGAGCTCATCCCGCTCAATTTACTCTTCATTTACCTCCTGTTTCGCCAGGAAGATATGGCCGAGTCGCTCCTGGAAACGTTAGAACCCGCTTGATAGGCCCTTTGTCATGTTGAGCGGAGCGAAACATCTCTGTCTATTTCCGTGGGCGACTCGGTCCAGAAATGATCCGAGATTCTTCGCTTCGCTCAGAATGACATTGTAGCCTTTCGCCTCCGTGTCGAACATCGAAATTTCAGAAGTGATCTCGCGCCGCGAGCGCAATGCGTTCATCAAGTTTCCATGGCGAATTTATGTCAACGATCCAGCCTGGGTACCGCCCCTAATCATCGAACGCAAAGCGTTCCTCGATCGTAAACGGCATCCGTTCTACAGACATGGCGACGCCGCCTTATTTCTCGCGAGGAAAAACCGCAAGATCGTTGGCCGAATCATGGCGAGCGACGATCCGAATTACAATGCATTGCATCAATCGAACGTCGGCTGCTTCGGCTTGTTTGAGTGCATCGACAATCGCGATGTGGCTGCTGCGCTCTTTGAACGCGCGGAGAATTGGCTTCGCGAAAGAGGACGCACGGAAATCATGGGACCGATTGACTACTCAACGAACTATGTCTGCGCTCTTTTGATTGATGGGTTTCAGTTTCCGCCAACCATATTGACCGCGCACAATCCCCCGTACTACAAAGACCTGATCGAGAGCTGCGGTTTTACAAAAGCAAAAGATTGGTACGCCTGGTGGTTTGCCGACCCGGCAAGAGCCGCGGCGCGTTTGCGACCTCTGGGCGAACGTTTTCGAAAGCGTTTGGCTGTCACGATCCGAGCTGGAAACCTCAAGAATATTCGCGAGGAAAGCAGACGGCTCCGTCAGATTTACAATCAAGCGTGGAAAAACAACTGGGGTTTTGTGCCGTTCACGGAAGCAGAGATCGAGTTTATGACGCACGAGCTTAGCCAGCTCATCATTCCGGAGTTCACGCTCATTGCGGAAATTGGCGACGAGCCGGCGGGCTTCATCCTGTGTGTGCCCGACATCAATGTCGCCCTTCGCTATATCAATGGCCGGCTTACTACTTTTGGGTTGCCAATTGGTCTTGTGAAACTTCTTTACCACAAGAGCCGGACACGAACTGCGCGGCTTATCGCACTTGGCGTGATTGAAAAATATCGCCGTGCCGGCATCGCCGAAATGCTCGTGCTGCGGATCGTCGAAGACGCGATGATCAAACGCGGGTTCACGGGAGAGTTGAGCATGACGCTTGAAGACAATTTCATGATCAATCGTTTTCTGGAAGCGATCGGAGCCCATCGCTATAAGACATATCGAATTTTCAAGAGGACGCTGACCGAATGAGCAAGCCCCAAGACGGTTTCGTTTCGCGGTTTTTGAATCGGCCGATTTCCCGCCGGGTAACGCGTTTCCTGCTCAAGTTCCCGATTCATCCCAATGCCTGGACGATATCGATATTCGTTTTACCACTCATCGCCTGCGTATTTCTAGTGCGCGGCAATTATACCAGCATCGTCATCGGCGCGGCAATTTTCCAAGCCTTCAGTATTCTTGATGGTTGCGATGGCGAAATTGCGCGCGCCAGGAACTTGGAATCAAAGTTCGGGGAACGTTTGGATTACTTTTGCGATTTTATGGCAAGTCTCCTCTACGTTCTCGCACTCGGGTTGGGGCTTCATCGTTCGATTGAAGGAATTGTGTGTGCAGTCCTGATTACCGCCAATGAGTTGCTCCTACGAGCTGGTAAGAGCCACGCGGCGGTTGCTCCGTCGACATTGCGTGAGTCGTTTTACGCGAGACACCACGGAATGATCGGCCATTCCGGCTTGCTCCATCTAGGCGAACGATTTGTCTGGTGGCTCTTTCAGCTAACTAAACGCGACATGGCTCTCGTTGTCTTTTTGATGCTTGCGTTACTCGGTCTGGCTCCGTGGATCCTTCACCTTTGGGCGACTGTTGCCGGCGCGAGCCTGGTTCTCAGCGCGTTCGCCGTGATTAGGGGCAGCAGCGTCCGAAGCGATATCGTCACGCGGGAGCCGCGATCGTAATTGCGTGCTGTCGGGTGGAATATTGCATGATGCGCCTCGTTTAAGTGGCAGCGCTCTGCATGCGTTTCGACATCTGTCTCTCTGCATATTGCAGCATCTCTGGAGTATCCACGTCCTGCCACCACGCGTCGCCTATATCGACGGCACGGACCCTGTCGTCGTCGGCCATTAATCGAACTCCATCAGCCAGACTGCAATCATTCTCGCAACTACCAGACTTCGCGCGTTCGAGGTAGTCGAAGATTTGTAACGGACAAACGAATAAGCCGGTATCAATCGCATCGTAGAGCCGCAGGTTTTTCCCGATATCGGTGATCCTGTTTCCGCGGGTTTGGACTTTCATCGCGTCGTCCAAATCGAAAATAGAATCGAGTTTTCGATCTACGGCGATGCTCAGGAAACCGGACTCAAAAGAATCAAGCAAACGACCGATCAGGGCACCGTCGAAAAGATGGTCGCTCATCGTCAAAAGAAATGGTTTGCTGACACGGTCAGCGGCGGCAAGAAGAGATATGCCATTCTGTTTTTGCCAGTCACGGTTTTCGATGAAGGACACGCTGAGGCCAGCACGAATCAATTGCTTGACCTGCTCGATCATACGCCCGCTTTCGTAGCCGACCACGAAGTTGACGGTTTTGATCCCTGCGCGGATCAGGGCGTCTAGCGCATAAGAAATTAACGGACGGCCAAGCAATGGGACCAACGGCTTTAGGAAGGTGTCGTCCGATCCGCGCAGACGCGAGCCCTCGCCGGCCATCAGGATGACCGCTTCAGAGATAGCCGTCATATCTGGTAATGCCTCTTCAATCCCCACAATCGGAGGCGTTGCGGAAGAAATCTGAAAATCAGCGGAGCAATTTTTGATTGGAATGCATTGCCAACGGTTATACGCGGCGGGGGCTGACCAGAGTTGACCAATCTGAGAACATGTCTGGCCACGAGATCTGGGGTCGGTGCGCTCTTCATATTGCGCTCAGCGATTTCCCAAGCCGTCGCGATTTTTGTATCATAGCGGGGATTAGCCTGGGCGCTCTTGATCACGCCCTGGTTAAATTCGGTCCGAATGTCGGCCGGCTGAAGATCCACAACGTGCACGCGGGAATTACCGAGCTCGAGCTGGATTGACATGGTAAAAGAGGCCATGGCCGCTTTCGCGGCGTTATAAGCCGCCATGAACGGCACTGGAAGCCGGGAAGCTAACGAAGTGACGTTAATGATCAAACCTTCGCCGCGTGTCTGCATGTGGCGCAGAGCGAGTTGCATCAATTGGATTTGGCCGAAAACGAGAATTTGAAACTGGCTCGTAATCGTTTCCATCGGAACAAGCTCGGCGGGGTCAAAGTGACCGGCCCCTGCATTGTTAATCACAACATCGAAGTAACCAGCTTCGGTCAGTGCGGCGTTGAATGCCACCTCGATGGAAAGCGGATTGGCGAGATCAAGACGGACCGGATGCCACCGTGGCATTTTGGGGATGCGTTCCAAATTGCGCGATGTGCCCCAGATCTCGTGACCCTCCGCCACGAGTAGGTTGGCCATGGCCAGACCGATGCCGGAGCTTGCACCAGTGATAAAAACTCTTTTCACGATTTGGAAGTGGGTGTCGGGCCACGGGAGGCATTGCGTGTCGCTCCCGCATTGATTCCTATTTTAACTATCCCTCCGATGCAAGAATGTCCTGTGCAACA
>WNGO01000654.1_pt1 | contig 21322 bp, 18 predicted proteins | sample 5400511 | NCBI WGS metagenome assembly WNGO01 (sample SAMN13153380, study PRJNA577476) | soil metagenome | isolation source: 20 cm soil or saprolite under Garry oak tree replicate 2 | place: USA:California | collected 2016-06-15 | reverse complement strand
TCCGCTGTGAAAAAACCATCAGGCATCGACAGCGTCCATCTCGTGAGCGGCGGCAAAATTGGATTGTGTTGCAACATGAATCCGACCAAACGATTTGGGACCGTGGCAGCGAGCAACTGCTGGGCGGCTTTCCAGAACGCATCGACGTTCATCGCTCGCTGAAGAGTGAGCAGATATTTCTCGACTGCCGGATCGGCCATCGATCCGCGCCTGACGCTGACTCCCGTGCTTGGCCTCATCTCTTGGTCCCGTCTCGCGCGATTCCCATTCGCGTTCCTGGGCGTAAGATTGCGCCGTTCAACAATCAGGAAATTAAAAAAGGCAACCTAAGTTACCTGGCGATCATCAAACGGTGCGTGAGATTGACGCTAGAAAGGAAAGAAAACATAGCAAATGAAACTCGATATCAACGTGCCGGTAAGCGGCTTGGACTTGGCAAGCCTTCTTCATGGTGAGGAGGGGCTTTTCCTCTGCCAAAACAGAGGACAAAACTACATCACCGTAGCAAAGGCTGGTCACTCGATCGCCTTTGGGCCTACGCCAATTGGCCGCGGCATCCAGCAACAACCGTCGGTCAGTCTCGGCCCGGAACCTTGGTTCGTCACGAAGATCAGCAACTCGACCGAGTTCGCTGAACTCCGGCTGACATCCAGCAGAGAGGCCCGCTAAGGCAGGAAAGCAACAGAGAGTAAGCAGAATCAAAAGCCCCGGTGGGGGAAACTCACCGGGGCGTTTTGTCTGTCCTGTCGCGGCCGTTGAATGAGCGTGTCCTAACAGTTTGACTAGCCCATTTGAATCATTTAAAGTGTTCAAATGAGCAAAACGGCGAAAAACAAAAAGAAGCGAAACGTTGTTCGCGAACGCCCGCATCGGAAATACGGCTCGAAACGCCCTGTGACACTCTCGCGAAAACAGACCAACCTCGCGCCAGCGCAAGTGATTCACCGCGTAAGTAAAGGCCTTCCGTTTAGTGAGCTCGAACATTTGAGAGGCGAGATCGACGAACCGCTTGAGTCGGTGGCGCGGCGACTCGCCATTTCAAGATCGACATTGCAACGGCGCAAAACCGAACGGCGTCTTTCGCCGCAGGAATCGGATCGGGTCATGCGGTTTTGGCGATTGACTCAGCAGGCAGCGAAAGTCTTTGGCGACATGGCGCGTGCGCGGCAGTGGTTGAAATTTCCGCAGCGAGGTCTGGGCGGCGCCGTCCCGCTGGATTACGCCAGTACCGAAGTGGGGGCGCGAGAAATCGAGAACCTGCTCGGGCGAATCGAGTACAGCGTGTATTCCTAGCGCGGCATGCGTTCGGCTTGGCGCATTGTTCGCGCGGAGCGCGTTGAGACGGCGTTCACAGGTGAAGGCAGCCGGCTTTACGGCGGCAGGTGGAACTCGCGCGGCACACCGGTCGTTTACGTGAGCGAACACGAATCTCTCGCAGCGCTCGAGATTTTCGTTCACACCATGCCGTTATCCCCAACGGAGCGATACTTCTCTTTTCGAGTCGATTGGGGCGACAAATTGACTGAATACTTTCCAATCAAAAATCTGCCACCCGATTGGAACGCCGAGCCGCCGACGAATGGGAGTATGTGCGTTGGGGACGACTGGGTTCGTACCGGGCGCTCCGCCGTGTTGGCGCTACCCAGTTTACTGAGCAGAAGTGAGCTCAATTTTCTGTTGAACCCGACTCATCCGGACTTTAAAAAGATCAAAATCGCTTCGCCGGTGGAGTATCGCTTCGATCCAAGAATGCTTGGGCCTTGATCATCCGTGGCATCTACGTAATCCGCGGTCCAATTTTCTAAGCGTCGCTATTTCGCGACTTTCACCCTCAGCTCTTTGACGAGAAAGGACCAGCGGTCAGTGGTTTCTTCGATCATTTTGGTCGTCGGTTTGCCGGCGCCGTGTCCGGCTTTGGTTTCGATCCGGATCAAGGTCGGTTTGTCGCAATTTTGAGCGGCTTGAAGTGTCGCCGCGAATTTGAAGCTGTGCGCGGGCACCACCCGATCGTCGTGATCGGCAGTCGTGATCATTGTCGCGGGATAACAACAGCCCCGCCCAGGCGGGGCGATGTGATGGAGCGGCGAGTAGGCGTAGAGAAATGGAAACTCGTCCGGTTTATCGGCGCTTCCGTAGTCGGAAGTCCAGGCCCAGCCGATCGTAAATTTTTGGAAGCGCAGCATGTCCATCACGCCGACGTTCGGAAGTGCGGCGCCGTAAAGATCAGGGCGCTGCGTCATGCACGCTCCAACCAGCAGCCCGCCGTTGCTGCCGCCGCCGATCGCGAGTTTTGGCGTCGACGTGTATTTATTGTCGATCAAGTACTGGGCCGCGCCGACGAAATCGTCGAACACGTTTTGTTTCACGCGCAGCATTCCGGCTTCGTGCCATTTCTCGCCGTACTCGCCGCCGCCGCGAATGTTCGCCAGCGCGTAGATGCCGCCCATCTCCATCCAAACAAGATTGGCCGGAGTGAAGGATGGCGTGCTGGAAATATCGAAACCGCCATAGCCGTAAAGGTAAGTCGCGTTCTGCCCGTCGCGTTTCATTCCTTTTTTGTAGGAGATGAACATCGGGACCCGCGTTCCATCCGCGCTGTTATAAAAAACCTGCTCGGTCGTGTAATCGTCCGGGTTAAATCTTACTTTGGGCTTAAAAAGCAGCTCGCTCGCGCGCTTGTCGAAATTGTAACGGAAGATTTCAGTCGGCGTGGTGAAACTGGTGAACGAATAAAATGTTTCGCGGTCTTTGCGTTTGCCGGTAAATCCGCCGGCGGTGCCGAGTCCGGGCAGCGCGATCTCGCCGTCGGACGTCCCGTCCAGCTTGAATTGCTTCACGGCGCTGTGCGCGTCCTTCAGGTAAACCGCGATCAAGCGCTCGCCGACGGTGCTGACCGATTCGAGTTTATCTTTCGATTGCGGCACCAGCTCGTCGATTTGCGCTGGAAGCGGTTTGCTCGTGTTGATCGTAACGACCCGGCCAAGCGGTGCGTTCAAATCCGTCCGGAACGCGAAGACCGGTCCTTCGTTGTCGATGAAAGTGTATTCGGCGTCCGCTTTATTCAGCAGCTCGACCACGTTCGAATTCGGATCGACCAGGTTCTTGTAGAAGATCCGGTTTTTCGGATCGGTCCCGCGCTGGACGGTGATGATGAGATAACGGCCGTCGTCCGTGACTTCGGCATTAAAGAGCCACTCTTTCTGATCAGGCCGCTCGTAGATCAGTTTATCCTGCGATTGCGGTGTTCCGAGCTGGTGGAAGAAGAGTTTGTGATTGTAAACCTGCGAGCGCAGTTTGTTTTTCTCGTCCGGCTGGTCATAGCGGCTGTAGAAAAATCCGCTCCCGTCTTTTTTCCACGATGTGTTCGAAAACTTGATCCAGTCGAGAAGATCTGGTCGATCTTTGCCGGTCTCGACGTCGCGCACTTTCCATTGTTGCCAATCGGAGCCGGCGGTAGCGAGACCGTAAGCCATCAGTTTGGCGTCGTCGGTCACATCCATACCGCCCAACGCGATCGTCCCATCTTTGGCGAGCGCATTTGGATCGAGCAGCTCGCGCGCTTTTTCGGAAAAATTGGCCGTGGTATAAACCACGTTCTGATTTTGCAAACCGGTATTCTTGGAAAAGAAGTAGCGGTTTTTCTCTTTAAATGGGACGCCGAAGCGCTCGTAATCCCAAACTTCGGTCAGCCGTCTCTTGATCCCGTCGCGTTCCGGAATCGTTTTGAGAAAATCGAACGTGATCTTGTTTTCGGCTTCGATCCATTTTCGCGACTCAGGCGCGTCCGGATTTTCCAATGGCCGATAAGGATCGGCCACCTTGGTGCCGGAATAATCATCGACCTGATCGCTGATCGGTGCCGCCGGATATTTGAATTGGGTCGATGGTTCAGCCGCAAAAATGACCGCGATCGGCAAAAGAAGGCCGAGCGCGCGAAATTTCCGATGCATAAGTCGGGCAACTATGCCGAGGCCACGGAGATGAGCACCTCTTATTTTGTCGAGAGACGCCGCCTAATCTCCTCTCTTGAAAAATCATTCGTTCGATTAAAGCCGCTCTGATAAAAAACGCGCATCGGGTTTTACCCGAGTGGACCAACTGCGATCGAGTCTTTCTGAGCTGATGACATTCGTTCGCAAAAATGAAATCAAAGCCCTTTGGCATTGCGGCTGCTTTTAGGAGCAACCGCAAGCTAGGAAGTCAATAAAACGAAACTGAATAGTTCCTCAGCTTCAGCAGCGACGGTCCCGCGGACGCGGGACCGCGCTTTTTTTGCAGCGTGACACTGCCTGGCCTAACTGAAAATCCGTGTAGAGACTTAGTTGCTAAAGATCACGCCGAACATGCCGTGATCCTCATCGGCGATGCCAGCGTTGAAGAACAACCCGCCATTCGTGAGGACCATTCCCCAGAGACCATCGAACTCGAGCGGAATTCCAAAAACATCACGCGGCGTGCCGACGAAACTGCCGGTGCCCGGATTGTAAGCATTGATCCGACCATCCCCGAAATTGCCGACCCAGAGGGCGCCATTCACGATTTCAAGGCCCCAGGGGGCATTCAGTCGCCCCTGCGAAACCAATCGCCGCAAGAATTGGCCCTTCGTATTGAAAACATCGACAAAACCGAAGCCCGCGCCGGCAAGATCATCATTGGGATTCGATGGGTTGATCTTCGCATAAGTCACGAAAATCTGACCGCTGAAATCACGGATTCCAAATGGCGCGTAGCCAGCGGGGAGATTTGGATCGGTAAATGGAAAACCGGCTTGGAGGACAAAGCTTCCGTTGTAGGTCTCGACGTGACCGGAATGAAAGTTCGTCACGTAAAGGTAATTCTGACTATTGGCGACACCTAGTGTCGCGCCTTTGTAAACAGCGCCGCTCGCGCCATTGTCCACCGCTCGGAATGCCTGAGTGTTGTTGAGATTTGGATTCCAGCCGGAAATCATTCCGTCTTCGCTGACGAAGATGAGTTTGGCCGGCAGCGAATTTGTGCCGTTGCTGACTTTGAAAACCGATGTGTTGTTCCACACCGTCCCGGTCGGATTTGCGCCATCGGCGTTGCTGGCGCTCGGGGGAATGGTAATGACAAGCGGATTGCTGAAGCTCGGCGCGGGTGTGCCGTTCTGGAAATAAGCGGTCGCGACTCCGGCGCCGTTGTCTGCAACGAACAACGTTCCCGATGAGGAAACGGCGATTCCCCACGGATTTATCACGTTGGAGTCAGTGATTTCCGCGACCCCAGGAATGTCTCCTTCGAGATTTTCCCAGTCGAAGTTGGCGCGCGCGGTTACCGCGAGCGCAAATATGCTCGCTGCCACCAGCGACACGGTTTTAAACGGCACAAGTATAGTTTTCATCTGTGTTCTTTCGAGAGTTAGAATTTCCCTTTCGTGTGAGTGACGAGTGATCAAGCGCGGCTTGGCTGAGTAAGCCGACTCAACCGGACCAATCGCGCGCATCGACGGATTAAACAGCGCGCATCGTGCAAGGTTGCGCCCGATTACGCGCGTTCGGGGAAAGTTAAGACTGGGCGATGTCAGGCTGCGCCCAGCGTTAATCTGGTTGTTGATCTTCGGTGATCAGACCGAAGAGGCCGTGTCCTTCATCCGCAATTGCGGCGGTTAAAAAACCAAGACCGAGCCCGATCAGCCCTGCTTCCAGCCGTTGCCGTTTCCGTCGCGGGCGAGGGCGGGCGCAAGCTCCGGTGCAAGATCGACACCCTCTGCGCCTTCGAGGTCCGCATCCATCAAGGATTTCTCGTGGTGCCGCTTGGCGATGAGCATGTAAAGCGACGGCACAATGAACAGCGTGAAAATTGTTCCAATCGTCATTCCACCAACGAGGACGAGACCGATCGAATTTCGCGCGGCGGCGCCGGCGCCCGTGACCAGGGTGAGGGGAAAGTGACCGGCCACCGTCGCCACGCTCGTCATCATGATTGGTCGCAAACGAATGCGTGACGCCTGTGCGATGGCAGCGAGTTTATCCACGCCCTGCCGTTGCAGCTCGTTCGCGAACTGCACGATCAAAATACCATTTTTTGATACCAAGCCGACGAGTGTGACGAGTCCTACCTGCGAGTAGATGTTGAAAGAGGTCGTCCAACCGTCGGTCAAAAAATTTCCGAACGGCATCTTTAGAAACATGAAGATGCCCGCGCCAAACATGGCCAGCGGCACCGAGCCTAGCAAAATGATAAACGGATCGCGAAAACTGTTGAACTGCGCTGCCAGCACCAGAAAAATCAGGACGATCGCAAGACCGAAGACCGCGCCGAATTTACTGCCTTCAATTCTCAGTTGACGCGAGCCGCCGGTGTAATCGATCACATATCCGGATGGCAGAACTTTGTGCGCTTCGTCTTCAAGAAATTTTAACGCGGTATCGACCGAAGCCGCCGGCACGCCGCTGATGGTCACGGCATTAAGTTGCTGCATTCGATTGAGCGAGCGCGCGACCGTTTTGTGTTGGATGCTCGCAATCGTGCTGAGTGGGACGAGCTGCTTATTCGGGCCGGTGACGTAAATGCTGTTCAGCTGTTCGGGGTTCAGCCGATCCACCCGTTTGATTTGCGGGATGACTTTGTAACTCAGGCCTTCCATGTTGAAGCGATTCACAAAATTACCGCCGATGCTGGCGGAAAGGTCGGCGCCGACCTGCTGCATATCGAGACCCATGGTCGAAACTTTGTCGTGATCGAAAACGATCTGCGCTTGTGGCTGATCGATCTTCGTGTCGATGTCACCAAACTGAAAAACGTGGGCCTGCATCGCTTTCAGGAAAATCTGCTTGGCCAACTCAAGGATGCGTTCCTGGCTCGCGGTAGAAGCGATCACGAAACTGACTGGAAAATTATCACTGCCCGGAAGCGCTTCGGGCATGATCGGGAACAGTTGAATACCCGGGATCGCGCCCAATTGTTGCTGCACGAGCGGCAGGTAATTCTTGGTCGGTGTCTTGCGTGTGCCCCAGGGTTTTAATACCATTCCACCGAAACCGCCGCTCGGCTGTGTAATTTGAAATGTAAAACGCGTGTCCGGTAGGTCCTGGAAAACTTTCCCAGCCGCGTCGGCATAACGAATCGTATCGTCGATAGTCGCATTCGCCGGCGCGGTAATGATTCCAAAAATCACTCCCTGATCTTCTTTCGGCGCTAATTCTTTCGTCGCCATTTTTGGAATCGCCGCGAACATGAAAATCGCGAGGAGCGAGATCCCGCCCCAAACCACATAAACTGCCGGTCGTGCGCGCAACGTTCGATCGAGGTGCTCGCCATACCAATTGCGAAACCGATCGAAAGTCCGATTCACCCAACCGCTGAACCCGCTATCGACATGTTCCTCCCGCAACAAGTTAGCTGACATCATGGGCGAGAGAACAAGCGCAACGACACCGGAAATAAAAACTGCCCCGGCCAGGGTGAGCGCAAATTCGCGAAAAAGCGCGCCGGTCAATCCACCTTGCAGCGCGATTGGCGTGTAAACGGCGGCGAGAGTGATCGTCATCGCGATGATCGGTCCGATCAATTCACGCGCGCCGACTAACGCTGCGTTCATGCGGGACAGGCCTTCGCGCATGTGACGCTCGACGTTTTCGACAACAACGATCGCGTCGTCGACCACCAACCCGACCGAAAGCACAATCGCGAGCAGGGTGAGGAGATTGAGCGTAAACCCGAACAACTGCATTAAAAACAACGCGCCGATCAATGAAATGGGAATTGCGACTACCGGCACAATCACGGACCGGAACGATCCGAGGAAGAGGAAGATCACCACCATGACGATGAGCAACGTGTCGATCAAAGTTTTTACGACTTCGTGGATGGCGTCGTTGATATAGGCGGTCGCGTCGTAGGCCATCTCGGCGTTCATGCCGGTGGGGAGTTCCTTCTTGATCTGATCCAGTTCCACGCGCACGCGCTTGATTACGTCGACCGAGTTCGCGTTCGGCAGCACCCAAATGCCCATGAAGACAGCCTTTTGGCCTGAGAAGCGCACTTCGGTGTTGTAATCTTCCGCGCCGAGAACGACGTCGGCGATGTCTCCAAGCCTAATGAGTGTGCCTTTGTCCTGGCGGACGACGAGTTGTTTGAATTGGTCCGCGGTGTGCAGATCGGTGTTCGCAGTCAGATTCACCTGCAGCAGCGAACCCTTGGTGCTGCCGACGGCCGCCAGATAATTATTCCGAGTCAGTGCGCTGCGAACGTCAGCCGGGCTGATGTTCAATGCGGCCATGCGTTCGGGTTTCATCCAAACGCGCATGGCAAATGTGCGTCCGCCAAGAATATCCGCTTTTTGCACGCCGCCGACGGAGGTGAGACGCGGTTGCACCAGGCGAACCAGATAATCGGTCACTTCATTCGGCTGAAGGATATTCGAGGTAAAGCTGAGATACGCCGACGCAAACTGCGAATCGGCCGCTTGAATGGCGATCACCGGAATTTCGGCCTCCGGTGGCAGATCGCGGCGGATCGCATCTACTTTCGAGCTGATGTCCGACAACGCTTTGTTCGCGTCGTAGTTCAGCTTCAATCGCGCGGTGATGGTCGAAACGCCTTGCTGACTCTGTGATTGGACATAATCGATTCCGTCCGCGGCTGCGATTGCTCGCTCGAGCGGCGTCGTAATAAATCCGCGGACCAATTCCGCATCGGCCCCAACGTAGACAGTTGTCACGGTGATGGCAGCGATGTCGCTGCGCGGATATTGGCGAACGTTGATCGTCTTCATCGCCTGCAAACCGGCGATGAGAATGACGAAGCTGACCACCATTGCCAGCACTGGCCGCTTGATGAAAAGATCGGTGAAAGATTTCATGTCGATCCTCGGGTCACGAATCTGCCGGTGTTGGATTCACCTGCGGTTTGGGCGCGAGATCGTTGTTAATCGTTACCGCCATTCCATTGCGCAGTTTGAAGACGCCCGTGCTCACGATGGTTTCATCCGGTTTTAGTCCATCGACAATCGACACGAAATCGCCGCGCGCTTCGCCCACCCGAACAAACTGCTGACGAATCGTCTGCGCTTCCTTGCCTGTCTTGGGGTCTTTCTTTTTCTCGATTACAAAAACCGAATCTCCAAACGGCGCATATGAAATCGCCGAGCCCGGGACGACCAGTGCCTTATGTTTTTCTGGCAGCATCACTTCGACTTTGGCAAACGTTCCGGGCCGAAGTGCGTGATCAGGATTTTCGAGGGTTGCTTGCAGAGTCACGTTCCGAGTGACCGTATCGACCGTTGAGTTAACGGCGGTAAGTTTGCCTTTAAATTCCCGGCCGGGCACGGCGTCGGTGTGCACCCGAACCTCAAAGCCGGCTGAAAGTTTTGCCAGCTCTTGCTGTGGCAATGCAAAATCGACATAAACCGGGTCGAGCGCGGTCAATGCCACCACCTGCTGACCGGCATTAATCATTTGCCCAACGTTCACCTGTCGAATGCCGAGCTGCCCGTCGAAGGGCGCGCGAACTTCCTTCTTTCCAACCATCGCCCGCATGTTGTCGACCGCGCCTTCTTTTTGTTTGAATTTCGATTCGGCGGCATCCAGTTCTGCTTTCGAAATCACTTTGCGCGCAGCCAGGTCGCGCGTCCGCCCCAAATCTTGGCGGGCCAATTCCAAATCCGCTTCCGCCGTTCGCAATTGCCCTTCTTCCGATGAGACATCGAGCCTAACTAAAACGTCTCCCTTTTTCGCAACCGCTCCGCTTTCAAATTTCACCTCGGCGACCGTGCCTGCTAGATCCGTTGAAAGCACGGCGCCTTGCACGGCCGAAACCGATCCGACTGCCGAAAGAATTGGCGCCCAATCTTCCTCCTTCACCGTCGCGCTCGTCACGGTGGTCGCCGGCATTTGCATTGGACTGCTCATCATCTTGGCGATTTGCATCACTTTGATGCCGACCAAAACGATCACGAGCGCGACCAGTCCGCCGATTGCAACGCCCATTGCTCCGCGCCTTGGTCTCACTCTGTCCTCCGTTGAAACAGGTTTTGCCACGTCATGCATAAGCTGGTTGGGTCCGTTCCTTAAATAATAGCCCCCACAAGTTGCGCGCGACTTTCAATTGTTGCTCGCGTCGTTCTTCAGAGCTCGAACCGATTTTGAGCACGTTGCGCATCAACATGCCGTCGTTCACGGCAAAGATCAGTTCGGCCATTTCGCGAGGGGTTAAATTCGTGTTCTTCGCTTCCGGCGAACGCGCGATCAAATCGGTCACGCCGTTCATCGACGTTTCACAAACGTCGCGCACCAAATCGGCGACGTGCTTGTTGCGGCTCGCCTCCGCGAAAAGATCAACCACGAAAGCGGAAACCACTTGCGGTTCGGTTTCGCCGCAGTGCGCAGTGAACAAGACCTCGAGCGATTCGAGTAACCCGGGCGCTTGCCGGGCGCGTTCCAGGATTTCCTGGATCTCCTGTTTATGTCGATCGGCCATCGCCGAAATCACGGCCTCTTTGTTTTGAAAATAGCGATAAATCAGACCGACGCTGATCCCGGCTTCAGCGCTGATATCGTGCATGCTCGCCTGGTGGAAACCGCGCTTGGCAAAGCACGCCACCGCGGCATCGAGAATCTGGGTCGGCCGGCCAAGAATCGTGTCGGTTTGAGGTTGGGACATGGGCCAAAACAATGAATGAACGTTCATTCATTGTCAAATGGCCCTTGTTTTACGAGGCAATTTGCACTTCGACCTGATCCTCGGGCGCTGTTCCAACCTTGTCCAACGGCAGGGCGTTGGGTTGCTCCGCGAATTGCCAAATCGAAATCAAGCAGCTCAGCGCGACCAGCGCGTACACTGCAATTTCCATTACGTTTTTGTTTCTCTCTTCTGACTGAACGAGCAGCCGGTAAGTCGATCTCTTTTTCATGCTGTTTCCTTTTGTTGTGAAGACGTCGCCGAGCGTTGCTTTTGTCTAAACTCACTCAGCGTTATCATTGCCTTTGAACATCGGATGCGAGGTCGCGTTGAATCAGATTCAAAATAAAAATTTTCTTCGCGGGTTTCCGCCCGACGGACGCTACCTCATCGCCATCTCAGGCGGACGCGATTCTGTCGCGCTCCTCCATTGGTTGCACCAACGCGGCTACCGAAAACTGGTCGTTTGCCATTTAAATCATCAGCTTCGCGGCCGCTCGAGTGATGCCGACGCGCGTTTTGTGGAAAAACTGGCCGCGCAATGCGATGTCGATCTTGAAATGGGATCCGCAAACGTGCGTGCGCTCGCGGCCAAGCAAAAAATCTCGATCGAAACCGCGGCGCGCGAGGCGCGCTATCAATTTTTTGCCCAAGTAGCGAAACGCGGCCGATGTCGCACGATTTTTCTCGGACATCACGCCGACGATTTGGTTGAAACGTTCTTAATTAATCTGTTTCGAGGCTCGGGTACGACCGGTCTTGGCGCGATCCGGGAAGTTTCGAAACGCCGGGTTGAAGGTGACGATCTTACAATTGTTCGCCCGTTTCTTGGAGTTTGGCGCAGAGAAATCGACCGCTACGTTGGCAAGCATCGGCTGAAATTCCGCGAGGACGCGTCGAACAAAAATCTGGCGCCGCTGCGCAACCAGATTCGCGGGCGGATCATTCCTTATTTGGAAAAAGCACTCGGCCGGAATATTCGCCATAGTATTTGGCGCGCGGCGATGATTGCGGCCGAAGAAGAACGCTGGATCGAGGATCAGCTCCTCGATGCCACCGATGTCGACTTGAGGCCTGGAGCCTCTTCGGCAGAGGGGGCTCTTTCGGTCGCGGAGTTGCGCGATTTGCCGATTGCCCTTCAGCGCCGTGAAATTTTGAAATGGTTGCGCACGCGAAAAATCACAAATGTCGGGTTCGATGTGGTGGAAAATGTCCGCTCGTTGCTCGACCACAATTCACGCGTCGCCAAAGTTAATCTTCCGCAAGATCGACATGTGCGTCGCCGTGCCGGCAAAATCTTTATCGAATAACGTTTTCTGTAGGGGACGCTGTTAGCGTCCCATGGAAAGCAAACTGCTTTCCCCTACAGGAATCTGTGAAAATCTGTGTAATCTGTGGCTAGGTAAACTGAGATGAGTTCCGAAATTCGCGTTCGTTTCGCTCCGTCGCCGACCGGCTACCTGCACATTGGCGGCGCGCGCACGGCTTTGTTCAACTGGCTCTTTGTTCGCCATCACGGCGGCAAACTAGTGCTGCGAATCGAAGACACTGACACTAAGCGCAACACCGAAGAAGCCGCGGCCGCGATTTACGAAGGCCTCGAATGGCTCGGACTGAATTGGGATGAAGGCCCCCACATCGGCGGGAATCTCGGTCCCTATTTTCAAAGTCAGCGCACTGAGATCTACGAACGCTACTTGAAGAAACTTCAGGACGGCGGCCACATTTTTGAAGATCAGGGCGCGTTGCGCTTCCGCTCGCCGCGGGAGCACGTCGTCGTGAACGATCTTGTCTGCGGCAAAATCGATTTCGATCTGACCAATCCGGGCACGCATCCGGACATGACGATTCGGCGACCCGACGGCTCCTGGATTTTTCATTTCGTGAACGTGATCGACGACATCGAGATGAAAATTTCCCATGTGATTCGCGGCGAAGATCATCTTTCCAACACGCCGAAGCACATCGAGATCTTTCGCGCCCTCGGCGTGTCGCCGCCGAACTACGCGCATATTCCACTCATTTTAAATCGGGACGGCTCGAAGATGAGCAAACGCGATGCAGGCGCCGCCGTCGCGACTTACATCGAACAAGGTTACGCGCCCGAGGCAGTCCGCAATTATCTTTGCCTGCTTGGCTGGTCGCCGAAGGACAACCGGGAAAAGATCGACATCGACGAGGTGGTGAAACTGTTCGAGCTCGAAAAAATCAACCGCCGTAACGCGGCGTTCGACCTCGACAAATGTTTTTGGCTTAACGGCCAGTACGTCGCCCAGATGTCGCTCGACCGGTTCATCGAGCTGGCGCGTCCATTTCTGGAAAGAGCAAAGATCGACATCTCAAACGACAAATATCTGCGCGAAGTGCTCGCGATCGTAAAGGAGAAGATCAAGCTCTTCAAAGATGTTCCGGAATGGACGTCGTACTTCTTCACTGAAAATTACGAATTCGATTCCGAGGCGGTCAAAAAAGTTTTTGATAAATCGGAAGCGGTTTCGCGATTGAAAGCTTTGCATGAAGAATTCGCAAAGGTCGACAAATGGGATTTTCAGACGCTTGAATCTGCGCTCAAGTCGCTTGCCCAAAAGCTCGGCTGCAAGACCGGCGATCTGGTTCATCCCGCGCGGGTGGCGGTGAGCGGACGTTCGGTTGGGCCAAGTTTGTATCACATGCTCGAAGTGATGGGGAAAGAACGAGTGCTCAAGCGCTTCGATAGAATGCTTGCGAAACTGGCCGCAAAATGAACCGTCGCGCTCCGGTCTCTGTCATCCTGATCCCGCAGTCGCGGGAGAAGGATCTCACAGTCGCAGCTTTGATCACACTAATTACTGAGAACGTCCTGCGAGGCTTTGTGAGATTCCTCGCTCCGCTCGGGATGACATGAAAAAGAAACGGGCAATCGCGAAGGAAGTCTACACGCTCGCGGATTTAAAAGATTGGCACGATGTCGACCCGCCGATTCGACTCGGCGTTTTCGGCGACCCGGTGGAGCATTCGCTCTCACCCAGAATGCAAAACGCCGCGCTGAGGCATTGCAAGATCGACATGCAGTATGCGCGTTTTCAAATTTCGCCTGACGAACTCTGCGAAGCGATCAATCTCATTCGCAAACCAGAATTCGTGGGCGTTAACCTCACTATCCCGCATAAAATTGCGGCGCTCCGTCTCCTTGATGTTGCCGACGAAAACGTAAGGCGCATCGGCGCAGTTAATGTCATTAAAGTCGAATCTGGCAAGTTGCACGGCTTCAATACCGACGGCCGCGGATTCGCGCGCGCGATCCGCGAAGTGTTTTCGGTCGATCTGCGCGATCTTCGCGTGATGATTCTTGGAGCAGGCGGCGCGGCCCGTGCGATTGCGCTCCAATGCGCGAAAGAAAATTCCGAGCGGCTGGTTATTGCGAATCGCTCTTTCGAAAAAGCGCAGAAGCTTGCTGATCAACTGCGCGATTTTTTTGTGGGTCCCAAAGTTCTCGGACCCGTGCCGCGTCTGCAACCGACTCCGTTGGAAGAAGCCGCGATCCGATTTCAAATCGCCAACGTCGATCTAATCGTGAATGCCACACCGGTTGGTTTGAATCGGAGCGATCCGTCGCCGATAGCAGCGCGACTGCTCGCACCGCACCTGATGGTTTACGACACGATTTATTCGGCTGAACGAACGCCATTGGTTTCAGCTGCAATCGAAGCCGGCGCGCGCGCGACGAATGGGCTGTCGATGCTGCTCCATCAGGGCGCGCTCGCGTTTGAGATTTGGTTTCAGCGTGAAGCGCCGATCGAGGTAATGCGCAAAGCGCTAAGGTAGGGTTAGGTGGATCGAGCAGTCCCTTGCTCGATGTTAAAAGTGGCGGCGAAGCCGCATTTATTAGCGTCGCCCGCAGAGCGGCCGATCCATCTACAGATTCTCTCTCGCCATTTCTTGTCCGCGTTTGGTCGCGGCTTCGACCGCAGCGATCAAGCTCTCGCTGGTTCCGAGCTTTTCCATCGTGGCAAGGCCGGCGGCGGTCGTGCCGCCGGGCGTGACGACCATTTTCACTAGCTCTTCCGGCGACATTTTGCTTTCCTGCATGAGCGCAGCCGCGCCGAGGACCGTTTGGGCGGCCAGCTTTAAGGCGACCTCGGCCGGCAACCCCATTTTTGTTCCGCCTTTCGCGAGAGCTTCGATCATGGTGTAAACGAAAGCCGGTCCGCTGCCGCTCAGAGCAGTGACGGCATCGATCTGTTTTTCTTCGACTTCGACGACCACGCCGATTGCGCCAAAAATCTTTGTGGCAAGATCGACGTCTTCAGTTGTGGTGCGGCTGCCGCGGGCAATTCCGGTTGCCGCGCGACAAATTGCGGATGGCGTATTGGTCAGAGCGCGCATGAATCGCCCGTTTGCCGTTTTCTCCATGCTGGAAATCCGAACGCCTCCCGCCAGCGAAATCGCGAGTTTGTTTCCAAGATGAACACTCAGTTCACGCAGAACTGGCAACATCATCGCTGGCTTTACTCCAACGAAAATAACTTCCGATTTCTCCGCGACGTCGGCGTTTTCGGTTGTCACTAAAACGCCTGTTTCTTTTTGCAACGCGGCGCGCGTCTGTTCATTCGGCTCGCTGGCGATGATCTCGCCCGGCGGGCAGAATTTCGTTCGCATCAGACCACGAATCACCGAGCCGGTCAGTTTCCCCGCGCCGATGAAGCCGAGCCGATGTGTTTGAGAATCCATTGGTTTGCTGGATATTAGTCAATGGTAGCGGCAAGTGTAAATTTGCAACGTGACGTTGCATTCGATCCAAGTCGCGCTCCCGTTTCGAAACGGTCCAGTGGTGACCTCGCCAAAGCGTTGCGGGATCTGGCAACCGAGCGCAATGCCGTCATCCTGGCGCACAATTATCAGGTGCCCGAGCTGCAGGAAGTGGCCGATTTTGTCGGTGATTCGTTAGGCCTGAGTTATCAAGCCGCGAAGACCGATGCGGACGTGATTCTTTTCTGCGGCGTCCATTTCATGGCCGAGACCGCGAAGATCATCAACCCGACCAAGCGCGTCATTTTGCCGGATCTCGAAGCCGGCTGTTCGCTTTCGGAATCGTGTCCACCCGAAAAGCTGGCCGAGTTTCTGAAGAAGCACGCCGACAAAAATTATTACGTCATCGCTTACATCAATTGCAGCGCCGGCGTAAAAGCTCAGTCCGACATCATTTGCACCAGCGGCAACGCGGACAAAATCGTGCGCTCGGCGCCCGAAGATCGAAATATCTTGTTTGTGCCCGACCAGAACCTGGGCGCGTGGGTAATGGAGCGGACCGGGCGCAAAATGGATTTGTGGCAGGGGACCTGTTACGTGCACGTCGAATTCACAGCCCGTAGCATCAGTCGAATTCGAGAACAATATCCAGACGCGCCGGTGGTGGCGCATCCGGAATGCACTTACGCGGTCCGAATGCTGGCGGACGAAGTCTGTTCGACCGAGAAGATGATCGCGTTCTGCAAAAATTCGCCAGCGCGGGAGATCATAATCGTAACCGAAGCGGGGATGCTGCATCGGTTGAAGAAAGAAATCCCCGATAAAACGTTTATTCCTGGGCCGACCGACAACTGCTTCTGCGGAGAATGCCGGTTCATGAAAATGAACACGCTGGAGAAAGCGTACAACGCGCTCCTCACCATGGAACCGGAGATCGCGCTGCCGGAATCAATTCGCAAGCGCGCGGAGCTGCCGATTCTGCGCATGCTTGAGCTGAGCAAGTAGGAGATCTGTCATTCCGACCGAAGTCGAGGAATGGAGCGGGTGGGCCGAGCGACATGGACGGTTACGCCGCGAGGGTAGCGGCGAGAGAGCCGGGAGACGAATGAGTTCAATCTCTAACTATTTCTGTCTTCTCCAATCACCAGAACGGAAGTAGCAAGAGATGTCTTCCCGCGGCCGCGGGACTCGACATGACAAAGGATTAGTCTTGTCACTGGTCACTCGTCACTTTTCACTTCTGCCCGATGGAGCGGCCGTCGATCTGGGTCATCATTGTCGTGTTGTTGCTCGCGGTCTTGTTCTTGCGCGAGCCGCGTTTCCAGCGTTCTGAGGAAATTTTTTTGCGCTGGTTGATTCGACATTCTCAACCGGCGGCCAAAACCGTGCCGATCACGATCGTGGAAACCGGACGCGAAAATCCGCCCGCGCCGCTCGAGGTCGCTTTGCTTTTGCAGGGCATTCTCGAATTCAAGCCGACGGTTGTTGCGATTGAACCGATTCTGCAATGGGGCGAGCGCAGCAAAGATCAAGAACAGATTTTCATCGACCAGGCGATGCGTGTTCCCAAGCTGGTGCTCGGCGCGGAATTGACTGCCACACCGGATCCGGACGAGCCGGTCGCTGAAATTTCCGGTTTCACGCGCGTGACCGGCCGGCGGGGGGATCTTCCGGCATTTTCCGGGATCGAGCGTCAACCCGGCGAGGATGTTCGGATTTTATCCACCCTTGGCTCCATCAATCTGCCGGAAGAAAGCGCGGATGACCTCCACGTTCCGTTATTGTTTCAATATCGCGGTGAAGTAATTCCCTCGTTTGCACTTCAGGCCGCGCTTCTTTGGATGCGTCTCACGCCGGGCGAGGTAATAATCGACATCGGCACGGCGATCACGCTTCCGAACGGAACCAAAATTCCGATTCGATCCGACGGCACACTCTTAGTCAATCCGCGTATGGTCCAGCGCGCGCGTCGCGTTACCCTCAACGAATTGTTGCTCGCGGCCCAACAACACGAGAGCGGTGCGGCGACCGCGATTCGGCTTGAAGATATTCGGACGCACCTGGTGTTGACGCGCGTGGCCACCAATGCGCCGGATGTTTTCGCGGCCGCAATTGGCGCGATCCAAGCGAATTCGTTTGTCCGCCGCGTCAGTTGGATTTTCGATTGCGCCATGGTCATTCTCGCTGCGGCGTTGAGCGGGGCGCTTCGGAGATTCTCGCGGGTCGATCTGATTATCGGCGCGATCGCGTTTTCCGCCGCGTATTGTTTGATCGCGCTTGCGATCATTTCGCGTTTTTCAATCTGGATCCCGGCCTGGCTGCCGCTCGGGGCGACGTGGATTTCGGTATTGTTTGCGATCGTTCTTCCAAAACTAAAAGACTCCGCCCGCACAGTCGCGATCGCCGCGCCGCCGCCCGCGCTCTAACGAATCTCAACAGCATCTTAGAATTTTGGCCCACGAAACACGCGAATGACACGAATAAAAAGTGCAGATGGTCGAATCAAGCGCGGATACTCTGCTTCAAACCCTTTCGCGTTTATTCGCGTGTTTAGCTAGCAACAGAAATCTCTGTGACGATGGGCGCGAATATAATTGAAGAACGGATCAATCGCCTGCACGAGAACGGCGTGATCGACATGCATTTCGATTTGCCGATGGATTTGTATGAAAAGCGCAGTCGTTCAAATGTTCTCGCAGCGGAATTTTTGCCGGATTTCGAAGCCGGTGGTATGGGCATCATTGGCGCTGCCATTTACATTGAAGATCGATATTTGCCTGACCGTGGATTGCAGGTAGCGCTTGATCAAATCGCGCGGCTTTACACCGAAGCGGAGCAATCGAAGCGCTGCGTCGTTTGTCGCACGTACGAAGAAATTTCGCGCGCACTCGATTCCCAAAAGATCGGATTTCTCATCACCATGGAAGGCGTCGAGCCACTCGGGAACGATTTGGATTTGTTGCGCACGTTTTATGAACTCGGCGTTCGCGCAATTGGATTGACTCACGCGCGCACGAACGCCGCTGGTCATGGCGGCATCTTTGCTGGGAGCGGCTCATCGCCGGAAGGACTAACACCATTTGGTCGCGGTCTTGTCCGCGAATGTGAACGGCTCGGCGTCCTTATCGATCTTGCCCACATCAATCCGGCCGGCTTCAAGGAGATTGTCCATCTCACGACCAAGCCGCTGATTGTTTCGCACGCGAATGCCAGAAAATTTTACGATGTCGAACGCAACATCAGCGACGAGCAAATCAAAATGATCGGAGAGCGCGGTGGCGTCATCGGCGTTAACTCAGTTTTGGTCAGCCCGGAGCAAAAGGAGAGCACGCTGGATCGTTACGTCGATCATATCGAGCACGTCGCGAATCTGACCGCGATTGATTGCGTCGGGATCGGATTCGATTTTTTCGAGTTCATTTACCGGCAATGGCCGGAATCAAAAAAGAAATGGATGGCGGAGAAGTTGACGACGCCACATTTCATTCCGGACCTGACCAATCATTCGCACGCCCGAAACCTCACCCAAAAATTGATTGAGCGCGGTTTCAGCGATGATGACATCGAAAAAATTCTGCGCGGCAACTGGCTGCGCATTTTTAAAGAATGGTTTTGAGCTTCTTCCTCTTCCTCTACCGCTTAGTCTTAATCAAGGGAAAGAAGATTAAGAGGAAGAGGGAGAGGAAGATCTAAAGTAAGAGCTGGTGAAATTCATCAATCTGACGCGCCGGACTGAAATTGGCGCCAATTCGTACTATCTAGAGGCCGATGGTCGTCGGATCGTTCTCGACTCGGGAATGCACCCGAAGTTCGAGGGAGAAGAAGCGCTGCCGAATTGGAAAGCGCTCGGGGAGGGCCGGCTCGACGCGATTATTGTTTCGCACTCGCACCAGGATCACATCGGAACACTGCCGGTTTTGATGCGGCGGCAACCACAGGCGCGTGTCTTCATAACGGAGCCGACGGCTGAAATTGGCAGCGTATTGCTGCATAACTCAGTGAACGTGATGACGCGGCAGCGTGAAGAGCTTGGGACCGCTCAGTACCCGCTGTTCACTCATCGTGAAACTGATCGCGCCGCGGACCGCTGGCAATCGTGCGCTCTCCGGCAGGCTTACACGCTTTCGGGTGAACGAGCACCGAATGCGGACGCTGACGCAGTTACATTCGAATTTTTCGACGCCGGACACGTTATCGGTTCAACCGGAATTCTCATTCGCGCCGAAGGGCGGACGCTCTTTTACACCGGCGATGTAAATTTTGATGATCAAACGATCGCGCAGGCGGCGGTTTTTCCCGAGGAGAAGGTCGACATCCTCATTATGGAATGCACCCGCGGCGACACGCCGGTGCCGGCAACGTGGTCGCGCGCAGGCGAAGAACAACGGCTCGGCCACGCAATCGAGAACGCGTTCGCGCGGGGCGGCTGTGTGCTGATTCCTGTCTTCGCGCTCGGAAAAACGCAGGAAGTGCTGGCGATGCTCTACAAATTGCGTCGCGAGAAAATTCTCGATTTCCCGATCTACATCGGCGGACTCAGCTCAAAAATCAGCGACATTTACGATCGGCGTGCGCGGATCGGCCGGCGCCAGCTGCCACGTTTGCAATTGCTCAGTGAATTGCGGCCGTTCGTTTTGAACGCCGAGACCATTCATGAGGCGCAAGCCCGCGCCGGACGCGTTTATGCGCTCTCCAGCGGAATGATGACCCCCAAAACCTTGTCCAACACTTTTGCGCGGCGAATTGTCGACCAGCCACGACATTCCGTTTTCTTCGTCGGTTACGCCGATCCGGAATCACCCGCCGGAATTTTGCGAAACGCGCTGCCCAACGAACAGGTCACGCTTGATCCCGGTGAAGCGACTCAGCATGTGCGCTGTCACATCGAACAGTTCCAGTTCAGCGCGCACGCTTCGCGCGAGTCGCTCATTGGATTCGCGGAGCGGCTCGCGCCGAAAAAAGTTGTGCTCGTTCACGGCGATCCGCTCGCGGTCGAGTGGGTGCGGGCGCGTCTTACTCTCGATTTGCCTAATTCGGAAATCATCGTGCCGACGCCGGGAATGGAATTGGAATTGTAGTGAAGATCGTTTCCTGGAACATCAATTCACTGCGCAAACGCCAGGACCGATTGTTTGCGTGGCTGGAAAACGCGAGACCGGACATTGTCTGTTTGCAGGAGACCAAATGCACCGACGAACAATTTCCGGCGCTGGCGCTACAAGCAGCCGGTTACGATTCCGCCTACCACGGAGAAAAGTCTTACAACGGCGTAGCGATCCTTTCAAAAAACAAATTGACCGAAGTTCGCGCGTCGCTTTGCGATGAAGTTGTCGATCCGCAGGCTCGCGTAATTTCGGCGACGATTGGAAATTTGCCCGTCTACTCTGTTTACGCGCCGAACGGCCAGGCCGTTGGCTCGCCGGCCTACAAATATAAATTGGAATGGTACGCGCGATTGCGTGATTGCCTGATCAAAGAGAAAGATGTCGATCTGGTCGTCTGCGGCGATTTCAATGTCGCGCCGGAAGATGTCGATGTTCACGATCCACAGCTTTGGCGCGGCGCGATCATGTGCTCGGACGGCGAGCGCGCCGCTTTTCAGCGACTTTGTGAAATGGGTCTGCGTGACACGCTGCGACTGCATCCGCAGGAGTCCGGCGTTTTTACCTGGTGGGATTATCGAATGCTTGCGTTTCCAAAAAATCGCGGGCTGCGGATCGATGCTGTCCTGGTTAATGAGTCGCTGGCAAAGAAATGCACGGCCTCCGGAGTCGATCGCGAGATGCGCCAAGGCAAAGATCCTTCCGATCACGCGCCGATTTGGGCAGAGTTTAAATTGTGATTGCGTCGTGATTTCACAATGAAAATTCCACTGCGCGTTCCCAATCCGCCGTCAAAGCCGCTCATTATCTGGGACGGCGAATGCCATTTCTGCCGGCGCTGGATCGAGCGC
>WNGO01000910.1_pt1 | contig 21325 bp, 15 predicted proteins | sample 5400511 | NCBI WGS metagenome assembly WNGO01 (sample SAMN13153380, study PRJNA577476) | soil metagenome | isolation source: 20 cm soil or saprolite under Garry oak tree replicate 2 | place: USA:California | collected 2016-06-15 | reverse complement strand
CCCCGAGCCTCTGATTTTGGCGTTGACCGGCTAGAACTTCTCGAAAAGCGCTTCCCCCATCGCTTTTGCCGAGCATCCGCATCCTGATAGGTAGCAATCCATATTCCAAGTTTGAAGGAGCACCCCACGCTCTTCCTGTTTAGGTGGAAATGGTGTTCCTGCAATGATTTAGCTTGGAGGATTTTGATTCCGCCTAGCGCTCGGGGAGATGGATCCATGAACGGAGCTATCTGAACGGATAGTCGGACTAACTGTTCGGATATTGAAAAAGGTGAAGGTGGCTCATGCAAATCGGGCCGCGCTATGGTAGAAGATTCTGCACCCCCTTGGGAGACCTGATTGCGGCCCAGACTACTGGTGATTGCGGGACCCTCGAAAGACCTGACCATTCCGTTGCCGGACGGAGAAGCCACGATCGGTCGCGATCCGGCAAATGTGGTGGCAATTGTCGATCCGTCCGTTTCCCGAAAACATTGCCTGCTGCGTCAAGAAGAAGACGGGCGCTTTTCGATCAAGGATTTCTGTTCCTGGTGGACGATGAGGATCGAGCGGCATCTGCGAGCCAGGTGGAGTTCGACGACGGGCAGCCGATGGCAGAGACTCGGCTGATTCATCCCAAGGAAGCGGTGTATCTGCAGCCGGACCGATTGCTGAAGGAACTTCCGGCGACATCACAGGTGGGGCGAAATCTGAATGCGTTGCTGAAGATCAGCCGGGTGGTGCATGCGATCCGCGATCTGGAAGAGTTGCAGGCGCAATTGCTGGACTTGATCTTCGAAGTAGTACCGGCGGGCCGAGGGGCGATTCTGCTCTCAGAAGGCGAGGGCCAGGAATTCAATTCGCTCTATGCGCGAACGCGGCAGGGCGGACAGCCGCAATTGGTGCGAGTGAGCCGAACCATTGCTCGGAAGGTGATGAAAGAGAATGTTGCGATTCTAGGCGTGGACATCGCGTCGAGCGGGAATCTTCGGGAGGTGGAGAGCCTGGTAGCTTCTCACGTCCGGTCTCTGGTATGCGTTCCGCTGAGCGTTTTTCAGCGGATGATCGGATGCATCTACCTCGACAGCACGAATGCAGCAAGCCGTTTCAATGAAGAACATCTGCAACTGATGGCGGGAGTGGCGGGAGTTTCGGCGGTGGCGCTGGACAATGCGCGCCGGTTGCAATGGCTGGAACAGGAGAATCAGCGTCTCTTGACGGAAATCAGGCAGGACCAAAGCCTGGTGGGAGAGGGCGCGCGGATGAAGGAGATTTTCCAATTCCTGGCGCGAGTTGCGCCGTCGGATTCGACGGTTCTGATCGAAGGCGAAAGCGGAACGGGAAAAGAACTGGTGGCGAAGGCGCTGCATCGGAACAGCCCGCGGGCGACCAAGCCATTCGTCGCGATCAATTGTGCGGCCATCCCCGAGACACTTCTGGAGGACGATCTATTCGGACATGAACGGGGCGCGTTTACCGGGGCGGCAACGCAGAAAAAGGGACGGCTGGAAGTTGCCGATGGCGGAGTGGTATTCCTGGACGAGATCGGCGAACTAGCTCCGGCGCTGCAGGTGAAACTGCTGCGCGTTTTGCAGGAGCGGGAGTTTGAGCGCGTGGGCGGGACGCATCCGATCAAGGTGAATATCCGGCTGATCGCGGCAACGAATCGCGATCTGGAAGACGCAGTGCGGAAGGTAGAATTCCGCCAGGATCTTTATTACCGGCTGGCAGTGGTGAAGATGACCATGCCTCCGCTGCGCGAGAGACGGGAAGATATTCCAATGCTGACGCGGCATTTTCTGCAGAAATATGCGATGCGGTGCCGGGTGAAAGCGAAACCGATTTCACACGAGGCGATGGCCGCGCTGGTCCATTACGAATGGCCGGGAAATGTGCGCGAACTGGAAAACGCGATTGAGCGATCGCTGGTGATGGGATCGTCGGACATGGTTTTGCTGGAAGATCTGCCGGAATCGCTGCTGGAGCAGAATGCGCCGGAAGATATTACCGAGGGGAAGTATCACGGCAGCGTGAAGGAGTTGAAGAAGCAGTTGATCCTGGATGCGGTGGAGCAGACTGGCGGAAATTACGTGGAGGCGGCGGGAATACTGGGAGTGCACCCGAATTATCTGCACCGGTTGATTCGAAATCTGGGACTGAAGGACGAGTTGAATCAAGCGCTGCGCGGGCGAGGACGAGTGTCGGGGGGAGCAGCGTAGGGAGCGATGAGCTATGAGCAAACCGGATCGACATTCTGTGAAGGTCCGCACTCTGGTTGTGGCGGTTCAGGGCAATGCCATGCTTAGGAGGCGGGCGGGATCTAGATAGGTGGCTTGCCAGCGGACGGCGACGTGGAGGTGAGGTCCGGTGGCGCGGCCGGTGCCTCCGCTGAGACCAATCAGTTGGCCGCGTTTTACTGGGTCTCCTTCTTTCACTTTCAATTCGGACATATGGAAGTACAAGGTGAGTAGCCCCTGGCCGTGATCGATCACTACACAATTTCCTTCAAAATATAGAAAGCGGGCGAGCAGGATTGTGCCGTCGTTCATGGCGGCGACGGGTGTTCCTGTGGGGACGCGGTAGTCGAGGCCTTGGTGCTCTCTCTGGGCCACTCCGTTGAAGATGCGTCGAGAACCGAAGACGTCAGAGGTCGGCGCATCGACGGGGGCTGCGAAATTTCCATTCCATTCGCGGTCGGGAGTGACGCGACCGAGGTATTCCTCTTTAACCTTCTTCGATTCGTCAATTTGCTTCAGCTGTTCGGGGCTAGGCTCAGTGAATTTCTTTTCGACCGATAGTTCGACTTTGATCTCAGGGTATTGTGCACGAGCGACAGTGAAAGTGCTACTGAACTTGAGAGGCGTTTTCGTCACTGCGTTCTCGCCCGCGAGTTCGAGCGTGTACTTTCCGGGCTTTGTCTCGAAACTGACACCAGCCAAAGCGAACCAAACCTTGGCAGATGGGCTGTAGCTGAAGGAAAGTTGGTGGCCGAGCCATGTGCCGGCTAAGGAATCTAGCTTTGTCGGCGCTTTTACGTGGAATAGGACGGGGGCGCCGTTCAGGAGGCGGGTGGGTTGTGTGTGGATGGTCCAGGGGAGGGCTGCGTGCAAGGGCAAGGTGAGAATAAGCAAGGTCAAGCCTAGGCAGAGGGGAAGAGTTTGTGGTCGGGGCCGCTCGGCTTCGCCTTCGCGGGACAGCCGAGGCGGCTGTCGCCACATGAGTTGAGACATCCACGGCAGTTTGGATTGTGGCTTGCGAGTTGGTTCCCACATGAGTTCGGGCGGCATCACTCCATCAGCGTAGCATTTGGTGGCTATAATCCGGGCATGCGAATCTGGGTGCTTACTGCTTGGATGCTGTGCGGGATAGTGATGGCGCAGACTGCGGCTAAGCCGTTGCATGCGGATCGAGTGGTGGTGCTGAAGAAGGAGCGCATGCTGCAGTTGCTGACCGGGGGGCAGGTCATCAAATCTTATAGGGGGCGCTGGGTGGAGATCCGGTAGGGGCGAAGACGCGGCAGGGGGATCACAAGACTCCGGAGGGAATCTACGTTCTCGATTCGCGGAATGCGCACAGTCAATTTCACAAGTCGATTCACATTTCGTATCCGAACGCGCGGGATCGGGCAGCGGCGCGAGCGCAAGGGGTTTCTCCGGGTGGAGATGTGTTTGTGCATGGAGTGCCGAATGGATATGGGTGGGTTGGGGCTTCACATCGGGCGAAGGATTGGACGGATGGGTGCATCGCAGTAACTGACGAGGAGATTGAGGAGATTTGGAAGGCGGTGGAGGATGGGACGGCGATTGAGATTCAGCCGTGAGAGCGCGGGCGGCAGGGAAGATTCCGCTTGGCTGCGCCTTCGCGGGACAGCCGAGGCGGCTGTCGCTACACGAGTCGATTGCGGGACGGACTAAGGTATCCGGCGCTTCACAAGCACGGGGGACCGCCTGCGTTTGTGCGTGTAACATGAGGGGCATCTGACATGTCGCTGCAGACAACTACATCTCCTGCAACTTTGACAAAACCGCGGGCTCCTGAGTTGATTCGGGGGCTGAATGCGTGGCATGCGACCTCGATTGTGGCCGGGACGATTATTGGCAGCGGCATTTTTCTCGTTCCGGCGGAGATGATGCAAGCGGTGGGGTCGGCGGGGCTGGTTTACCTGGCTTGGATCGTTGGGGGGCTGCTCTCTTTTTTTGGCGCATTGACTTACGCCGAACTGGGCTCGGTGCGGCCTTACGCGGGCGGTGAGTACGTGTATGTGCGGGACGCGTACGGTCCGTTGCCGGCGTTTCTTTATGGCTGGACTTGGTTCTTGATTGCGAAGCCCGCATCCATCGCAAGCGTGACCTCCGGCCTGGTACGGGTGTTGGGAACATTTTCGGCATTTCATTTCCTGCCAGACACGCTTTTCTCATTCCATGTCACGTCGAGCCGCGTGCTCGTTATCACGTACGGTCATCTGGTGGCGATTGCGGCGAACGTGTTTATCACGGGGCTGAACTACATCGGAATCCGCAAGGCTGGCGCGTTCCAACTGGCGTTCACAGTGCTTAAGGTGGTGATGATCGTCGGGATTGCCGTCATCGCATTGACTGCGGCGTCCGGGTCGTGGAGTAATTTTGGGACTAGTTTTCCGGGAGCCATCGGTGGCGTGAGCGGGTTCATGGCTGCGCTGGTCGCGGCTCTGTGGGCTTACGACGGCTGGAACGATTTGAACATGGTGAGCGAAGAAATTCAGCGGCCGGAGAAGAACATTCCTCTGGCTCTTGTTCTGGGTGTCGGAGTTGTGGCCGTACTCTACATGGGGTTGAACGCCGGAATTCAATACGCTCTGCCAGCGGCGACCATTGCACATGCGGCAGTGCCGGCTGCGGCAGCGAGCGAGGCGGCGTTGGGGCATTTGGGAATCGTGCTGGTCTCAATCGGGATGATGATCTCAATGCTCGCGACACTGAACGGCACCGTCATGAGCGGAGGGCGCGTGCCCTTCGCGGTTGCGCGCGACGGATATTTTTTCAAAGCGCTGGGAAAAGTTCATCCGAGATTTCACACGCCTGCGTTGGCGCTGGTGATTCAGGGTGCGGTGGCGGTCCTGCTGATTGTGGTCGGAGGCGCTTTCCGCGAATTATTCTCGCTGGCCATTTTCGCCGAGTGGCTGTTCTACATGGTGGCCGCGAGCACGATCTTTGTATTTCGCAAACGCGAACCGGATGCCGCGAGGCCATACCGTACCGCCGGATATCCTTTTGTGCCGGCGATCTTCATCTGTACGGCTTTCGTCCTGTTGTGCTACACGTTCGCGAGCAATCTTCGGGATTCGATCGGCGGAGTGGCGGTGATCCTGCTGGGCGTGCCGGTTTATTTGTGGTTCGCGCGGCAGCGCAAAACGAGAACATAAGGTGCGCCCCGAATCCATGGGCGAATACGAAACTGGCCAGGGGCCTGAAATTCCGTTTGAATACAGATGTGGCAATCGCTATACTGTGCTTTCTGTAGCTCCATCCTGAGAAACTGTACTCCGGGGTACTAGATCCGGGGTACGTTCTTGGCAAAGGGTTACAGAAAAGCAAGCGCCTGGACGTCTTCAGTGCTGAGGTGTAGCAAGTCTAGTGCACCTCTTCTGGCCGTGGCCGGCCACAGGGTCTTCCCGGATAGCCGTTGCCAAGGGAATCTTCCGCTCAAGATCCCGCCAAATAAATCCTTAGAGGTTGATGATGTTTCTTTATTTGAATCATTCCGCGCTGAAGACGCGCGTCTGCCGAACCATTACGTCCAACCGAGCGTTTTTCATGGCGACCTTGTCCGCGATTGCCGTTCTCAGCGGCTGTGGGAGTCCTTCAAAACCCGCCAATCTCAGCGCAAATAATAACGGTAACTTGGCGATTTCCGCGAGTCTGCCGACCGGAACCGAAGGTTCCGGGTACAGCGGAAGCGTGACCGCGAGCGGTGGTACGTCTCCATACAATTTTGCGGTCACTTCGGGGCAAATGCCGCAGGGCGTAAACCTGGATCGTACTTCGGGAAACGTCTCAGGCACACCGACGGCAACCGGAAGCTTCAATTTTGGCGTTACAGTTTCGGATGCGAAGGGAGCATCTCAAGAGAAGGGTTTGCAGATCAGCGTAGGGCAGGCAGCTGCGCCGCCTCCACCTTCACCGCCGCCCGCGCAACCGCCGCCGCCGACCACGCCTCCACCATCGAGTCCAACAAACGGAAGCGGAGGAACATCTTTCTCGAACATACAGAAAGCCGGCGGCTGGGGACAGTACGGACAGGGACCGCCGAATTTCGTGGATTGCTCACCCTCTCCGTGCGATGGGATTTCGTTTTCGATGACGCAGGGGGTGAGTTCGCCTTCGCTGAGCGGGCAAGCCGCGATCTTCAATGTTGGCGGGACGACTCCGTATTCCGATGCACTCTGGAACAACCACCTGATTGGTCCTGACTCGTCCCAGGGGTTGTTTGACACCGACCAGTCGCTGAGTTCGTCGTTGCACGACTTCACGTACGACGTGGACTTCTACGGGAACAACCTGGGACTGTCGGAAGCGCTGGAGTTCGACATCAACCAATTCTTCGGGGGTATGGGCTTCATTTATGGCCACCAGTGCCGGATTGCGAACGGGAACCAGTGGGACATCTGGGACAACTCGAAGGGCCAGTGGATCCCGACGGGAGTGGCTTGTTATCCGAAGAGCGGTCAGTGGAATCATCTGACGCTGAAGGTGCAGCGGACGTCGGACAATCATGAAACGTATCAGTCGATCACCCTCAACGGGCAGACGGCGACACTGGACTGGACGTTTGACAAAGGATCGAGCCCGGGATGGTACGGGGTGACGATCAATTTTCAGATGGACGGAAACTACAAGCAGGACTCGTACAACGTGTATCTGGATAATTTGACGCTCGCGTACCAGTAGGAACCACGCGTGTCCTGGGTCGCAACTGGTCACGGGATAACCCAGAGTGATCGTCGTCACCGGCAGCTGTGGCGACGATCACGGTTCTTCGAGCGAGACTTCCTGTACAACCAGAAACAGCACTGTGGCAGTCCCCCAGGCCCTTTCTTTACCGCAGTGCTGAGGTTCGGCCCCCGTACTCCCCCTGCAAAGCGCGTGATTGAGTAGGTGTGTACCTTTTTTCGCAAGAGTCAAAAAGAATGACAGATGGTTCGTGCGTGGTGATGTCAGACGTGGCTCCAGTACAGTTCGTGCGGTTGATGGTTGCTGAGCAGTACAGAGTGCCACTTCGTCGAGCACTCCTCGCTGCGTCAATCTGATTATCCATCGGTCATGCTCGCGCAAATGAGATTGCGAAGAGAAGGGAATGGTCTGTTCGGAAGTCGTTCGAATTCGCTCTGGAGAAATATATGCCTAATAACCGACGGGACTTTCTGAAGAAGGCCGCTGTGGCCGGTGCGGGAATGGTGTTGTACCCAGCCCTTGGTAAGGGACGAGCCTGGGCTTTTGCCCAGAGCCCAACAAGTCTGCGAAAGTTCGTAACGTCCGTGCCTGGACTCGGGCCGTCAGCCAAGAATGAGATCGGCCAGTACATACCGCTGGCGACCAAAAGCTCCATAAATTTTGCAGGAAAGGCCACCGACCTTTACAGCGTTGCAGTCGGTAAGTTCAGCGAACAGATGCATCCAGATCTACCGGGAAAGACCGAGTTCTTTGGATACACCGACCTGTTGACGTTCGATCAGAAGTATCTCGCGGGAGCCATCGTTGCCAAACGCGGTACACCTACACTCCTGACGGTCACCAATTTGATGCCGGAAAGGCATATTCTGCCCGTCGATCCTACGATCATGGCCGGCCCCAACGGACTTATGGTCGGCGATCTTCCGACCAATCGCATTGCGACTCACTTGCACGGCGGGGCAACGCCATGGTTCAGCGACGGAACTCCGTTTCAATGGTTCACGCCCTTAGGAAAACATGGATCGAGCTTTATGAACGTTCCCGGCTTTCCCGTCCTGCCAGGTACAGCTAGCTACTACTACCCCAACGATCAAAGTGCACGTTTGGTTTGGTACCACGACCACGCGATCGGGATCACGCGCCTCAACGCTTATGCCGGAATCGCCTCCGCGTACATCATTGTCGACGACTTTGAGACGGGGCTGGTCAGTTCAGGCCTTCTGCCTGACCTGGTCGGGATTCCGCTGGTCATTCAGGACAAGGGGTTCGTTCCACGAAACATTCTCCGGCAGGACCCGACCTGGCGATGGGGGGGCCCGGGAAGCCTGTGGTATCCGCACGACTATGAAGTGAACGATTTCCGCACTGGGCCTAATCCGAAAGGTCGTTGGGATTGGGGCCCGACTGTTGATCCGCCCGCGCAAGGAACAAAGCCGCTGCCGCGTGTGTGCGCGATCCCTGAGGCGTTTTTCGACACAATCGTTATCAATGGTGGCGTTTATCCAAAAGTCAGCGTTCCACCCAGGCGCATGAGATTCCGTTTGCTCAACGGTTCACAGGCTCGCTTCTACCACCTGAACCTCTATGCGGAGGACCAGGCGAATGCGGGCGAGGCGCGAGTTGGTACACCGGGCCCAGTCATGTATCAGGTAGGAACAGAAGGAGGATTCCTTCCGGCGGTGGCCATTCATGGCAATCAGACGCCAATTCCGCTCGTGAATCCGGCCGATGAAACTAGCGCTAATCCGGACGGGCCGTTTAACCTGTTGCTTGCTCCCGCCGAGCGCGCTGACGTGATCATTGACTTCAACGGCGTAAGTGCGGACTCCAGCTTCATTCTCTATAACGATGCTCCGGCGCCGTTCCCCGGCGGAGATTCGCGCAACGACTACTTCACCGGATGTGCGGACCAGACCTCGATCGGCGGAGCGCCATCGACCGCCTTGGGTCATGGGCCCAACACGCGGACGCTGCTGAAGATTGTTGTAACCGCCGGCAGCGGCGATACGGTTTCAACTCCATCATGGCTGGGGCAACTGAACGTGCAGCTCAAAACAAACTTCCTCACTGGAAACCAACCTGGGCTGCTGTTCAATAACGGCGACCCGTCAGTGCCGGCGTTTCCTTTCACTGGAGCGGCCAACCGGATGCTGACCCTGAACGAGGACTTCGATGAGTTCGGCCGTCTGATCCAGACCATGGGTACTCTCGATCAAAACGGCGTGAACAATCAGGGAATTCCCACGTGGGGCTTGCCATATCTCGCGGCGTCAACGGAAAACCCAAAGGCCGGTTCGACCGAAGTGTGGCAGATCATGAATCTCACCGGCGACACGCATCCCATCCACTTCCACCTGGTGAACGTGCAGCTGATTCAGCGGCAAGCGTTCAGCGGGGATCCGGGGAACTGGAGCTTGGCCGGACAGCCCATGCCGCCTGATCCGAATGAAATCGGGTGGAAGGATACGGTGCGCGTGAACCCTGGTGAGATCGCGACTGTCATCATGCAGTTCAACTTGCCGAACTTGCCGACCGCAGCCATGCGGAATGCGGTGAGTCCGAGGACTGGTGGAAAAGAGTACGTCTGGCACTGCCATATCCTCGAGCATGAAGAGCACGACATGATGCGTCCGCTGGTGGTCGAGTAGCGCAGGCCCGCCCGTCCGGAGGGGAGAGCCGGACGGGCGTGGTTTGGAAAGCATTCGTTGGCGTCTAGAGGAGGAGACACGTGACCTCATTGAGACGTGGGTTTTGCTCAGCGCTGACTTTCGTGGGGCACAGCCAGGGTTGCGAACATTGTGCGGCTCTCAAGAAATGCGGGGCTGGATATGCGGCGGCGACTTGAGGAGTTAAACGAACAGGCAAACCAGTCAGCCAAAGCTATGGAACACGAGATACAGAGATCGTCGAACGATGCCGCGTGAAATAGGCGCAGCTCTGATCTAGCGCAAGGTCACGTTTTGTGACCACCCAAATTGTTGAGGGATTTGGTGGACCTGGTCGGGATCGAACCGACGACCTCTTCCATGCCATTTCCCTCACTGAAGAAAGGCATTCCGAGATGGAGTGAGAGCAAGCGACATGGAGAGGCTGTGTTCATGAGGGTTTGATGCATTTTACCTGCTTCGAACTTGTTACCAAGAGGTACGATGTGACAAGCCCTGATATCGCCAGGGATGGAAGAGTTACGACACAAACTGCGACACAAAGAGGTAAACTCTTGTACGTCCAAATTTGGACTAACCTGAACCCCAGAGGTGCGCTTTACAAGAGAAGTTGTCCAAGGGGTAGGGTGCGCAGGACGCAGCGACGCATTTTGGCGTGTCAATTTTTAAAAAAAATACGAAGCTAAGATTTATAGAACAATCTCTCTGCTGGAGAGGCTAAAAGCCCGAAGCAAGGGCACGCGACGTAACCTCAGCCACTTGCAGCATTCGAGAGGGCGGCCACGCAGAACGGGTCCCATTTTCGAGTTTCGGGACACCGGATAGTAGGGACCTGCCGATTATGAGAAGGCAGAACTTTACGTCGAAAATTCGACAGCCCTCATCACCACGCGCTGGAGAACAGAATCCGCAAACATCGCCAGAACGCCTGATTTTCTCCCGTCCGCCCTTAAAGGGTATAAGAAACGCGTCGGGACGCGTCGATTAAACAGGGGTACCGGACGGCTTTTCCTTGTTAAAGACCCCGGTCAGAGCACACGTAGCGACCGTAAAACGTACAAGCGCCCTTCCTCGTCGGTTGACAATGTCCAGAACATCCGCTTCTCGGATATCGACAGACCGACGATATTGTCGACATCGAGGCTTTCACTTGACTTCCCTCGACGCGCCTGGGTGGGAGGGCGTAACGGTCACGAACAGTACAATGATGCTGCTTTAAGACTTTTATAGGAATCTGTTATTGTGCGATGCTTCACAAAATTATTTGTGGTGATTTGGCTTTGCGTCTTGGCCAGCCTCGATATCCAGGCGCAAACTCCTAATGCGTCCGTCGACTCCTCTTCGGCCCCGTACGCAAAGATTGAGCACGCAGATATTACTCTCAAGCCAAACGGTCTTACCATCGAGATCGTCCTCAGCGCTCCTTATCTCCCACAAGGAGTGGCGCTGACAAACCCTGATCGCCTGGTATTCGATTTTCCGGGATTCACGCTCCCAGCAGGGAATCGGCAAATGCCAATTAACAACGGACCAGTACGGAGGTTTCGAGCGGCGCTGTTTCAGTCCGCTCCGCCGGTTGCGCGGATCGTCGTCGATTTGAGGGAGCCGGTGAACTTTGATGTGCAGTCCGTGGGAAACAAAGTCGTGATTGAAATTCCATTTCCCAACACAGGTTCCGTTCCCGCTACTTCAACACTCCCTCCCGTCCTGGTAGAGAAGAAAGTAGAAAAGAAGAAGGCCCAAGGGACCCCGGGTGCCATGGCCGACACAGCTCCCAAACCTGTGGCGGCAGCGCCCAACCAGGTATCAAGCGCAAGCGCGTACAAACTGCAAGACAAGGCGAAGGATCTGAAAGTCGAAGATCTGCAGAACGTGGAGGACAAGGCTAGCGCCGGCGATCCTGAAGCCGAAACCTTGCTTGCCCTTGCCTTGCACTCGGGCACTCTGCTGAGGAGAGACGACGCGGAGGCACTCCGCCTCTTACGCAAGGCCGCAGATCAAGGATCTATGGCAGCCCAGGAGTCTCTCGGCATCTTCTCGGCAATGGGAATTGGAATGGAGCAACCGTCCCCGGCTGAGGCGCTGGAGTGGTATAAAAAGGCGGCCCAACAAGGTTCGTTGGACGCAGCCACCAATATCGCGCTGATGTATGACGACGGAATCGGCATCCCGAAAGATCCGTCGCAGTCGATGATCTGGTTTCGTCGGGCGGCTGAAGGCGGCGAAGCGACCGCCCAGTACAACCTGGCTTTGATCTATGGACGAGGCAAGGAAGTACCTCAGGACTACAAGGAGTCTCTACGTTGGCTCACCGCCGCTGCGGACCAGAACGTGGTGCCTGCGACATTGGATCTCGCGGCCTTTTACCTGCATCCGGCTGACGGTACGCCCGCCGACGTCGCCCGAGCCATTCACTACTATGAAAAGGCGGCAGACCTCGGCAGTGTTCCAGCAGAGGTGACGTTGGGAAACATTTTTGCCAACGGTGCCCAAGGCAAGCCCGACTACGAAAAGGCAGTGACATGGTATCGGAAGGCAGCGGACCAAGGGCACCCGGATGCCCAATTCGGGTTGGCGCTGCGGTACGCGCTCGGCCAAGGTGTTCCACTCGATCTCGAAGAGGCGCTCCGTTTATTCGTCGCCGCAGCCAACCAGGGACAAACAGGCGCACAATTTAATCTGGCCACCATGTACGAAGAGGGAAAAGGTACACCCGCGGATCAGGCCCTCGCCGTGCACTACTATCAGTTATCCGCGGACCAGGGTATGTCCCAGGCACAGTTCCGGCTAGGACGGTTGCTCGCAGGCAAGAAGGAATCCCGCGCCGACCAGGTCTCCGCTTACAAGTGGCTGATGCTGGCAGGAAACTCAATCAAAGAAAGCTCGCCCATCCTGGCCGACTTGCGAAAATCCATCAGCCAAGAGGAAATCAACGAAGCAGAGCGGGACGTGGACAGGTGGCGTGTCGCGCACCCGGAGAATCACCCTCGCTAAACCTAGTCAGGTCGGCCGTAAAACAAACTTTTCTCGATGACCCAAATCTCCCTTGGTTTTCACAAGTAATAGGTGTAACCGAGCAGTCGTGAAAGCTCGGCTTCTGTTTCTTGTTGCCGCGACGAGTAAGTGCTCGACGCAGATGTCGATTCCGCCCTGGTGGTCGCGCTCTTCTCCACGGAAATTCTCAATAGAAAACAGGCAGAAATCGAAACAGCCTCGACCACGAGTAGTAGAACTCCAAAAACTGAAGAGGTGACCGCAGTTGCCTAAGAATATGGGAAACCTGAGTGCAATCGTCCGCTAACGACTAAGCTGAAACCTTCTTAAAAAAGGTCCGGCAGATATTGCCCTTTCAGATTCTCTTCAGATTTCGTTGTTAAACTTCGTACGGCTATTGCCACCAGTAAAGGCGCGCCGATAATGGTCGATTGCGAGGGTGCGGAAGGTCATCGGCGCGGCGATCATCGCTTCTGCGGCACCTGGGCTTTTGGGCTCTTTGGCAACTCACATTAAATATCCGTTCCACAATTCACGGATAAATAGCGCTTCGTTGTCCTAGCACAAGGTCGCAGCTGCCGAGATTGGTGCAAACTCTTGCCAGCATGTGCTGGGTCTGGCCACATCGGAGGGGCTTGAATAACAGTGAAAGTAAAAATCTCGACCGCAACGTTCACCGGTCAATCGGGTCAGAAGTATCAGTTCTTCGTCTACCCGATGAATGAGTCATTCAAGAGTGTTGGCGCGGTGTATGCAGTCAGTCGTCGATATCGCGACAGTAATGGAGGCTATGGCTACGACATACTCTACCTGGACGAGACAAGCGACCTTGCAGCAAGACTTGAAAATCATAAAGAATGGGATTGCTTCGCTCGGCAACATGCGAACTGCGTATGCACCCATCTCGATAACGATCAACATTCACGTTTCGCCAAAAAGGAGGATCTACTTCGACACTGCACTCCTGCCCGTAAGTGAATAATTCCTTCTGTTTCTCAGAGTGTTTCCGGCCCACACTGGGTGCATCTGTAGCTGTAACTGTTGAAAATCCCGATCTCACTCGTTGACCGCCCACCCGGGTCCTATTCAATCAAGTCCGCCACTCCGGCGGGAATCGGTGGCAAAAAGTACCGAAGGTTTTAGTCTCCGATAAATCCGACATCATCAATGACTCTTGGAGCCGTGAATGTCTTTCAACAGATTTTGTTGACTCCGTGTGAGTATCACTTTGGGCCCGTTAGATGAATGGAAATTAATGTGTTTTGAATTCTTGCGCCTGGGTTAAGCTCTCTGCGCACAGAAGGGAGCTTCCCCATGAAGTGGACTTCGAACCAGCGAAAGATCTGTGTATGCCTACTGATTTTGCTGCCGTTCGGTGCTGCTGCGAACCTACGTAGTCAAGTCGCGGGTGGGTCGATCTCAGGAACCGTGACCGATAGTGCGTCGCGAGTTGTCGGTGGAGTCCAGATCACGATTACGAATGTTGCTACTGGCGTCACTCGCGTGGTCACGACCAACGACGAAGGCGTTTATTCAGCGCCGAATCTACAGCCGGGCACCTATGAGATCGAATTTTCCGCCAAAGGCTTTAAGGTGGAGAAGCGTAACGGCGTCGAGTTGACGGTTGGCGCAGCCGTAGTCCTGGATTTTTCGATGAGGGTCGGGGAACTCCACGAATCGGTCGTGGTTCAAAGCGAAGTGCCGGCCGTGCAGCTCTCGACGTCCGACATTAGTGCTGTGGTCAACGCAACTACCGTTCGGGAACTTCCGCTCAACGGCCGGAGTTGGACTGACTTGGCTCAGCTTCAGCCGGGTGTAAGCGCAATCCACACGCAACCGGATTTCTCAGCGGGCACGGATCGCGGCAATCGGGGGTTTGGGCAGCAGTTGACTATCTCCGGTGCGCGGCCACAACAGAATAACTATCGTCTGGATGGCGTCAGCCTCAATGACTATGCGAATGGTGCGCCGGGCAGCGTGCTTGGCGGTAGCCTGGGCGTCGATGCAATCCAGGAATTCTCAGTCATCACCAGTAACTATTCGGCTGAGTACGGTAAGACGTCGGGAGGAGTGGTTAACGCGATTACCCGATCGGGGACAAATCAGCTTCACGGCAGCGGGTACGAATTCATCCGCAACAGCAAGCTGGACGCCAAGAACTACTTCGATGTGGGCAGCATCCCGCCTTTCAAACGCAATCAGTTTGGCGGGACGATCGGCGGTCCAATTCAGAGGGATGGAACATTCTTCTTCGCGGATTACGAAGGCATCAGACAGGGCTTGGGAATCACAACCGTTGCAACCGTACCGTCGGACATGGCCCGAACCGGCGCCATGCAAACCCTGGACGCACCTACGTGCGCTGCCGACGGGGGAGTTTTCAACGCCGGAATATGCCAACTAACGGTCGATCCGTCTGCCGCGCAATACCTCACCTTCTATCCCCGAGCGCCGTCAAGCGCGCAAGTGGCTGGTTCCGACACAGCACAATATACCTTCGCCGGCCAGCAAATTGTGAATGAGAACTTTTTCACCACTCGTCTTGACCATAACTTTTCCAGCCAGGACAGTTTGTTCGGGACCTATATGTACGATAAGACTCCTTATTCCTCCCCCGACGGACTGAATAATGTCGAATTTGAAACCCAGACGGCGAGACAATTTGTAGCAATCGAAGAAACGCACATCTTCACGCCCAGGTTTGCGAATTCCATACGGATCGGTGGCAATCACGAAGTGGTGAACAACAATCAAAGCGCCAAGGCAATCAACCCTGACTCATCCCGGACTGACCTGGGGGTAGGAGGTACAGCGTTCGCGGGGCGGGCGGCATCGCAGGTGCTGATGGGTGGCGGTATTTCCGACTTCACTGGCGGAGTCGGAGGCAGTCCAACTTATTTTTATCACTGGAACTCACTGCAGGCGTATGACGACGCGTTTCTCACCAAGGGCACTCATTCCCTTCGATTTGGCGGCGGATTCGAACACATGATGCTCAATGTGATTGCTGATACGGATCCGAACGGAATCTGGCGCTTTACCGACTGGGCTGGTTTTCTCACGAATAACCCAACGAAGTTCCAAGGCGGAATCGCCAGTACACTGTCGCCGCGCAACCTGCGGCAGAACATTTTTGGAGTCTATCTCCAGGACGATTGGCGCTGGAAATCAAACGTCACGCTCAATATTGGCCTGCGTTATGAGATGTCGACGGTCTTGAAGGAGACCTCCGGCAAGACAGCCAATCTGACCAATCTGTCCGACCCGCTACCGGTTTGCGGCACATTAGTCCAAGGTCAGTGTTCGAAGACTGGTGCCTTCTTTTCGAATCCAACCCTCAAGAACTTTGAGCCGCGCGTTGGTTTTGCCTGGGACGTGTTCCGCAACGGCAAGAGCGCGGTACGCGGCGGGATAGGATTGTTTGACGTGCTGCCGTTGCCCTATCAATTCGTTCTCATGACGACACAGTCGGCCCCATTCTTTTCTTATACAGCCGTCAACAATCCTCCGCAGGGCGCGTTCTTTACCGGACTAACCAACTTCCCAGCGAACACGCTGCGTTCCACTTATGTTGATTCTCACCAGAAGCGCAACTACATCATGCAGTGGAATCTCAACATACAGCAGCAATTGACCCCGACATTGGCGGGCATGATTGCATATGTTGGATCGCGTGGAATTCATCAGCCGTTTAAGGTGGACGAAGCCGATCTGGTGATTCCAAGCAAGACCGCTAACGGATATCTTTGGCCGCAGGTGGACGTTCTCGGAAACCTCTACGTGCCTGGACAGTGCGATCAGACCGACCCTAACGGTTCGGACCCGTCGCAATGCGTTGCCCCCAATCCCATCAACCCGAACTTCGGATCAGTTCGCGGGATCTTTTATGAGGGGCACTCATACTTCAACGCCTTTGAGGCACAGTTGTCAAAGCGCATGAGCCATGGTCTCCAGGTGCAAGGCACTTATACCTGGGGAAAGAGCATGGACACCAGTTCCGCCTCAGTGGCTGGGGACACGTTCGGAAACTCCATCTCGAGCTTGCACTGGTTCGACTTGAGGCTAAGCCGTGGCCTTTCGGACTTCAACGTCGGGCATACGATTGTTGTGAATGGGTCTTGGGAACTGCCGACTCCAAAATCTTTTTCAACGCCGGCTCAGTGGGCGTTGGGCGGATGGGAGCTTGGGCTCATCTTCACAGCCAGCGACGGTGTACCATTCTCAGCAACCTGGGGAACGGGTTCCGACCCCCAATTTACTCTGAGCAGTGACGATTGGGCTTTCCCGAACCGCTTGAGTGGCTCCGGCTGCGGCAACCTTACCAATCCCGGGAATCCGAACAATTACATCAAGACGGACTGTTTCGCGGTTCCCACAGCTCCCAGCCAATCATTTTTCAGTGCCAACTGCGACCCGGCTCCTCCGAGTCTGGGCACTGCGCTCGCACCTGGGGATTTGAGGTGCTTCAATCTTCGTGGCAACGCAGGCCGCAACATTCTGATCGGACCGGGAATTACTTCCCTGGATTTCTCACTGTTCAAGAACAACTACATTAAGAAAATTTCGGAGAAATTCAACATTCAGTTCCGCGCCGAGATCTTCAACATTCTCAACCACCCGAACTTTGCTCCGCCGGTTAACCCTACCAACACCGATATTTTCGATGGAACGGGTACGCTGAACCCTTCGGCGGGTTTGATTACAAGGACAACTACAACAGCGCGAGAAATTCAGTTTGCGGTGAAAGTGATCTTCTGATCTCGAGGGGCAGGTGTTCAATTGCTTAGGAGGCAAGCTTACTACTCTGAGCCGGCCGCCCCATTTGCCTTGGTTCCCATGGTTTCTCTACCTATTTGCACGGGATACCTGGTTCGGGTATTGATCCATGACGACGATCATCGACAATACGAAAATCGCCGTGGCTTCGGGTGCTGAGCTCGAAGTGGCCAGCCGTGCGCGGCATCGCATCGCGCGGCGGCTCCTGCCCTTTTTGTTCCTGCTTTACGTGATCGCTTTTCTCGATCGCATGAACGTGGGGGCGGCGGCGCTGCAGATGCCCCACGACCTTGGTTTCAGCGAAGGCGTGATTGGCATGGGCGCTGGGGTTTTCTTTCTCGGCTATTTCCTGCTGGAGATTCCCGGAGCACTGATCGCGGAACGATGGAGCGCCCGGCGCTGGATCGCGCGGATCATGATTTCCTGGGGTCTGGTCACGGCATTGATGGCCTTCATCCACACTTCACGGCAGTTCTATGTCATACGCTTCCTGGTTGGCGCGGCGGAGGCCGGGTTTCTTCCAGGTGTCATCGTCTACCTTACGCATTGGTTTCGATATCAAGACCGGGCCAAAGCCGTGGCATTTTTCTACGCGGCGAATCCTCTTTCTTATGTCATCGGCTCTCCTCTTGCTGGCTTGTTGTTGGGTCTATCGTGGCTCGGGATGAGGGGGTGGCGCTGGCTCTTTATCATCGAAGGAATTCCGGCCGTGGTGTTTGGCATTGTCACGATCTGGTACCTCACGGATTGGCCTCATCAGGCCGAGTGGCTTCCCGACGAAGAAAGGTCATGGATCACCACCGAACTACAACGCGAGAAGGAAGCTAAGAATCGTCGTCGTTCTTTCCGGATGTGGGAGGCGCTGCGCCATCGTGATGTGATCCTGCTAACAGTTTGCTATTTCTGTGCCATGACTGGAAGTTACGGAATCGCGTTTTGGCTGCCAACGATCCTGAAGCGGCTATCGGGTCAGAGCGATCTCAAGGTCACGCTGCTGGCAGCGCTTCCGTACATCGCGGCTTTTATTACGCAGCAGGTGAATGGATGGCACTCGGATCGAACGCGGGAGCGCAGGTGGCATGCGGCAATCCCGGTGTTCGTTTGCGGTCTGGCCCTTGCGTTTGCTGTTCTGTACAACTCGAACCTGCCCATGTCCGTGGGATTGTTCGTGGTGGCCGGCGGTGCGTTCTATGGATTTCAACCTGTCTTCTGGGCAGTGCCCACGCTGTTTCTGAGCGAATCTGCCGCTGCAGCGTCGATCGGACTGATCAATGCAGTCGGCAACCTCGGGGGATTTGTTGGGCCTATGGTGATCGGCTATCTGGCTAACCGTACACATTCGTTCTCCCCGGGCTTGCTGTACCTGGTCGTGAGTCTGTTTGTGTCAGGGTCATTGATGCTGGCAGTGGGAAGGCAGTCGGCGCATACAAGCCCTTGAGGAACAGCACGGGCCGCAAACGTGAAACAACAAACATAGGGACGCGCTTTCAGAAATGATTCAGGTCTAAGTGAAGTTCCGCCGTCCCGGATTTCAAGCTCTACGTCGGGAACAGCCGGGGAGACGATATCAGCGTTATTGATATGGCCTCATTAAAAGTAACGGGTAACATCAAGGCCGGAGAGCGTGTGCATGGTGTGTGTCTGCAGGCGGATGGCAAGCGCCTTTTTGTGACTGTCGAGACCGACCATACCTTGAGGATCATTGATACGGCAACCCAGCAAACCATCGGCACGGTTAAAGTAACGGGGCGTCCTAACCAATGCGCCGCGACGCCGGATGGGAAATACGTTGCGGTCCCGATTCGTGATGGCGACAGCGTCGACGTGATCGATGTCTCGCAGCAGAAAATTGTGAAGACGCTGCCAATCAAGGAGCCGCACAACGCCCTCAATACCGGAAGCAACCGCTATATCTATGTCAGTTCGATGGGATCGCACGAGATCGATCTCATCGATTTGGAAAAAATGGATTTCGCGGCTCACATTCCCGCCGGTGGCAGACCGCGGCCGTACACCGTTTCCTCAGATGGAAAAACGATGTACGTCGCAGTGGCCGATCTGCACGGGTTCGTCATTGTGGATATCCCCGGGCAGAAGGTGACGGCGAGACTGGAGATCCCCGCCGAGCACGCGACCCTGAAGAAACTGCAATATGAGACCCAAGATACGCTCACGCACGGGTTGGCACTGACTCCTGACGGAAAGGAGTTGTGGGTCTCTAGCCTGAAGGACGACGCCATGTACATATACGACGTTAAGGCGAAGAAGATTACGGGACGGGTGAATACAGGTGAAGGGCCGAACTGGATTGTGTTCACTCCCGACGGGAAATATGCCTGCATCAGCAATGCGGAGACGGATGATGTGTCCATCATCGACGCTAAGACTCGGCGAGAGGTCACGCGCGTGAAAGTCGGAAAAGTTCCCAAGCGCTTGGCTGTAGCGCAGGCGCACCAATAGCTATATAAGAGCGAAGTTCGCTGAACGGGATTTAATCTACTTTTAATGCCGGTTTAAGATTTTTCTGCAATCGTAAGAACTGGAGGATCACTTGAAGCGATCGAAGGCAATCACCGTGTCGGTGCTAATTCTTGGGTTTGCGATCGGCGTTCTAGCTGAGGAGAGAGCCCCATTGAAGCTCTTGCAGTCAACACCGTTGCCTCAACTACACGACGGAGACTTCGATCATCTCACGCCGGACGTGGAAGGCAACCGGCTTTTTGTGACCGCCGAAGAGAATTCAAAAGTTCTGATTTTTGACCTGAAGACGAACAAGTTGATCCACACGATTGACGATGTGAAGGCGCCGCACTCGATGCTCTATCGTGCCGACTTGAAGAAGCTTTTCGTAGTCGACAGCGATTTGGGCGAAGTCAAGATCTACGAAACCGAGTCCTACAAACCGGCCGGTAGCATCAAGGTTCGCGAGGGCGCGGATGCGAGCGGTTACGACCCTTCCTCGAAGCTCTTCTATGTCGTAAATGGTGGCAAAGATGCCAAGCTGCCCAATGCCTACATCAGCGTCATCGACGTCGCGACGGGAACGACTGAAGCGGATATCAAGATCGACTCCAATGACGTGGAGGGCGTGGTCTTCGAGAAATCAGGGCCTCGAATGTTCGTAAACGTCCGCGGAAAAAACGCCGTGGAAGTGTATGACCGGAAGAGTCGTGCACTGATAGCAACCTGGTCCGTTGCGGAGGCGGGAAAGAATCCCACCTCAATCGCATTCGACGAAAATGCGCATCGATTGTTCTTAGGAACTCGCGTTCCCGGAAAGCTCGTTGTCCTTGATTCTGATTCAGGCAAGATTGTGACCAATTACCCGGCGGCAGCGATGGTCGACGATATGGCCTACGACGGCAGCGGGAAACGTATCTACTTTGCGGGAACGGAATTCCTCGATGTGTTCCATGAGCAAGATGCGGATCACTACAATCGCATCGGGCACATTCCAACTTCCTTCCGCGCAAAGACAGGCGTCCTGGTTCCCGAGCTGAAACGCTACTATCTGGCGGTTCCGCATCATGAGAAGCAGACGGCGGAACTGCGCGTCTATGAGGTACTGCCGTAGGCCGGATTCTGTGGGTTTCCGATGCACCGGGGAAAGGACTCAGCGAAGCGCGGCTACGCCTGAAACTTCGGCAGCAATCACCTCGCCCATGTCTCGCGTGCTGGCCTCGCCGCCGATGTCCCGGGTGCGGATATCTGAATGGGCCAGAACTTTGAAGATGGCCTGCTCGACGGCGTGAGCTGCCTCCTTCTCACCAAGGTGTTCCAACATCATCGCTCCCGACCAGATTTGAGCCACTGGGTTCGCGATCCTTTTCCCAGCAATGTCTGGCGCCGAGCCGTGTACGGGCTCAAACAGCGAGGGATACTCACGCTCCGGGTTCAGGTTGGCAGATGGGGCAAGGCCCATCGATCCCACGACCGCTGCACCAAGATCGGAAAGAATGTCGCCGAAGAGATTCGATCCGA
>WNGO01000690.1_pt1 | contig 21326 bp, 16 predicted proteins | sample 5400511 | NCBI WGS metagenome assembly WNGO01 (sample SAMN13153380, study PRJNA577476) | soil metagenome | isolation source: 20 cm soil or saprolite under Garry oak tree replicate 2 | place: USA:California | collected 2016-06-15 | reverse complement strand
ACCACGGGCAAGGTTGATACGCCGGGGGGCGGCCGCTATGCGTTCGGTTTCGATGATCGCACGACCAACGGCATCCGCTGTTTTGGTCATGGCGGGGGCGCTCCCGGGATGAATGGCGAACTCGAGATCTGCCCCACAGCCCGCTACGTTGTGGCCGTGCTGGCGAACCTGGACCCGCCCGCAGCCGGCCGCATCTCCCAGTTCATTACCAGCCGACTGCCGGAGAAGTGAACTGACCGGCTGCTGACGCCGATCAGCATTGGCGAGCGCCGCCAGCGCGTGCCTCCGGAGCCGAAGGTCCCGCGTTCGAATCGCGGCTGGCGCATCGCGGTCGGACAGTCGGACTGTCGGACCGCCGGACAGAAAAGGCCCCGCGAGTCTGAAGCAGACCCGCAGGGCCTCTTGCCTCTCAGTCAGTCTGTCCGACGGTCCGACCGTCCGACTGTTACTGCAGCATCTCATCGGCGCGGCTCCGCGCCGAGCCGTGCGAGGGCGGCACGGGCCTCCCGCACGTAGGGCTGGAGCTGCGGATCCGCGTGACGCCAGAGCGCGGCGACGTATCGATACTCCTCGACTGCCTCAGCAACGCGCTCGACGCGCTCGGCGACCCGACCACGCTCAAGATGCCAGTACCCGTCCGCGAGGTCCAGCATCGCCGGATGAGCCCGAGCGAGCTGGCTGTCCGCAGCCGCGAATCTCCCCTCAGCTTCGAGCAGCTGCGCAGCGACGACGCGGTGCATGAGACAATCGCATACGGTATCCGGGAGCGCCACCAGTTCATGCAGAGCGTCCGCACTGTCACCGCGGGCGAGCGCGAGAAACGCTCGGGCGGCGCCGGCCTGATACCGGCCCCACAAACGACCCTCAGTATTGCGTGTGGCCCGGCCTGCGGTCACCTCACCGCGACGCGCCGTCCAGCGCAGAGCAGCGGTGTCCTTCTGGGTCGCCCACCAAGGCAGCGCGAAGTTCAGGAACCGGTCCACCTGGAAATAGTTCTGAAACGACGGTGCCGAGCTGCTGAACCAGGCGCCGCTGCTGTCAGCAGGGGCGCCCCCGAGCAGCAGGCCAACGAAATAGTGGATCGGGGGACCGCCGGTGACGTAAGCTTCGCGCCAGTGACCATGGTGGGCCAGAATCAGCGCCGCCCAGCGCCTCCGCAACAGCGAGTCGCCGAAGGAGGAGGTGATGTAGGGTCGCTCGTCTCTTGTGGTCGCGAGCCTTCGGGCGATCAGCACGTCGGCTTCGTTCGCGTCCGGCCAGTCCCAGAGGAAGGGAAGGGCCGTGAACAGCACCGCGTCCGGGGCACTGTCGATCGCGATCCTGATTCCTGCCGTCCCGTCCTCGGTTGTAACCAATACGCGCCGCACGAGGCGCGCTGCCTCCGCCGATTCAGCAGTCGGGCCGAGTGCGAGGTAGGCATCGATCGTTCGCACCGCCTCAGCCCGTTGGCCGGTGCGCGCCGCGAGGTCAAGCGCGTGCAGATACGCCGGGCCGTACGCCGGGTCGAGGGCGATCGCGCGGCTGAACGCTGCTCGGGCCTGCGCCAGATCATCACGGCCCGGCACGTGCCAGAGTTCGTGTACCACTCCCACGTAATCCCACATCTCCGGATCGTCCGGGTACGCATCGACTGCCGCCTGCATCGCGGCGAGCAGGCGTGCACGGTGCTCGTGATACGCACTATCGCGGATGTCGGCGTCCGATTGTTCAAGCAGCAACATGCCGGCGATCAACATGCTGTCGTGCGGATTCAGGCTCCGACTGCTTCGCTTCGCCGCCTGGAGGTAGTACGACAGCGCGGGTGAGACTTCTCCCATCCAATCGGTCGCAAGTCCGAGTTGCTTCCACGCGTTCGCGAACCCACTGTCCAGCTCCACGGCGCGCCGGTAGTAGATCCGGGCGGAGTCCCACACCGTACGACGCAGGAATTGCTCGCCCCGGAGAAACGCCTTCAGAGCAGGCAGGGAGATGGTCCCGAGTGACCCCACGCGGACGGCGGTCATTGGACGCGAGCCGCCGAACTCGCGCAGCAGGTCCACCGTGAGGGAATCGGCAAGCCGGTCGAGCCGGTTCGCCGACTCCCGGACCTCATGCTGCGTCACGGCACCGGACGCCACGTCCAGCACCGTCGCGGAGAGCCGGACGGAGTCCACGCCACTGCCGACCAGCGTCCCGAAGACAACTCGCCGGGCGCCCGTCGCTCGGCCGAACTGAGTCGCGGACGCGCGGTCTCCCCGGCCACGCCAGCGATGGATCACCACGGTGGGTGGGACCGTCCGCAAAGGCCCGGCGCCGTCGAGGTTCGCGGACAACACATCAACGAGCCCCTCCCGCCAGAGCTCGAGCTTGGGATCGAGCACCTCGAACGGCACGACGGCAACCAGGTTCGGGTCAAGAGCCGGGCCGGCGCCCGCACGCCAGCGCGCCACGGTCAACACAAGAGCCCCGATGACAGCTGTCACGGCACCCGCAACGAGGAGGCGGCGAGCAGAGAGTCGCCGTCGTGCTACGGGGGCACCCGCTCGGGTCAGCGCCTCCCCGAGCTGCGCCGCCGTTGCAAATCGGTCCGCCGGTGCCTTCGCGAGCGCCTTCGACACCGCGGCATCGATCGCGGGAGAAACGGTCTCCCGGAGCCGCCGCACGGACGGCACCGGATCGGCGAGCCGTTTTGCTATCACGACCTGGGCAGTCGGCCCGGTGTAGGGCGGCTCCCCCGCCAGCATCTCATACAACACGCAGCCCAGACCGTAAATGTCACTGCGACCGTCGAGCCTGGAGCTGCCTGTCGCCTGCTCGGGACTCATGTAGGCCGGCGTGCCGATCGCGATCCCCGTCGCGGTGAGACTCCCGCCTGCCGCCGCCGTGATCGCCCGGGCAATTCCGAAATCGCTCACGACCGCGTGCGCCGCCTGGAACAGAATGTTCTCGGGCTTGATGTCCCGGTGCACGACCTTGTGATCGTGGGCGTAGCTCAGCGCGTCCGCCACCTCGCGCGTGATCCGCAGAGCGTCTTCGAGAGGGAGCTGGCGCTCCCGGTTGAGACGATCCCGTAGCGTCTCGCCCTCGACATACGGCATGACGTAATACAGTGACGCGCCCGCTTCTCCCGAATCGTAGAGTGGCAAGATGTGCGGGTGGTTGAGACCGGCCGCGATCTCGATCTCGCGCAGAAAGCGCTCTGGACCGAGTGCCGCGGCAAGCTCGGGCTTAAGCACCTTGATCGCGACGCGGCGATGGTGCTTCCGGTCTTGAGCGAGGTAGACCGTCGCCATCCCGCCGTGGCCGACCTGGCGCTCGAGGGTGTAGCGGTCGGCTAGTGCAGCTCGCAACTGCTCAAATGGATCCGACAGCGTCGGCTCCCGGCTCGGGCGATTCACATCATAGAGTGCCGTCCGCAAGAGAGACAGCCGCTCCCTCGCACCGGCCGGCACTAGAAGGCGATCGCAATTCCCACTTGACCGAGCGACTGCTGGATCGGCGCCGGCAACACTCCGCTTCCATCATCCGTCTTCCGCGAAAAGCGCTGGAATCCATAGTCGCCCGTCACTCGCACCCGGCGATGCAGCGCGTCGACGGTGAGGCCGAGTCCCAACTGCAGTGCACCGAGCCCTGACGTCGTCCCGCCGCCGGAGTACTTGGCGCCGAACATCAGGCCGCCACGCAACGCCATCCGTACGCCGGGCCCCAGCAGATACGCCATCTGCGCGCCGGCCGTGATCGCGCCGACCGATTGCGCCTCGAATTCCGGGTCGGCCTTACGGTTGATAAAGCCCAGCTCGCCGGAGACAGGTCCGGTGATGTAGTAGCGCAGTCTGACCTCTACCTCCGACGCGTCGAATTCCGTGGTCGCGGTTCCGTTACTCGTGGGCTTGTACTTCACCTTGGAGAGCACGATGTCGGCCGAGAATTTCTTCCACTCGAGGGTCGCCTTCGCCCCGATGCCGCTGCCGCGATACTGCAGGTCGGACGAGACTTCGCGATAATCACCGAACGCCACCTGCGGGCCGATGGCGAAATGCTGGGCGGAAAGTTGGAATGATGGAACGATGGAAAGCATAGCCGCGACCATTCCGGCCACACGTTCCCTCTTTCCAACTTTCGATCGTTCCCTCCTCATCGCCCGCCCCCGCTACGCGACACCGGCGCCACGGTCAGCGCCACTTGCTGGCGGCGCCGCGTGTTCTCCTGCGCGATCTCGGCGTTGCGCCGCGCGATCTGCTCACGCAGCAGCTGGTTGTACAAAATGTTGCCGCGTGCCGCCTGCGGCGCCGGCTTCTTGAGCGTCCTGATGAACCCTGCCAGTACGATGCCCGCGCCGATCGCGCCGCCTTCGCGCAGCGACGGCGCGCCGAGGTCGCCGTTCGAGAGCGCCGACGTGCCGGCGAGAGCGACGCCGGTATACACGAGCGCCAACCCCATCGGACGCCAGCTCTTCGGTGGCACCTCGGTCTCCGGGAGCTCGGTGTAGCCCGGCAGGCCGGTGAGATGCGCCACGGTATCCACCGTCCCGTGCGAGACCCGGATCGGTTGCGAGGTCGAGAAGCTGTTTTGGCCCACCGCCGCTTCGACAATGACGGTGTAATTGCCGGCTGGAACCGGGTCGCCGTTGGGCAGCCGCGCCGGCCAGCGAAGGTTGACTTGCCCGTTCGCGACCGTCGAGTCGATCCGCAGCGAGGTGGATGCCGCTCCCGTTCCCCCGACAACGCGCGTCACGACGCGCGCCGGCTGCGTCACGGTGTAGCGCACCGGCACCACGCCCTGACCGCCCACGAAGGTGACACTGTCCACCACCAGCTGCCGCACGACGAGGACCTGAGTCAACGCCACCTGGAAGGCGCTCAGCGCCTTGGGTGACGTCCGGTTCGGGTCCAGCGTGCGCTCGGGCTCGAGGAGGACGACCTGCTTGAACGCATCGACCGCCTTCAGAATGGAATCCATGCCGCTGTACGTGAAGCCCAGCAGCTCATAGGCGCGCGAGCGTTCGAATCCGCTGAGCCGCTCGCGCAAGGCGGCACGGCCCCCACTCAGCGCCTGACGGTAATCGAGATTGTCAAACGCCTGTTGCGCGCGACGCAAAATCGGATTCTGGATCGTTTGCGCGGCCAGGGTCGTGCCGCTCAAAACCGCTGCCGTTACCAGCGCGTGAGCCTTCATGATGTCACTCCGGAAGCAGCGAGTACCGCTTGCGTACAGGATTGTTGGCCGACACCTGCACCGTTTCGTTTATCGTCTTGTAACCGGCCCGCTCGACGCGGATCGTATGTTTTCCCACCGGCACGGCGTATTCCACGACCGGCGTCTGCCCGACGTCGGTGCCATCGATGAAAACCTCGCCGTACGGGTCAGCGGCAACGGTGATCAGGCCTTCAGCCGCGGCCTGCGGAGCGGGCGGTGGTGGAGCCTGGCGCCGGTTGTCATTCCCCCGTCGCGCCGCCGGGGGCGCCGGAGGCGGCGGGGGCGGCGGGGGCGGCGGAGGAGGATTGGCGACGCGCCCGGGCTCGACGGGCGTCGCGACCGGCGGAGGCCCCGCTGCACTCTTCCTCCCGAGCGCGAGATACCCACCCACGCCGGCGGCGACGAGCACGAGCGCGCCGACCACCATCCCAACATTCGACCGTTTCTTCTTCTCCGCCGGGATCGTCATGCCGGCGCGCGGGATCGGCGTCGTCGGCGCGCTGGTCACTTCCGTCGGCGCGTCCGCGGACGCCTTCCGCGCCGGCGGTGGCGGCCGGCGGTGGCTCTTGGCGGCACCCGCCTTGGGCACAGCGACGGGCTGCTCGGGCCACACCGCAGTCGCAAACTCTTCCATCGTCGGGAAGCGCTGGTCGGGCTCCTTGGACAGCGCGCGGGTGATCGCCGCCGTCAGGAACGGCGGCGTGTCACTGCGCTTCGCGCCGGCGCTCGGCACTTCCTCGAAAATGTGTTTATAGAGGATCGTGTGAACGGAGTCGCCCGTGTACGGCAGCTCGCCGGTGATCATGCGGTACCCGACCACCGCAAGCGAGTACTGGTCGGCGCGACCGTCCACGGTGCCGCCCTTCGCCTGCTCGGGCGCCATGTAATGCGGCGTGCCGATGATCATGCCGGTGCCCGTGAAGCCACTGGCCGCCTGCAGCGCCTTCGAGATGCCGAAGTCGGTCAGCATCACGCGGCCATCGTGATCGAACATGATATTGGCCGGCTTCACGTCGCGGTGTACGACGCCGCGCTGATGGGCATGGCCCAGCGCGCACGCCGCTTCCCACAGCACGCGCTGGATGTAGTCGATGGTCAGGGGAGCGGACGGCTTCTGATCGAGTACGTCCTCGAGGGACGTTCCCGCGACGTACTTCATCACGAAATAGTTGAGGCCGCCTTCACTCTCGACGCGGTAGATGGGGATGATGTTGGTGTGGTCGAGCCTGGCCGCCGTCTTCGCTTCCTGCTGGAAGCGCTTCACGATGTGCTCGTCCATCGAGATGTCGGGCGGCAGCACTTTGATCGCGACTTCGCGCTCGAGCGTCAGGTCATGGGCGAGAAAGACTGCCCCCATCCCGCCTTTGCCGACCATGCGCTCGACTTTGTACTTCCCCTCCACGAGCCGCTGCAGCCGCTGCATCAAGCCTTCGGTCGCGCTGGCACTCGCACCCATCGTGCCGCCACCAGTCACGTCCGCCCCGCAGGCGTAGCAGAACTTGCTCCCGCTCGGCAGCGGCGTGTGGCACTTGAGACACTGCATCATCGAGCCTGCCGCGCCCGTCATGGGGCCCGGATCCGGTGCAGCATCGGAGCCGCCAGGCCCTTGCGGACGCTGGTCCGGGCTGGCGCGGAGGGGAACGCCAAGCACCCCCCGGAAGAGATGCAGAGGTCGTAGGCGACCGGCGCGCCCGAAAAGTCCACGACCACGAGGTAATAATCGCCCGTGTTCAAGAGCGACGTCATCGCCTCCGACGAGCCGGAGGCGTCCGAACGATTGAGGATGTCCAACGTCGAGCTCGCACCGCCGCCCGGAACCGTCAGGAGGAACAAATCGATATCGCTCGAGTCGACCGCTGTCGCGTCCGTCAGGGACGCGCTCTTGATGGTCACGCTCGACAAGCTCGTGACGCGAAACCGAATCCAGTCGATGTCGTGCGCGTTATCGATCGTCAGCGTGTCGCGGAAGCTGCCGCTCGGTATCGTCACCGCCAGGCCGCGCGCGTCGGCCGCGTCGCAGAAATCGTCCTCTTCGTGCGCATCGCGGGGCACGGTCGGATCGCTGGTGACGTATCCCTCGAACACCGCAAGGCCGTACCGCCCCGGCTGGGAATACAGCGCCAGCGCGTGCAGCCGACCGGGCGGCATACCGCGCAAAGCCACAATCGTCGATTCGGGCTGCGTCTCGGGCGGCTCGAACGCGAAGCCCTTACAAGCATGCGACCCGGGGCCGATGGTCCAACTATTCGGTCCGATCTGATAGACCGGCGGATTGGGCGGGCTCGCCGGCACGAACGCCAGGGAGTCCGAGAGGAATGTGGAGAATGTGCCGCGAACGTCAGGGGCGCTGAGAATGATCGTAAGGTCTCGCGCCGTGGTCTGCGTGAAGCGATACCAATCGACGCCGAGCGAGTCGCGTTTGGTCGGTTCAAATGCCAGCGCCGGATTCAAGAACTTGATCTGCGGGATCGCGGGAATCCGTGGCGGCGCCTCAAGATTGATGGTGCGCGGCGCCGCTTCATTCGGCTCGAGTACATCCAACGGGATGACCTTGGTCGTGTCGGGCGCATTCCCAAACACGCCCGGACCTATGAAGGAAAGCTTGTCGGAGTGCGCCGGCGGTGTGACCCAGAACGTCGCCGTGGAAAAACCCAGAGAATCGCGCGTCCGGGTTGGGACGACGCCCGGGAGCGGGTAATCGAACTGGGTCGCGTTGTCCAGGAACGCGATGAAGATCGAATCGACCCCCACCCCGTACACCGTGATCGTGTCCCCGAAACGCACGAGCGACGGCCGCACGCTGTCCACTTCGAGCGGATTCGACACGCGCAGCAGCAGATCGCCCTCCGGCGCCTGCTCGAAGGAAATCGCGCGCGCGGTGATGTGAACGTTGCCGCTGTTCACACCGGTTACCGTGGCATAGCCACCGCCATCATTCTGGACAGTGGCGGTCGTGCTGCTCCCGGTCCCAAACGCGAAAGCCACATTGGTAATAGGCTGTGTATCCGTGCCAATCGCGCGCCACGCGCGAGCGTAGACCGACATCTCGTGGCCGCGGAGCACGACGCGGGACGGCCCCTCGAGGGTGACGAAGACTTTGTCGCTTTTGTCGGTTGGGAAGGCGCAGGTGACGCCGCCGAGCGCCACTGCCAGCATCACGACGGGGGTAGCTCGCGTGAGACCGCGCATCCAGGTCAATCCGTGTGCGTGAGGACCGAACATACAATACGAGGCTTCTTAGAGCGAGCCTCGGCGCTTCAAGTCGAGATACTTCGTCACCACCGCCTGAGCGGCGCGTTCCGGTGTGACATCAATCACGATCACTCCCGCTCGCCGCATATGCCCCAGCGCCTCGTCGCGCGCATGCAGCAGCTCCTCGGCGGCCGCCTTGCGGAACGCGTCGCGCGCCGAGGCCGGTCGTCGGGCGGCGGCAGCATCGAGCTCCGGATTGCGCAGCGTCACGGCAAGCGGCAGGTGGCGGGGGCGTAACGTCGCCACATTCGCAACGAGAGCATCGGACGCGAACCGGTCGATGACGTCGGTGAACAGCACGGTCAGCGCGCGCTTGCGGTTGCGCGCCGCGAGGTAGCGAAACGCGCCGGGGTAATCGGGCTCGACGAGCTTCGGTTGAACCTCCGCCAGCACGTCTACGACGCGCCGCACGCCGCTGCGGCCGCGCTCGGGCGCGACGAAGTGGTGCACGCCGTCGGCGAACGTCATGATGCCGACGTTGTCATCGTGCTGGGCCGCGGCATAGGCCAGCTCGAGCGCGGCCTGCACCACGAATTCGAGGAGCGACACGCCGCCGACTTCCGCCGTCATCAACCGGCCCGTATCCAGGACGAGCAGCACCTGCTGGCGGCGCTCCGCCTCATACTGACGCGTGATGATTTTCGCGCCACCGCGGCGCGCGGTCGCCTTCCAATCGATGTGCCGCAGATCATCTCCAGGCACCCACTCGCGCAACGACTCGAACAGGCGTCCCTCACCGATGCGTCGGATCGGCTTGCTGCCGGCATCGCGGCGCCGCAACGCTTCGGCCACGGATGCGCGGAGCCGCACCGACACGAGCGGCGGATAGACCACCACGTCCCACGGCAACGCCATCCGCACGCGATGTCGTCCGAGACCGAGCGGGCCGATGCTGTCGAGCACGAACCCTCCGGCGCCGCTCCCGCTGCCCTCGCCTCCCCCGGTTTCCCGGCCGCGGCGTCGTGGAATCACCGCCACGCGCTCTCGTGTGGTCGACAGCGGGGGAATCCGCACCGCGCGCGGCGGCTGCGGGCCACCGAGGATGTCGGGCCGCACCTCCCGCACGTGCAGCCGCGCCGGGCGCCCCGCGGGATTCGTCCATCGATACGTGACCTCGCCCGTATGGCCTACGGACAGCGCGGGGAGCGGCTCGCGCGCCACGGCGACGCGCTGCGCGAGCGTCGCGTCGAGCCAGATCAACAGCACCAACACGAGGTCGGCGACCAGCATGACATCGAAGCCCCATGGGGCCCAGAATCCCGCGACGCCGGCGAGCGCGAGCAGACCGGCGATCAGGAGGGCACGGGGAGTCCACAGAATCCCCGCCGTGCTGCCGAGCACGTACCACAGCCCAACGAACGCGGCGATGACGGCGCTGGGCAGCAGCAAGGGCTGCAGATTCACGCGGTCGGAGCCTCGGTGCGATCCAGAATCGCTTTCAGCGCCTGATCCGCGGTGACTCCCTCCAACTCGAGCTCGGGGGCGACGTTGACACGATGCCGCAGGATCGCCGGCGCCAGCCGCTTCACGTCGTCGGGGATGACGTAGTCTCGGGCCTCCAGCAGCGCGGCGGCCCGTGCCGCCTTGAAGAGGGCCACCCCGGCGCGCGGGCTGGCGCCAAGGGTGAGCGACGCGGCTTCGCGCGTGGCACGGACAATCGCCGTGATGTATCCCGTGATCCGCGGCTCGACGCGCACCGCGTCAACCTGCCGGCGCAACAGCTCGAGCCCCTCCGCGTTGACGACGGGACGCACGCCGTAGGTGTCGGTGCGATCCGCTTCGAAGCCGTCGACGTAGCGTGTGAGGATCCCCTGCTCTATCTCAGCTGGTGGGTACCCGACCAGCACTTTCGCCATGAACCGGTCCAGCTCGGCCTCGGGCAGCGGATACGTGCCTTCGAATTCAATCGGGTTCTGCGTCGCGAACACCGTAAACGTCGGCGAGAGGCGATGACTCTTTCCGTCCACGGTGACGGTGCGTTCCTGCATCGCTTCCAGCAACGCGGCCTGGGTCTTCGCCGGGGCGCGATTGATTTCATCCGCCAGGACGAGATCCGCGAAGATCGGACCGGGTCGAAATGAGAATTCATGGGATCCGGTGAGCAGCGTGATGCCGGTGATGTCGGCCGGCATCAGGTCCGGGGTGAATTGGATGCGGCCGAACTGCACGTCGAGCGCGAGCGCCAGCGTCCGGACGAGCAACGTCTTGGCGGTGCCCGGCACGCCCTCGAGCAGGATGTGGCCGCGCGCGAGCAGGCAGACGAGCACCTCGACCGTCGCCGCCTCCTGTCCCAACACCACTGTGCGTAATGCCGCTACGATGCGTTGCGCGTCCTGCGCGGGCGCAGTTCCTCCCACACATCCTCCACGGCTTGGGCGGTGTCAAGCACGCGCTGTGCGTTGCGATCGCGTGCGCTAAGTAAGTTGTGCAGCCGCCGCACGGCGGCGCGGCCCTGGGGCCCGCGCACCGCGAGCTCCAGACTCTCGACCCATCCGAGCACATCACCGTTCGTTTTGAAGGCGCCCCCGCCTCCACCGGTACGGCTGAGACGGCGGCGCAGACCGAGCGCGAGTCGTTGCACCGCAGTATCGGCCGCGGCCGCGTTTTCGAGTCCGGCGCCGAGCGCTTCGAGATGCTCGAGCGGCGAGCGGCGTCGCCGCTCGATCACGGACAGCGCGGGACCGAAGCGGACGGCCGTCGTCGCGAGCCACACGAGCGCGACGGCGATGAGCTGCAGGATCGCCCACCCCGCCGGCGAGTGTCGCAACCAGCTCCACGTTTGGCCCGTCAGCGATGGTCCCGTGTCCTCTCCGAATCCCTGGTGGTACTCATCCCAGACGACGCGTCCTGGGTGCTCAGGCGGCGGGGTGAAGAGCGCGAGCGCGACGAGGGGCACGTCCGTATCACGCCACACGCGATTGGTGAGCCATCCGGGATCGGCCGCGAGCGCGACGCTTCCACCCCCGCGGTAGCGGAGGCGCAGGATCACCGGCCGGTTGTTCACCGCCGCGACGATGGTGTCGGTGGCAAACGGTGCCAGGGTTCGGCAAATCCCCGGAGGCCCCGCTGCATCCCCGCCCTTCACCAGACTCCGGAGCTCGCTGCGATCGCTCGTGTCGCGCTGCACCGGCGCCAGCACGCGCGCGGCCCGCGGCAGCCGCAAGCCCCCGGGGTGGGGCGACCGCACGGCAATACTGTCCGGGCGGAACTCGGGCTGGATACGCCATCCCAGACACTCCGTGATGTCGCCGCCCCACCCACTCGCGACGACCGCACCGCCACCACGAACGAAGCGCACCACCTGCTCGAGCTCGGCGTCGGTCAGGGGAATCACCGGGTTCAGCACGGCGAGAATTGCCGGCCGGTGGGCGCGCGTCGTCGCAAGATTGTCGAGTTTCGTGCGGCGTCGTTCGGTGCGGCGACCCAACTGGGAGAGAACATCGTACAACGCCTTGCTGCCCCGCGGGCCGGTCAGGAAGGTCGAAGAGCGGAAATCCAATTCCGCCGTGCGCGAATGGCGGCTGCCCGCCCATACGACGACGCCCAGGGCCACCGTGAACAGCAGGGCCAGCCCGATCTCAAGCCGGTACGACATGGGGGCCTCGCGCCAAGTCCTCCGCGGCAGCGCCGAAGGAACGGTACTCCGCTTCGTCGCAGGGGACGGCGCCGAACAGGTGGCGATACAACTGAGCGACCAGCGTTGCCAGCGCGGCGCGACCCGTCGCGTCGAGACGCGCCTCGGCCACGTACTCGGCGGGCGTTTTGGAGACATGAAAACGCAGCGCCTTCCTGTCGTCGAGCTCCAGGACCGCAGCCACGAAGCGGTGCGCCAGCGCTTCGGCGTATCGCCCAAGCGCGGCGAGCTCCTCGGCCCGCGCCAAGTGCGCCCGGGCGTTCATCACGACGCCGGTCGTGGGGGAGGGGCGCGCTCCGGTTCGCGCCACCGGCTGCACGATGCGCCACATGACGTAGCCGATGTGCACCAGCACCGCGACGAGCGCGACGACGAGCAGCGTCAGGAAAATGTTGAACCCGACGGGATGACTCTGGGCGAGTCGGTCGAGCCAGTCCTTCAGGTGCTGCCACTGCCGCGCGATCCACGACAGCAGGCGTTGCTGCTCGACCCACTGATACTCGGGACCGGTGAACACCCGGCCGAGCACGCGCCGCAGCGAGTCGGCGACGGCGGGCGGCGGCAAGGTGGGTGCTTGCAGGAGAGCGAGCCAGCTCGTGGTCAGCGGGTCCCCAATTGCTCGCTCAGAATCTGCAGGTCGAACGCCTCCCGCCGGACTCGGAGATCGTAATACAGGAGCGTGAGAGCGCACGGCAGAATCGGCGCCAGGACCACACCTAGCACGATGGTCCCCACGCTGAGGAACGGCTGCACCGGTGAATCAGGACCGACCGCCTGACCGATCCCGAATACGACGATTGACGGCAGAATATTGGTGAAGATGGCGATCACCAACCACGCGAAGAAGACCTTCAAGCGCCAATCTCTCGTGAGCTCGGCCGAGCGGCCGAACGCATCGAAGGCGCTGAGCAGGTCCTCGAGCACGATCACCATACTTGTCAGGCCGTAGCCGCACAGCACGTACGCAAACAGCCAGATCCCGCCGATGCACGCGAGGAACAGAAACAGCCCGCCCATGCCCAACAGCCGCCCCACCGCCATCATGACCACGATGGCGATCACGACCGCGATGTACAGGACGAAGATGAGCAGGGTTTTGGCGATGGCCACGAGGAGCAGTGGCACGATCCGCCCGGCCGCGAACTGCAGCGCCGCGCCGAGCGACGGCTCATTGCCGAGATACGAATCCGAGATGATGCGGATCGTTCCGGCCTTGAGCAGCAGGCTGATCATGATCCAGACGAAGAGCACGACGAGCCCGAACCCAATCGTCGCGGCGACGTGGGTTTGTACCCAGTTCGCGGCGCCCAGGGGGTTGGAGAGCGCCCGTGTGGCAAAGTACACGACGACGACGGCGGGAGCGGAGATCAGCACGAAACTCAGGCGCATGAATAGGCCGAAGTGGCGGCGGAAGATACTGAAGCTGCCGTCGAGAATCTCGCCGAGCTGCATCGGCCTGACGTTGGAACTTCCGGTGCTCGAGGTAATGGGTCGCTCCCTGCGTGGGTGAGGATTCAGCGCTAAGATGAGGAAATGACGCCGTCCGCGCGAGACCTCGATCTACGGCAGCTTCACGGCGTCGAGACGCCGGAGCACGTGGACGTGCGGTTCGAGCTGGCGGGCGTCGGGTCGCGCGTGGCGGCCGGGCTCCTCGATCTGCTGCTGTTGTGGCTCGGATTGCTGCTGCTGTGGTTGGGCGGCACGACGATCGCCAGCGATATCACCCGGCCGCACGGCATGGCACGAGGCTGGGTCACCGCCGCGCTGATTCTGCTCACCTTCTCCCTCGTCTGGGGATACTTCACGCTGTTCGAGGCGCTGAACGGCGGCCGGACGCCGGGGAAACAGCTGCTCGGGATTCGTGTCGTCATGGATACCGGCCGGTCACTCACCGCGCAGGCCGCGGTGGTCCGGAACCTGGTTCGTTTCATCGATTGCTATTTCCCCGCGCTGCCGTTTGCTCCCGCCCTCCTGGCGATTGCGCTGCATCCCAGCAATAAGCGCCTGGGGGACATGGCCGCCGGCACGATCGTCGTGCGGGACCGGCCCACCGACTGGACGTTGGGCCTCACGGCCGGCACGCCGGCGCACGAAACCGCTGCGGAAGCCGTCGAGACCGGCCCGCCCGAGCTGTCGGAAGAGGAGTTCCGGTTGCTGGACCGCTTCCTGGGACGCCTCAATGAGCTGGCGCCCGACGTGCAGGCGCGCATCACCGCCGATCTGGTGCGACGGTTCGAGCCGCGCATTCCCCGCCGTACACCGGACCTGCAGAGCTATCTCGTTACTGTGTTCGCTGAGGAGCAACGCAAGCGACGCAGCCGGTTTGCGCCGCGCGCACAGGCCAGCGCGGCCGGCCGCATCACGGTGCCGGCCGAACGATTCGTGCAGAAAAAGCGCGATGGCTGGGAAGCGTTCCGCACAACGGCGCTCCGCATGGAGCGCACCGGCGTCGAAGGGTTGGCAGCGGACGAGATTCCGGTTTTCGCTGCACAGTATCGCGAGGTGGCCGCCGATCTGGCGCGGGCGCGCACCTATCAGGTCGATCCGCGCGTCATCACCTACCTGGAGCGGGTCGTCACGGCCGGGCACAATGCCCTGTATCGCGCACGGGGGAAACCGCGTACGCCCCTGGCCTATTACATCCTGCGCGACTTCCCGGCCGCCGTGGTGCAGTCGTGGCAGTATGTGCTGCTCGCCTTTCTGCTCTTCTCGGTCCCGGCGGCGGTGGGCTACGTCATGATTCGCGAGCGGCCGGCGCTGGCGGAGGAGCTCCTGTCCCCCGTTATGGTGGCCCGTGCGGAGGCTGCGGCTGAGAATCTGGCGGAGGGACGCGGCTACGCGGAAACGACTAAAGAAGACCGGCCACAGGTAGCGGCGCTCATCATCACCAACAACATCACGGTGTCGTTCGGGACGTTCGTCGGCGGTCTCACCGCCGGCGTGCTCACCACCTGGCTGCTGTTTGCCAATGGAATGATGTTCGGGCTGGTGCTGGGTCTGTTTCGCAACTACCAGGCGCTGAGCTATCTGCTGACGTTCGTCCTGGGACATGGCGTACTGGAGCTCACCGCGATCTTCATCTCCGCGGGGGCGGGGTTTCGGTTGGCGAAGGCGATGATCGCACCGGGCGATCGGACGCGGCGCGACGCGCTGGTGATGGAGGGCCGCATCGCGGCCCGGATGATCGGGGCGGTTGTCACGCTGCTCGCAATTGCGGGAACGATCGAAGGCCTGTTGTCGACGTCGCCGGCCGCAGCGTCATGGAAGTACGGCGTGAGCGCGGCGTCGGCGGTGTTTCTGGTGCTCTACCTCGGCAACGGGTACTTCGAAACTAGGGACGCGACCACTCGAGCATGACGCCGAGGCGGGGACCCAGTATCGAGACGCTGGTTCCCGCATCGTGGAGCGTTCCGAACGCGAGCTGCGCCTGCAGCACCGCCGCCGCGCGATCGCTCAGCCGGTAACGCAGGTCGGTGCCCGCTCGCAGGAGGTAGCCGAGCAGTTCCATCCGCTGACCGGGCCCGGTCAGCTCATGCCGGAGCTCGAGCGTCGGCGACAGCGTCGCCTTGGGTCCCGCGGGGCGATCGAGCCGCGCACCCACGGCGAGCACGTTGCCGCGAGGCACGGCCACCGTGCTTGCGTTGGTGGAGTTGCGGGCGCGCAGGCGGCGCATATTCCAGCCATACAACGACAGGTGCGAGTTACCGAGCGGCATGCTCACGGCGGCGTAGCCGAGCACGCGGTCGCCGATCGCGCTCTCTCCACTCGCGCCGAGGTCGTTGGCCGCGGTCGTCGTGTAGACGAGCGCGCCGCGGAAGTACTTTCCTCCACCGAACGGCCCTTCGATCCCGAAGCGCGCGCGGATCTCGCCGCCGGGACTCATCTCGTCCCCGCCCTGGACCGGCACGTAGCGCGCGGCATACCGGTAGCTCGCGCCCGTCCCCACTGCCCAGTTCTGTCCCATTTTGACGGCTGACGCGAAACCGGCGGACACGGCGCCACCCGAGCCGAAGCTCGGTGTGGTGAACCCGAAGAGATGCGTACCCGTCGCGCCGAACAACGGGATCGTCGTGTCGGCGACGGCCCGCGCACCAGTCGGGATCGTGCCGACGAGATTGAACAGCAGTTTCCCAGGAATCACGCCGTAGCTCGCGCGCAGATCGGTGTCCACGAACCCTGAGTGCGTGATGCTACCACTCCCGCCTCCCGCTTCGCTCACGGAGGCGCGAGCAAAGGCAGTGCCGAGGTCAAGCACCAGCCGGCCACCGCCGATGCGCTGGGTGACGCTGACCGGAATCGTGAGCTCGCTGATGCGATTGAATGGAAGCCCGGAGCCGAATGCGTACGACTCGAACATGACGCCTGTGCGTGCGACTGTGGTCTCGGCCTGTGCAGCCAGCGCTCCGGGGATTACGAGGAGTCCCAACCACCAGCGCGTGCGCGTCACGGCAGGCGGAAGATGATCCGGATGATGCCTGACGCCTGGATGATGCTCGAGATCCCCTGGCTCTCGGGCGTGGGATTGCTCGCCACGGTACCGATGCCCGTCTGGGCCAGGCCGCCAATTGTCGAGGAGACGTCGAGGGTACCCTGCTGCAGCGCGCCGGCTACTGAGGGCGCGAGCTGCTCGGCCGCCTGAACCACGGTCATGATGTCGCCGCCAGATGCCGCTACGACGGGCGCCGCTTCCGCCCCCTTTTGCTGCTGGTACGCCTGCTGGAAGGACGGATCGGCCCGCGCCGCGGCGCCGAACGCCGCCGCGGCAGCCCGATAATCTCGGGCGTCGAGCGCGTCGAGTCCCCTACCGTAGGCGAGGAAGGCGGCGAGGTTCTTGGGACCCTGCCGCAGGATGCGTTGCCGCTCCGCCTCCGTCAGCTGAATGCCCAACTCCGTCGCCAGACCGAAGACGAGCTGCTTCTCCAGATCGAGGAGTTGTTTAAACGTCCCGTTCGCCTCCGCCCCGGAGCGAACAGTGCCGTCACCGCGGACGACCGTTGCCGACATGCGGACGGGCCCGTTCTGCGTAATCGCAGCGACGCCCTGTACCATCCGCTCGGCCCGCAGCAAACGGCCTACTCGCGCCGCGGTACGAACGTCGGCCCGCCCACTCTGCCCGAGCTTCAGCTCGTCGAGCAACGCGCCGATCTGCACGCGCTCGAGGAGCCGGAGGCTGCGCACCAACGCCAGATCGGACATCAGCAGCTCGGCGAGCCCGCGCGACAACGGCTGGAGGCTGGAATCGCCGGCGATCGTCAGCGGCAGCACCGCGATGGTCGAGGGCTCCGGTGCGAGCGCGGTCAATGTCGATTCCCGCGCCAGGGCCAGTTTGGCGGTCTGGGTCGCCTGCGTCCGGAGCGCCATCTCGGCCAGCGCTCGCACGGCCCCGACACCGCGCGCGCGCGGGTTCTTGCGCGCGAAGTCCGTATACGTCGCAAACGCGAGGTCGTACCGGCCGCCTTTTTCCTGACAGCGGCCGATGACCATCGGACCCAACGCGTTGCCGGGTGCCAGCGACTCGCCCGAGTTCGCGACGGCGGTCGCCGTATCGCATCGTCCAGCCGCCATGAGGGCGGCCGCAAGGCGGAAGCGGATGTCAGCGTTGCGGGGTTGCTGTGCTGCCTGGGCTTTGAGCGCGGGGATTTCAGCAGGTGTGACGGGCGCGACGCGTGGTCCCCCCCCGCCCCGCCCGGCGCAGGCCACCACCAAGCCGCTTATTCCAGCGAGCAGGTACCTGCGACCAGCCAACGTCGGGGACTCCCGCCTGTGAAGGGGTGCTAAAATGCCCGAGGCATAAACCCCCGCAAGGGCGGGGGTGGTGGCGTGTGATTTACCGCCGTCCGACCGAAACGGCTATGACGCCCATCACGCACTGAGAGCCGAACCGTCTTAATAAGGAAGGCGACGGTGTGGGGAGCCCACCACACCGTTGAAGAGCAATACCGTGGCCGATGCCGCCGGCTCACTCGACGCTTTGCAGTATCTGACGCATCTTGCGCGCCAGGTCCTCGATCTGCTTGAGCCCAGCGAGCGTCTCGGCGTCGTACTTCTCCGACGCGAGGAGCAGCAGCTGAGTCTCGGCGAGAATCGCCGATAGAGGGTTAGAGATGTCGTGCCGCAGCTTGGACAGCGACGTCTGCTCAGGCATCTACAGCAGTGAGCGGTACAAGTCCCGCAGGTGATGATCCCGCAGGTCGCGCACCGATTGCCACAGGTCCTGCTCCGTACCGGCGCAGAAAATCTCCGCGCTGGAGCGCTCCGCTTCCGTCCCTTCCGCACCAAACAGGATGCGGCCACGCCAGAAGCCGTCTTCGGTGCGGCGCAGGGAGAGTCGGATGTCTATGGGTTGTCCGTCAAAGCGAATCGGGGGCAGGTCGTGGACGACCGTATCGGTGGCTGCAGCTGGTGTGTATCGGGCAGGTTGGGCAGGCATGCCAGTCCTGGTCTGGTTTGAAAGAACATTATAAATGGCTTGGAGTTACGCAATACCATCGAGGCCGTACGTCGGCCTCCTTGCGGGGAGAGGCACCGGGCGTAGTATAACCTGTACACCAAGCTGTATACAGAATTGGGCATTCTCGGATCGCGATGGGACTCACCTGTTTCGGAACATCACGAGGTAAGCCGTCTGGGTCCTCAGCACTTGGAGGTCGTATGTCGCAGATCCGTTCGTCTCCAGGCTCCCGCGCTATCGGTCTCCTCTTTCTGACGATTGTGACGTGGGCCGCTCCCGCGCGCACCCAGACGCAGACGATCGGCGGCACGATCGTCGACGCCAGAAGCGGACTCCCGATTCCCGACGCATCCATTACCGTCGAGGGATCCACGCCGGTCGCGCGCTCCGGCACACGCGGCGAGTTCCTGCTGAACAATGTTCCGGGCAGCACGGCCCGCTTGCGCATCACCCGTATCGGCTATCAGGTAGCGACCATCGATGCGGGCGTCGGTGATCACACCGTGCGCGTCCCGCTGACGGAACTGGCCGTTAAGCTCGACGCGGTTGTCGTGACCGGTACCGCGGGCGGCGCTCAGACCCGCGCGCTTGGCAACGCCGTCGGTGATGTCGATGTGGCCAAGACGCTCGAGCTCAGCGGGCATCCGGCCAAGCTCCAGGACATGGTCTCCGCCAGCGTCCCCGGCGTACGCATCATGCGCGCCAGTGGCGGCGTCGGGAGCGGCGGCACGACGCGTATTCGCGGGTCCGGGAGTCTGAGCCTGTCCAACGAGCCGCTCATCTATATCGATGGGGTTCGCTCGAACAATCAGGCGGCCGCGTTCAGCCTCGCGTTCAACGGGGCCCAGGAGCAACCGAGCCGCGTCAATGACTTCGTTCCCGAGGAGATGGAGTCAATCGAGTTCCTCAAAGGCCCGTCCGCCGCGACGATTTACGGCACCGAAGCGTCCAACGGCGTCTTCCAGATCTTCACCAAACGGGGCCGTCCCGGCCGGCAGACCATCCAGCTCCAATCCGATGCCGGCGTCGCCTGGCTCAGCAATCCCGAGGAGCGCTATCCGACGAACTTTTATCTCCGCCGCGGGGGGGACTACCGGAATCCGGCCGACATCAGAGAGTTCAACGTGCAGCGGTTCCGAGAGTCCCGTGGCTTCCCCGCCATCTTCCGCACGGGCGCACCGCGGGGCCTCTCCGGCAACATCAGCGGCGGAACCGATCAAGTCCGTTATTTCTTCAGCGCCACCTACAATCGCGAAGAAGGGCCGGTCGACTATAACTGGCAGAACAAGTTTGCAGGCCGGGGGAACCTCGGCTATCAGACCACCGACGGAAAGTTCACGGCCGACCTGAGCCTGGGGACCGTGCGCTCGCGCACGCGCGGAGCGTCCGGAACGCAGCCGATCACGACGTCGATTATCTGGGCGTGCGATTTCCCCTGGTGCCAGCCCGGCGGGCTCACGGGCACGGAGGACACCGCGACCACCGGCTGGAACAGCACCGGACACGGTTTTCAATTCTACCGGCCCGAGGACTACAAGGGGGTGGACGGCTTCGACAACATCGAGCGCATGACGCTCAGCATGCAGCTCAATTACCGGCCCTTCCCGTGGCTGCGGCACCGCCTCACGGTTGGACCCGACATCACCAACGACAAATCGTCGCAGCTCGTCTTCCGCGATGGAACCGGCTACCTGCCATTCTTCAGCGCGAGCCTCGGTCAGAAGCAAGCGCTGGACTTGCGCAGCACGTTCCTCACCGTCGACTACGGCGCCAACGCCGATTGGACGGTCAGCCCCAACCTCGTGGCGTCGACGGCCGTCGGCGTCCAGTACTATTACAAGCAGTTCGATCAGCAGCTCTCGCAAGGGTTCGAGTTTCCGATTCCGGGCCCGGGCGATGTCGGCAGCGGGGCGCGGCGGGAGGCGGCCGAGGCCTTTCAGGAGAACAAGACGCTGGGCGTTTATGGCCAGGAGCAGGTCGCCTGGAAAAACCGCCTGTTTGTCACGGCGGCGCTGCGGGCGGACGGGAACAGCGCCTTCGGCGCCAACTTCGATGCCGTCTATTATCCCAAATTCAGCGCCTCGTGGGTGGTTTCGGAGGAACCGTTCCTCGCCGGTTCGCGACTCTTTTCGCAACTCAAGCTCCGCGGTGCCTGGGGTCGTGCCGGCCTGCAGCCGGACGTGTTCCGGGGGCCTCGGCGGGGTCACGCCGCAGAACTTCGGCAATGCCAATCTGAAGCCTGAGATCGGCGAGGAGACCGAGCTGGGGTTCGACGCCGGACTGCTCGACCAACGCCTCGGCGTCGAGTTCACCTTCTACAATAAGAACATCAAGGACGCGATTATCTCCGCGCCGCTGAAACCGTCGCGCGGCTTCCCCGGCGTCGAGTTCCTGAACATCGGCAAGACGCGGAATCGCGGCATCGAACTGGCGGTCTCGGGCGTGCCGCTCAATACCCCGCGCTGGGGGCTCGAGCTGCGGGGCACGATCGCGACGAACGACAGCCGGATCGTCAGTCTCGGCGGTGTGCCGTCGACATTTGTCGGCGCCAGCTACATCCAGCAATTCAACGTCGACGGCTTTGCCCCGTCGTCCTTCTTCTATAAGAAGATCGTGAGCGCCACGATCGTGCCGGACACGGTGTTTATCGGCGGCGTGCCGACATTCGTACTCCCACTAGCCACCAACGCCATGTGTGAAGGCGGAGCCGACCTGGGCCGTGGCGACGGGACCACGGTGCCCTGCGCCGGTGCGCCGCGACTCTATCAGGGTCGCCCCACGCCATCGTGGAACGGGTCCTTCAGCGCCACCCTC
>WNGO01001963.1_pt1 | contig 21338 bp, 17 predicted proteins | sample 5400511 | NCBI WGS metagenome assembly WNGO01 (sample SAMN13153380, study PRJNA577476) | soil metagenome | isolation source: 20 cm soil or saprolite under Garry oak tree replicate 2 | place: USA:California | collected 2016-06-15 | reverse complement strand
TCTGCTTGGGAGTCGGCGGGGCACAACTGGAATTGCGGCAGCATGGGTATTCGCATATCCGATTATTACTGCGCCTATGCTGCACAGAACATTGCGTGCCACAGCCACCAGTTGGAAAGAGTACTTTACCGTTTTGATGCCGGCATTCAACGCTTCCGTCTTTATGGCCGCCCTACTCTTGGTCACCAAGTGGTTCCTGCCGGCCGGTTTCAAAATGCTTTATTCGTTGGTGATACTAATTGCTGTCGGCTTTTGCTCTTATGCCGCCGCTCTGTGGCATTTTCGACGTGATCGAGTGCGTCAGGTGGTTAGCGCGTTGTCCCACGTCTTTAAGAAAGAGTAATTCGTCGGCCTTTTTAAAGACCGATAAGCTAAATCGAAGCGTATCCGAGGGGTCCCGCAGGCGAGAACAAGTCGTCCAGTGAAACAGAGATGTCGCGTCAGCTCGTCTGGCAGTGCAGATGGCCTTCCATGGCAACTGAAGTGTTTTCTGGCGTGATTGCGGTGCCGGTCTCTACATGACGGATACGCCGGTAATTGTTCTCCCATAGAAAGGCAACAATCTCGGCCACCTTGTGCTTCTTCTCCCGTATAGTCCCGCCATGCATCTCGAGAAACAAGGTTGGCTCATGCGCCTCCAGCGTCTTGCGCGCCCCTCGCAGTGCTTCGATTTCCCATCCTTCGATATCGATCTTGATGAAATCGGGTGCGGGTAGACCGGCTTGAGAGATCTCTTCGTCAAGCGTAACTACGGAGATATCTTCGACCGCGGTCCCCACCCCAGCCCGCAACATTTCCTCCACGGCCTTTCCCTCCACGCTCGAGCCACCTGACATGAGCGGATTCCCCACCATCTTACGCGTTTCTCGACGGGAGCCAACGCCGACCTTGCGCACCTCGACGTTCTTGACCCCATTCAGCGTCAGATTCTCCATCAGACGTTTGTGATTTTGGGTATTGGGCTCGAAACAGATTACTGCCTTGGCCCGCGATGCAAAGAACAAAGTCAGCAATCCCTCGAATGCTCCGACATCGTATACGATCATGCCGGAGAGATTGAGTCCAGACCAAAACTGCTGTTCGGCTGTCATAGTGCCTGACGAGGACAGCGCAGGAACCCAACCTAGCCCACCCTTCCGTTTCATACCTTTCAGCAGCCCGTGGCGAACTGTATAGATTGCGTTATCAAACAGATGTATGCTGATCCAGGTCATCAGGCGGTGCTTCAGCGTGTAGTGGCGAAACGGAAGATCTTCCTTCAAATTGTGATCAGCCATAATAAAAGTATAAACCCAATCCCGCTACGAGAGCCGTCCATTTATTTCAGGGGCGACCGCGGGTGGTACGAGAATCCGATTTGACAAGAGACGGCATATATTGAATGTTCGTTTCTCATCTTGATGGGTTTCCGCTTTCAGAGGAAGAGGTCTATCCTGTAAAAGAGCGGTTAATGCGGTAAATTATGTGACGGATCAGTTCTCTTCCGATAACATTCTCCACGGGCCTGGGGTACGGATTGCGGAGAGGATTCCAGGGATCGAAATGAAGTCAACACTGAACTTGCCGCAACGATTGTTGTCTTACGGTCATGCCTCTCTTCTGCCGAAAGTTTGTTATCTGATGTTCCTGGGAGCGGCGGCTTTATTCTCTGCACAACATCCGAAATACGGATGGGATATGCTGGGTTACATTGGCGTTATCGAATCGTGGCACACGTCCAATAGCGATGCAATTCACGAATCCGCTTACTCGGCAATCACAAAACTCCGGGAACATAGTGAGCTTACAGGAAGTAGCGCGTGCCAGCAGGTCGAAGCAGGTGGACTTTCGTCCTACCGCGCAGATGCTGCCAATAACAGTGCTCATTTTGTCCAACAGTTGCGTTTCTACTCCGTTAAGCCGCTTTATGTGCTTGCTGTTGCAGCTCTTCACCGTTCCGGTTTGGCTTACCCGAGGTCTTTCGTATTGTTATCTGTCGTCGCGTATTTTGCCGTTGGTGTTGTCACCTGGATATGGCTTTCGCGGTATTGGTCTGGATGGCTAACAACGGTGTTTGTCGCGCTGGTTATGATGAATCCCGAACTTGTCTCGGTCGGTCGGTCCACAACGCCCGACGCATTTGCATTGATGTTTGTCGCGTGGGGCCTTTATTTGCTTTTCGAGTTCCCTGGCTCCATTTCGGGACCGTTGTTGCTACTTATCTCCATTTGGGTGCGCCCAGACGAGTTGATACTAGTTGGATTGCTGCTGGTGATGTCGCTCTGGCTGCGCGTCATACCTGCTGGTGCTTCGAGCTCGCAGGTAACGTCGGCTCCCGATTCTTTTCGAATGGGGATCGCGAAGAATTGGCAGTGGTTTTTTTTGATTGTTGTATTGCTGCTGAGCTATGGCGCGCTCCAATTCGTCGCTCGCCCGTACTCTTGGAGCATTCTTTTCTATCACTCGTTCATCGCCTTTTTGCCGATGCCTGCAGATGTCGTCGTCAAAGTCACACCTCGGATGTACTTGCATGTGGTTGCGGCGAGCGTCCGAACCCTTCTTGGCAATACGGACCTAGCCTTGATATTTCTGCTGGGTATACTGGCCGCACTTCTTCATGCAATTCGCAGTTACCGTCTCGGGACGGCTGTTATCCTCGTTGCCGGATTCATACATTTCCTTTTGTACCCATCCGATTCAGCTCGATTTCACGCGACCGCAGAACTCTTCATTCCAGTTTCGCTTCTGATCGCTTGCGCTCTCCGGATCAGTCCTGCGAGACAGCCGTCCGACTCGCCCATAGCCTACGTCAGAATGGTAGTACGTCTTTTGTTTCAAGGCGTGCTGCGCCAGGTAACGTAATCGAAGCTCCAGCGGAACTGCTGGCTAAAGTTCTTGCCGCTCCAGCCGATTCCTCCGCCCACCGGGTCGTTCACGCCGGCATCCCAAATGGTGTCGCCCTCAAGTTGATACTGCTGTAGCCCGGTGTTCTGGTACAGCCAGCCGTATAGCGGAGCGATCAGCAGATTCAGCGCTTGCATATCACAGCCTGGCCCGCATCCGGCGTTGGGTACCCCCCGGCTGTTGTTTTGCACGTTATACAGAAAGTAGCCGTTGCTTCCGGCCCAGGCAAACCAGTCGAAATTCCACAGATGGTCCGCGAGTGCCTGTATGGCTACAGGAACTCGCACATCGGCCCGGTTACCGGTCTTCGGGTCTTCGTAATACTCAATCAGCGCCTGTGCCGCTAAACCGTCCATGAACGGTTCTTCGAAGTTCGTCGTGGTGTTCACTACCTGGTCCACAATTCCAACACAATAGGCAACCATCTGACGCACTTGGGCCAGCGTGGTTCCTCCACCGGCATCGTAGTCCAAGCGCTTGGCCCCCAGCATGTAACTGCCTTCGCGGATATTGGTGGCATCCGCGTAGGGAATGCCACCTGCGAACATGCTGGCACCGTTGGCATTGGCGGCCAAGTCATGCAGCGCGGTGCAAGAGGTCGCGTTCGAGTTCACCGTACAATCACGATACAATCCGTGCGGGAATACTTCGTAGCCGGGTATCCGCCCGTTCTTGCGGATAACAAAATTGTCGCGATATTGCGTGCGGACCACATTCGCACAAGCAACCCATGGAGAAGTGCTTCTCGTGTAATCGGCGATTTGGAAAAATGTGTTCATGCCGTCGTAGTACCATACGCCTTGTTCGTTAGGTGGCGGTGCAGGGTCGGTGCACCATTTGCGCCCGTAGGTGGTCATTGCAGTGGCCCAGGTGGCAACATGACCGAGCGCCGGATGCTTCGTTTGCCTACCAAATGGGAAGGAAGGAACAGCAGCTACGTTCATGGCCCAAGTGTATCTATGCGTGACCGGACCACTGTTGGTTGGTGTCGCTGTGGCAGTCAGAGTCAGGGTGTAAGAACCGGCAGGCGTGATTCCTCCGACGTTCGTGAGTATCTCGAACTGCGTATAGGACGGACCATAAAGCATCAGCGTGTCATTCGTCGCCTTCGTAGTTTTGATCCGGCCTTGACCGAGGCGGTTGTCTTGCTGGTCCGGCCAATGGGCCTGGGAGTTGGCCGGAAGACCACTAAGGACGAGCCTCCAGTCGTTTGAATACCTAGTCCCTGCAATGGCTCCGGAGTAGATCGTTACTATCAACGGGTACCCCTGAATCACGCCATGAGGGCCTGCCATTGACAGAAGGAAGTCCTGCGTGCCGGTCCCGAGTGCCGATGCAGTGCTGAACGTGAGTCCTCCACCGTCCGTGCTCTTCAGATAATTCTGCGGCGCACCTCCAACCACGCCTCTTGAGGCCACCTGATATTGATAGCCGCCGCCCGGCAGCAACCCCGTCAAGGTAACCGAATGCGAGGTCACTCCGGTAGTCTGACTCTCTGGGGTACACGGTAAAGTAGGACCTCCGCCAATCCAGTAACAAACTTGGCTGAAGGTTGGCATGTTGGTAGTCCAAGTGATTGTCTCCGAGGTCGGGGACACCGACATAGCCTGCACGTTGGAAAACACCGGCAAACTGGAACTGAGTACCACGAAGGTAGCACTTTGGCTCGCGGTATTGGAGGTCGCGTCCTTCACGCGAACCGTAAAGGTGAACTCCCCCGCGGTGGTCGGAGTTCCGGTCAGGATGCACAGCCCGGCGGGATAAATCGGGGTCACCTCGGCCAAGGACATTCCCGCGGGGAGCGAGCCGGATAACACCGAGCAGCGATAAGGCGCTGTGCCCCCGAAAATGTTCACGACGGCCCCTCCGGCAGCCGTTCCATTGCCTGAACTGTATGCCCGCCCTCTCGTCGCAGGGGCGACATTCGGGGGTCGAGAGACGTGGAGGGCACTTGGTGTGGCAGGAGCAATTGTGAGAGTCTGCCCGAGCAAGCCAAACGCAATCATCGGCACAAAGAAAGACAGCGAAAGTTTGATCGAACGGTCGCGAGTGCGTTGGTGGCGGTTGTAGGTCCCTCGCGTCATGCCGCTTTAGCAAACGTGTCTTTTCGGCAGCTTCACTTCTCGCCGGTCAGCGGTGCCAGATCTCGTTCTTGAATCAGATCCTAGACTCCGGCTTGCCCGGTAGTCTGTCTTGTTTCGGTGTGATCAACCATACCACGACTGCCATGGAGGACACCATCATCCACTGTAAGTACACTCGGTCCAGTCGTGGCTGAATCAACGCTATTGCCGTCGGGGCAACAAATAGGCTCAGGGCGTGCTGCGCCAGGTCACGTAATCGTTGCTCCAGCGATACTGCTGGCTGAAGTTTTTGCCGCTCCAGCCGATTCCGTTGGCGGGGTCGTCATTCATTCCGGCGTTCCAGATGACGTCCCCTTCGAGTTGGTACTGCGGGAGACCGGTGTTCTTGTAAAGCCAACCATACATTGGCACGATAAGCATGTTGAGAGCTTGCAGGTCGCTACCTGCGCCGATGCCCATGTTCGACTCGCCGACGTAGGTCAGGTAGTGATAATAGCCAAAGGCGCCGTTCGTGCCGTTCCAGGGATACCAGTCCACCGACCAAATATGATCGGCGAGAGCCTTGACTGCATAAGGCACGCGAGGGTCGTTGTGATTACCGGTGTTGGGGTCCTCGTAATAGTTGATGACCGTCTCGGCCATCAAGCCTGCCATGAATGGCGTCTGGAACGAGATATAGGGATCTTTCACGACCTCGTCGATGTCGTTCAAACAGTACGTCATGGCCAGGTTGACCTTGTCGATGGTCGTGGCGCCTCCGGCGTCGTAGTCGAGACGTAGAGTCGAGGCCAGATAACAGTTCTCGCGCTGGTTGACGGAATCAAACGGAAGCGAGTATAGAGCCTGCTGGTTGGCTTGGTCTGAATCCAACGTCAAGTTGTGCATCGCCGTTTTAGAAGATGTGTTTCCGTTCACTCTCCAGTCGTAGTACAAACCGTCAGGAAACACCTCGTTACCGTGCATCTGCGCGCCTATGTAACTTTTGTATTGTGCGAGCACCGCTAGGGCACAGGCATTCCACGTCGAAGCCTGACTGGGATTATTGGCTGCGATTGTCCAGAAGACGCTTGCACCATCGTAATACCATACGCCTTGCTCGTCAGGAGGTGCTACGAGATTAGAACACCATTGGTTGCCATAGGTAGTCGCCTGCGAGTAGTACAGGGGGAGCTGTGGAACGGCTGGGTAGCTCGACGGGCTACCAGTTGGGAAATTCGAATTGATGACGTTGAACGTCCACGTTGCCGTGCGTACCGTGCCACTCGGGAGCGGGGTCATCGTGATGCTCAGCGTGTACGTTCCGGTCGGCGTCGTGCCGCCCACGTTCGTGTTCACCAGAAACTCGTAAGCGTAGACCGGTTGGCCGTTGTTGCAGGTCCCGAACGAGGCGGCGTCGTTGGTCGAATTCGTCGTGCTGATCGTGCCACAGGCGCCGAAAGTTTGCTGGTCTGGCCAAGCTATCTGCATGTGACTGGCAGCGAGTCCTGGGCTGCTGGTGATAACCACCTTCCAGTCCGTCTGCGAGCCGGTTCCGGCAATCGCCCCGGCGTAGCCGCCCACGACCAGCGGATACCCCGGAATGACGTTGCGCTGCCCGGTGTACCAGTAGGCCGTGTCCGGTGTTCCGGAGCTAGACGGATTCGCCAACGTGAAACCCGTCGAACCACAGGGACCTGTACCACCGTAGCAGGTATCTACGTCGGTCCCTTTCAGCCAGTTTGCCGGCTGCCCACCACTGATTCCGCGTCCAAAATCGGCCCAGAAAAAAGGCCCGTATCCTGGTATGAACCCGGCGCTCGACGAGAGTGTGGCAGCAGGATTCGCGACAACTGTATGCGAAGTCACCCCGCCCAAATCCTGCTCCGGCGTGCATCCCTCAATTCCCGAGGGAGCGGGCGAATCAAACCAGCACACCTGGCTCGTCGTGGGTACGTTCGTCGTCCACGTAAATGTCGCTGTCGTTGATGTCGTCGTGACGCTCTGACCCGAGAACGTCGGCAGCGAGGCGCTGAGCACGATGAACGTGACGCTCTGGCTAGAGGTATTCGAGGCGCTGTCGGTCACCATCACTGTGAACGTGTAACTCCCGGCCGTGGTCGGTGTTCCGGTGAGCATGCACAATCCCGCAGGATAAATGGGCGTCACCTCGGTCAGCGACATTCCCGCAGGCAGGGAGCCAGAGGATACCGAACAGCTATACGGTGCGGCCCCTCCGGAAATGCTCACAACGGCCCCACCCGAACCCGAGCCATTGGCTTGACCATAGTCCTGCCCCTGCGTTGCGGGTTCGATATTGGTCGGAGAGAGCGTCAGGCTCCCCTGCGCATCGACGGTCAGCGTAAAGGCCGCTGTCGCGGTTTGGGGCGTCGGTGAACTGGAGTCCCTGACCTGTACTGTAAATGTGTCTATGCCTGTGGTCGTTGGCGTTCCCGAAATCTGTCCCGTAGAAGCATTCAGAGTCAAGCCTGCCGGTAGCACCCCTGTAGTGATGCTCCATGTGTAGGGCGTGTTGCCCCCGCTGGCCGACAGTACCGCATTGTACGCCGTTCCGTCCTGCCCGGCTGGCAATGTGCCGGAACCGCGATTTATGGTTAGCGCTACGGATGCTGTAACTGTGATGCTCAACGATTGGGTAGCACTGTGAGATGCAGAATCCGTGACTTTTGTTGTGAAGCTAAACGTTCCGGCGGCAGTGGGCGTACCTGAAATCGACCCGCTCGAGGCGGTCAAGCTCAAACCGCCCGGCAGCGCCCCCGCGCTTACGCTCCAGCTGTACGGCGTCGTTCCGCCACTCGCTGTCAAGGTGGCACTGTAAGCGGTTCCCTGCGTTCCGCCTGTTAAGGAACTGGTGGTGATACTCACCGGCGTCACGGAGGCGCTTATCGTGAGGCTCAGCACCTTGGTCGCACTCTGCGCCATTGGCTTGCTCGAATCGGTAACTTGCACCGTGAAGGTGAATGTGCCAGAGGAGGTTGGCGTGCCGGAGATCGTCCCGCTCGACGTCGACAATGTCAGACCTGCCGGCAACGCCCCCGAGCTGACGCTCCAACTGTACGGCGTCGTTCCGCCACTCGCTGTCAAGGTGGCGCTGTACGCGGTTCCCTGTGTCCCGCCTGTTAAGGAACTGGTGGTGATCTGCACCGTCGTAGCCGCCGCCGCAACAGTGAAGCTGAACGCCTTCGTCGCGGTTTGCGCCGTCGGCGAAGTCGAATCCGTGACTATGGCCGTGAAACTGAAAGAGCCCGCCGTCGTCGGTGTTCCGGAGATCGCGCCGCTCGAAGCAGACAATGTCAGACCTGCAGGCAACGCTCCAGCGCTAATGCTCCAACTGTACGGCGTTGTCCCGCCAGTTGCTGCCAAGGTCGTCGAATAGACCGTCCCTACTTGGCCAGACGGAACCGAAGTGGTGGTGATCTGCACCGTCGTGGCTGCTGCTGTGACCGTGATGCTCAACAACTTCGTCGTGCTTTGCGCCGGCGAGGAAGAGTCCTTCGCCTGAATAGTAAAGGACGCCGCGCCCGTTTGTGTCGGAGTCCCGCTGATTTGGCCTGTCGATGCGTTAACGCTGATCCCTGCTGGTAAAGATCCTGAGCTCACGGACCACACGTATGGTGCCGCTCCACCTGTGGCACTTAGAGTGACTGCATAAGCCGAATTTACCTGTCCTGCCGGGAGGGAGGAGATTGTGATCGAGAGGGGAATGGGGGAAGGAGGAGTACCGCTCGATGATACGAGCCCGGAACAACCGGAAAAAAGTGCAGCGGCAATCAGAGCGAGAAACGACAGAAACAGCTCTATTCTCCTTACGAAGCCCCCTGTCGGAAGGCGTTTCGCTGGGGCGGTCATCGATAGTACTCCTCAATCTCCCACGGAATCCGCAGGGTGGATCCTACAAGTTGAATGTCTGGTGAATAAGCTTCAACGCGCTGGCTACACCCGGTTCGGGGTAGCGCCTTCCGTCGTCCGCCTGGCCCCAAATGCTTCGGCACCCCGCCCATCTTCGCGACGCCCTGCGAATTGAGGAGTAGGGAGCGCTCCGAGCTGCACCGTAACACGTTTTAAAACGAGGCGTCTACTGGTCATTGGTTGAGTTTTGGGGAGGGGTTGGGCAGGGTTCTATTACCTGTACTTTGGTGCACTTATATATATGCAAAAAATCTTTCAATTAAACATATAGAATTAACACAGCGCGGCAGAGCCGCAACCAAACGTAGAAGGCGCTTCCGTTCTCGATAAGATGTGGTGGTTCGGCAAGAACGCCATATCTTGGGAGGGACGGAAACGCCATGCAAGAGTTTATCGCGAAACATACGGAAGAGATTGCGGGAGTGTTGAGTGGCTTCGACCGGCTGGTCTTTCGAGGGACCCTGCGGTCGATCAGCTATGCGGAAGGAATGATGGGCTACCTGTGGGCGAAGCAGGTGCGGCTGACGGAATTTGGCAAGCATGTGCTGCGGGTGAGCGAGAGATTGAAGCAAGCCTGTAAGGCCAAGGCCGAGGCCCTGGGGCGGCCGGTGAAGTATCTGGTCTCGGCGGGGGAGAGCAAGGAAGAGGTAGCGCGGGGGATCGCCCCCGGGACAAGATCGAGGAAGGGTTGGTATGCGTGCTGAGTTGTGTAGAGACTTGCCGGACCTTCGATGTCTATCGCAACCGGGAGAAGCGCAAGCTGGAGTTGGTATCGCGCATCCGGAAAGCCGTCACCGCCCTACTCACCGCCTTACGCTCCACAGTTCGAGAACTGCTGCTGGAGGCCGCATGAAATTCGTCGCACGAAGCAAAGAAACTTCGGATTAGTAGTACAGAGAGCACAGAGAGGACAGAGGGTCACAGCGGAAGAGGGGAAGGAGCCGGAAGACAGCAACGATGTTGGCAACGCTTCAAGCTGGAAATAACACGCAGCACCTTTGGATGATTGCCGCGGGACTGGGGGTTGGGTTCCTGGTGGTCACGGGGCTGGTGGTGTATCTGATGCGGAAGTTTTTTCAGAGCACGCGTGAAGAGCAGAAAAAGGAATTCAAAACGAGCGCGCCACGCACAGAGAATCCTTCGGCGTTCATGGCGGCGTCGATGCAGGGCGTGATTCAGAAGCTGCGCGAACAGGAAAAGGAACTGGAACGGCTGCACCGCATCGAAAAGGAGCGCGCGGAACAGACGGAGCGGCTGAGCGAAGAAGTGACCAGGAACATGCCGGCGGGGCTGTTGGTAGTGAATGCCACGGGCATTATCTCCAGTTCGAATCCGGCGGCGGAGCAGGTACTGGGAATTCGCGGACTCGGATTCCGGCGCTATAGCGAGGCGTTGGGAGCATCGTCGGAGATGACCAAGCTGATTGCCGAGTGCCTTTCGAGCGGGAGAATTTTCCGGCGCGAAGTGGTGGAGCATATCCCGCCCGCAGGGGATACGCGGCGCCTGGGTGTGACGATCTCGCCGATCCGGCGCGGTGAGGGAAAGATCAGCGGGGCGATCTGCCTGCTGACGGATTTGACGGAGCTTGCCGCGCTACAGCAACGGATGCAACTGAAGGAAAACCTGGCGGCGCTGGGGGAGTTGTCCGCGGGAATCGCGCACGAGTTCAAGAATGCGCTGGCGACGATCTCAGGTTACGCGCAGATGATCCGGTCGGAGTCTTCCGAGGCAGAGGCTTTGGACTACGCCGAACGCATCCTGGAGCAGACGCGGAACATCACGCACGTGGTGACAGAGTTCTTGAAGTATGCGCGGCCGCTGGAAATCCCCGATGAGAGAGTGGCCCTACAAACAGTAGTCGAGCGGGTGGTTTCGGAAGTGGGAGAGGCCCTGCCGCAAGTGAAGATTCGATGTGAAGGGAGATTCGGAGATGCGGGTGGAGACGAAGGGCTGCTGAGGCAAGCGCTGCTGAATTTGGCGCGGAACGCGGCGGAAGCGTGCGCGCTGGCGGCGGGCGGAGGGCGCGTGGTCGTTCGCGGAGACATCATTGACGGAGAAGAGACGGGATTCCAGCGGATCAGCGTTACGGATAACGGCCCTGGGATTCCGGTGGACGCATTCTCGAAGCTGTTCCGGCCATTTTTTACGACGAAAGCCAAGGGGACGGGGCTCGGTCTGGCCGTGGTGCAGAAGATCATCGTGCAACACGGCGGGCAAGTGGAGGTGCGGAACCGGACCGAAGGAGGGGCGGAGTTTATAGTTACGTTACCCTTGCCGCGCCGCGTGCCGGAAGCGGTAGAATCAAAGCAGGCTAGCATCTGAGAGAGTCCCGAGGTCTTCCAGTTGCTACGGGAAAGTAGGACCATATGCGAGTGAGATTGTGGATCAAAGCTTCCATGATTGTTGCGGCTCTGTGCATGGCGTGGCTTTCGGCAGCAGCGCGGCAGCAGGATTCTTCCCAGCAACAGACGGGCGATCCTGTGGCGGATGCCGCAAGGAAGGCACGCGAAAAGAAGAAGGACGCGCCGAAGCCTAAGAAGATTTATACGGACGATGATGTGAAGAAGAGCGCGCCGGAGCCGGCTCCGGGGGTTGCCGGTGGCACGGTGGACGCGACGGCGGTGCAAGCGGCGGGAGGCTCCGCCAAAACCGGAGACGCGACCAAGACCGAGGATCCGAATGGCCAGGCGGCGTGGAGACGGCGGTTTCAGGCCCAACGCGACAAGATTGCGAAGCTCATGAAGGAACTCGATATTTTGGGACGCGAGTTGGAAAAGGCCCAAATGGCATATTACCCTGACCCGCAGAAGGCCATGACGCAACAGAATTCGCGTACCGAGATCAACGCCATTAATGCAAAAATTGACGCCAAGAAGAAGGAAGTGGCTGAACTGCAGCAGGGGCTGGATGATATGGAAGAGCAATTGAGAAAGTCAGGCGGTGATCCGGGGTGGGCACGCTGAGGAAGTTATCAGTTTTCAGTTGCAAGTGCTCAGTGTCAGGAAAAACGTTTTTGGCCGCCGCGAATCTCGAAGTTCAACACCGAGCGAATCGGGAGAGCGCTTACCTTCCGAGATCGGAGAAGCAAGCCTCTCGATCAGTTAGATTCCTTGGGAGCCGGTCTGCGAGCAAGGAATCCTTCACCTGAACTACAGACCCCTTTCAATTCATCTGATAAGCCTCGACAGATGGTTCAGTAGCCGTTCGTTGCTGCTTCCCTTCTCTGCACACGTATCTCTGGTTGGCCCCTGACGGCAGCAGGATTCGTGGTAGAAACGAAAGAGATGGAACCTCTCCTCCTCGTAGAAGACAAGACCGAACTGCGCACCATGCTGCGCAAAGCACTGGAGCGTGCGGGCTACGCGGTGGACGAAGCGCCGGACGGCGCCGCGGCGATTCAGAAAGTGCGGGCGCGAAGATACCTGATGGTGATCACGGATTTGAAGATGCCGGGGGCTTCGGGGCTGGACGTCCTGCGCGAGACCAAGCAGGCGGATGCAGCGATACCGGTGCTGCTGCTGACGGCGTATGGATCCGTGGAAGAAGCCGTAGCCGCGATGAAGGAAGGCGCGTTTGATTTTCTGCAAAAGCCGGTGGACCTGGAGCATTTGAAGCTGCTGGTGCAACGAGCGGCGCGGCAGCAGGAATTACTGCGGGAAAATCTGCTGCTGCGTGAAGAATACTCCACGCGTTATGGATTTCCGCGGATCGTGGGGGAACATGCCGCGATCCGGGAAGTGAGCCAGCAAATCCAGAAGGTGGCGGCGACGGATTCGACGTGCCTGTTGCTGGGAGAAAGCGGAACGGGAAAGGAGCTGTTCGCGCTGGCCATCCATCACTTGTCGCCGAGGCGGGAGCAGCCGTTTGTGGCGCTGAACTGCGCGGCCATTCCGGAGGGGCTGGTGGAGAACGAACTCTTCGGGCACGAACGAGGAGCGTTCACCGGGGCTGGGGCGCGCAAGGTCGGAAAGATGGACCTGGCCCATCGCGGAACGCTTTTTCTGGATGAAATTGGCGAGTTGCCGCTGGGGATCCAGGCAAAGCTGCTGCGCGTTCTGGAAGAGAGACGATTTGAAAGAGTAGGCGGGACGCAATCGATCGATGTGGACGTTCGAATCGTGGTGGCCACGAATCGCGATCTGCAGAAACTGGCAGAAGAAGACCACTTCCTGGAAAAATTCAGCCGCGAATTTGGAAAGCCCGGATTGGAATTATCGGCCGAGGCGCGCGACCGGCTGCTGCACTACCGATGGCGAGGAAATGTGCGCGAACTGCAAAATACGCTGGAGCGCGCGGTGATCCTGGCGGACGGGTTGAGCATTCGCGCCGAGGGCTTGCAACTGCCTGTCTCGAAGCCGGATCCAGAACATCTGCCGGGGGGCATGCTTGCGGAGAATTTCAATTGGGAAGGCTCGCTGGAGGAAGTCACAGGCCGCGCCGTGAGTCACGTGGAAAAAGCTTTGCTGGAAAACACGATGCGCGAGTGCAAGTGGAACAAGACGCGGGCGGCGGAAAAGCTGGGTGTGTCGCCGAAGACGCTGCTTGCGAAGCTGCGGAGTGCTGGGCTGGAAGAGTGATTGGTGACCGGTGACTGGTGGGAAGAAGTTGAAAGTTGAAAGTTTAAAGTAAGAGAGAAACATGGCCCCGTGGCAGGCCCGCATGACCTTCGGCCTTGGGCCTCGTTCCGTCAAGAAGACTTGGACAAATCGGCAGGACGGATGGCCGTGTGGAGGGCCACGGCGCCGAGCGTCCAGGCGCGATAATCCACGGACTGGTATCCGGCGGCGCTCATGAGCGCGGCGAGTTCAGGCGGGCGGAAGAATCGGGCAACAGATTTTGGCAGATAGGTATAGGCGGATCGATCGCCAGAAATAAGCCCGCCAATCCTCGGCAGGACTTTGGAAAAATACCAGCGATAGAAACCGCCCAACAAGCCGTCGGGCGGCTCGGTAAATTCCAGGATGGCGATGGCGCCGCCGGGCTTGAGCACGCGCTGAATCTCCCGAAGGCCGGCTTCGTAGTTGGCAAGATTGCGAAAGCCGAAGGCGCTGGTCACCAAGTCGAAAGAAGCGCCGGCGAACGGAAGCCCGAGTGCATCGGCTTCGAAAAAAGGCATTGGTGTTGCAACGCTTTGGTTCGCTGGCTGCGCCAGGGCGGCGCTCTTCTCTCTTGCGCGGACGAGCATGGTATGGGCGAAATCGGCGCCGACGATGCGGGCTTTTCCGGCGCGCGAGAGAGCGAAAGCGAGGTCACCGGTTCCGCAGCAGAGATCAAGGACAAGAGCATCGGGCCGATTGAGAATGGAATGCAGAAGTCTGGCGGTGCGCGTGCGCCAGAGCCGATCGAGCTGCAACGACAGGAGATGGTTGAGCAGATCGTAGCGCGGGGCGATCTGCGTAAACATTTCGCGGACTTTTTTCGAAGCGTCCGCCTCGGTAACGGCGCCTTCGGGCCGGGTTCCCTTGACCGGTGCGGCAGCTTCAGCCATGGCGCTTTAGCGAAAGCTTGTTACTCGCAGTCATGAGGCGGGGCGTGAAATGGAGGACGCGTTCCACGACGTGAAGAGGAACGGTGTCGTACGATCGTGCTTCGCCGATGCGGGGCGAGAGAACGAAGCGAAGGACTCCGCTGCGCGTTTTCTTGTCGGAGCGCATGGCGCGGAGCAAAGCCGTTGCCGGAACGCCCGGCCAGGGCGGCAGAGGTCCCAGGCGGCGAATCAGCGCGACGATGCGAGAAACGTCGTCCGCGCGCGTCAAGCCAAGTTCGTGGCCGAGGAAGGCGGCGGCGATCATGCCCCAGGCTACGGCTTCACCGTGCTGATAGCGGCGGTATTTCGTCACGTTTTCGAGAGCATGCGCGAAGGTGTGACCAAAATTGAGGATTTCACGCAGGCCCGCTTCGCGTTCGTCGCGGCTCACCACGCGCGCTTTGATCTCCACGTTGCGCGGGATTAGAAAGCCGAGTGCTTGGCGATCCCGCCGCAGCACCTTGTCCATATCTTTCTCTAGAATCGCGAACATCCCCGCGTCCGCGACTATGGCGTGCTTGATGACCTCCGCAAGGCCGCCGCGGAATTCGCGATCGGAAAGAGTGCGCAACAGCACCGGATCGGTAAGCACCAACTTGGGCGGATAGAACAATCCGACAAGGTTCTTCCCTTCGGGAAGATTGACGCCCGTCTTCCCGCCGATCGAGCTGTCCACCTGGGAGACGAGCGTCGTCGGGATGTGCACGACCTTCACTCCGCGCAAAAAGACAGCAGCGGCAAAACCGGCTACGTCGCCAACCACGCCGCCGCCAACCGCGACCACAAGCGATTGGCGATCTGCTCCTGCGCGGCAAAGGGAGCGGGTGATCCGTTCCACGCTGCGAAGATTCTTTGCGGATTCGGCGTCATCGAACAGATGAATGGAGCCGCCTAACGAAAGGTGCAACCCGCGCTGGACCGATTTTCCCACGGCGCGCCAGACTTTCGGAGAGGAAACGGCGTGCACACATGAAAATCGCCCGAGCGCGGCAATTTCCTGCGCGGCACGGCGAATCGCTCCCGCGCCCGAAACAACAAAGTAGGGGCCAGCCGACGATTTCACGAGAATGCGCTTCATTTTCACGGGCGAGACATTTTCAATGTAACACACGGCCCGCTGGCATCGCTCGCCAGGGCCGCCATTTTCATAGGCATAATTCCTTCGTGGTAACATAGGGAGGCTCCAACTCCCCACTCCCATGACGAACATCCACAAAAACTATCGCGCCGATTACGCCGTGGTGGGCAGCGGAATCGCGGGCTTGCGCGCGGCCATCGAGCTGAGCGCGGCCGGAAGCGTCCTGGTTCTGGCGAAATCCAATTTAAGCGATTCCGCGACCGCTTGGGCACAGGGAGGGATCGCCGTGGCCCTCTCCGACGAAGATGAAATCGGACTACACGAACAGGACACCATCAATGCCGGTGATGGTTTGTGCCGCCCCGAGGCCGCGGCTCTGGTGGTCGAAGAAGGTCCGAAGTACATCACGCAGCTCATCGAGTGGGGGACGGAATTCGACCGGGCGGGAACGAAACTGGCTTTTACGCGCGAGGCGGCGCACAGCCGCTCGCGAATCTTGCATGCCCACGGCGACTCGACCGGCAGGGAGATCAGCCGGGCGCTGCTCGCGCGGGCGCATACGATTCCTCACCTGCACTTGCGCGCGCACGCTTTCACGACGGAATTGATTGCGGAGGGCGGGCGAGTCACGGGGCTGCGCTTCATCGATGAAACCGACGGCTCGCAGCACGAGTTGCGGGCCGGAGCGGTATTGCTGGCGACGGGCGGGCTGGGGCAAATCTACCGGGAGACGACGAATCCGGAGGTGGCCACCGGCGACGGCATGGCCATCGCTTATGAAGCAGGCGCCGTACTGTCCGACATGGAGTTCGTGCAATTCCACCCGACGGCGTTGGCGGTCAAGGGTGCGCCGCGGTTTCTATTGTCCGAGGCGCTGCGCGGCGAAGGCGGGGTGCTGCGCAATATCGGCCTCGAACGATTCATGAAGCGTTACAACGAAGCGCAGGAGCTGGCTCCGCGGGACATCGTGGCGCGCGCGATTGTCAGCGAGATGCACCGCACCCAAAGCACGCATGTGTATCTGGATATGACGAAAAAGACCGAGGAGTTTCTGAAGAAACGGTTCCCGCGAATCTATGAGACCTGCGCGGGCTATGGCCTCGACCTGGCAACCGACATGGCCCCGGTTTGTCCCGCCGCGCACTATATGATGGGCGGAGTGAAGACTGATCTGTGGGGACGGAGTTCCCTTGCGGGCCTATATGCCGCGGGCGAGACGGCCGCGACGGGCGTGCACGGCGCCAACCGGCTGGCGAGCAATTCCCTGCTCGAAGGATTGGTTTTTGGGGCGCGCGCGGGGCAAGTGATGATCGAGGACGCGCCGGTCGGGAAGCGGAGCGGAGCGGCGTTGCCCGGCAGTCCTGCACCTCTGCCGGAGAATTCTTCGGCCGCGCAAAAGGAACCGCCAAAGGCTAATGCAAAGCCATCGCCGGCCTGCGCGACACTGACGAATATTCGAGACGTGATGTGGCGCGAGGTTGGGATTCTACGAAGCGGGAAAGAATTGGCGGATGCGATCAAGCAGTTGCAAGCGCTCGAGCCACCGAAACCGGAGAAGCCCGGGCGCGGGGGACACGAGCTGCAAAACATGCATGCGCTGGCGTTGCTGATCGCGCGTTCGGGACTGGCGCGCGAAGAGAGCCGGGGGAGCCACTACCGGTCGGATTTCCCTTACCGGAATGATGAGGAGTTCGGGAAACACTCGGCGGTGCAAAAAGGTAAGGATGTGCGGTTCGAGACGTAGAAAAAAGCGCCTGCCTGGGAAGGCGGCCGATACTTCATTTGGATTGGAGCTGGTTCACACTTTCCAGGAAAACGTGGCCAACCATGGCAAGCGTCCTTGGGCTAATCTTGTCGAGAGAATCTTGCGGCGTGTGCCAGTAACCGTTGTTCATAAAGTCCGCGATGACATCCATCGCGGGAACACCTCGCTTCAAGAAGGAATCGTGGTCGTCTTCGGCGGACGTCGAGTTATTCAGAAAAATGGCCGAGTACCCCAGCTTGGCTGCGGTGTTCCAAACGAGATCGATCAATGCCGGAGTGGAACTGGATTCGCGCAAGAACCGGGCCTTGCGGCCGCCGACGATGTCCGCCAGCAGGAATGCTCTAATCTTCTTGATGTCGCCGCCGGCGGCAAAGCGGGCGGCCATCTGGCGGCTGCCGTAGCGGCTGTCGTTAGCGCTCCATTGCTTCATGGCCTCTTCGCCGTCGAAAAACGCGATCCAGATGGCATATTTGCCGTGTTGGGCGCAGAGCAGGCGTGCCAGCTCCAACATCAAGGCGGTGGAAGAGCCACCGTCATCGGCGCCGACGAAATTGTCCTTCAACAGCGTGTCGTAATGCGTACCGAGAAGAATCACGCCGGGATTTTCGCCGGGAATTTTCACCAGAATGTTTTTCATCGCGAGGCGGCCGACGGGCGTGTCTGCGCCGAAAGAATCTGTCTCCGTGCTGCAGCCGTAGGCTTTTAGTTCGGTTTGCAGATAGTCCTGCAACTGCACGATGGCCTGCGAGCCGGAAGGGCGCGGGCCGAAGCTGACCTGCTTGGCGACGTGCGCGAAGGCGCGTTTGCCATCGAAGCCTCCGGTCTTTTCCGGTGGAGGTGCCTCATCGGCGGTTTGCGGCGGAGCGGAAGCTGCTGCGCTAATGGGGAGCGGCTGCGTCGCAGCCCCGTTCGAATCGCTCCCAGTGGCCTTGCATCCCGTCAAACCGGTGGGAACGAGACGGCAATCCCCACAAAATAAAGCCCGACCATGGGAGCCATGAAGATGAGCATGGTCATAGCATCGGGAGTGGGCGTCACGATGGCGGCCACGATCGCGATCACCAGAATGGCGTATCGGAAATTCTTCCAGAGAAATTTTGGCGTGACGATCCCAAAGAGCGACAAAAAGAAAATCAGGATCGGCAGTTCGAACACCAACCCGAGCCCAAGTAGCACTATCAGCGTTAAGTCGAAATACTCGTTGACGGTGATCATGGGCTTGATCGAACTAATGGGGCCTTGAAAACTCACCAGGAATCGCAAGATATACGGCAAGGTGACGAAGTAGCCGAAGGCGATCCCGGAGAGAAACAGAAACACAGTCGAGAAAAGAAATCCAGTAATCGCACTACGCTCATGCTTGTACAAGGCGGGAGCAACGAAAAGCCAAATCTGGTAGAGAACAACGGGTGAGGCAAGGACAATTCCGATGTACACGCCGAGTGTGATGTAAGTGTTCAAGTAGCCGGCTGGATGCGTATAGACCAGCGTGGGATCAAGGTGTGCTTCAGTCAGCGCCTTGATGATCGGCCTTATGATCCAGTTGATGATGTACTTCGAAACGTACACGCCGATGAAAGCGCCGATGCCGATGGCATAGAGCGAATAAATAATGCGCTTGCGAAGCTCGCTGAGGTGCTCGAAAAAGGTCATCGCTCCCGCGGGCTCTTCCGCTTGGGTGGTGATCTGCGAATTGGATTCGGGCTCTGGCACAGATTCAGGCCGGATGCTGGTTGTCATGGGGAGTTTCTTGGGAATTTGTGACCGCCGCGGCTTCGGTCTTGGTTTCGGATGGCCCCTCCGAAGTGCGCGGAACCGATTCGACGACCGGCGAGATCACTAGATCCTCAGCTGTGCGCGTCTCTGTGTGAGCCTCGTTTGAGGACGTTTCTGCGTCTGCGGACCCGGCCGGCGCGAGGGGTGGGCTGGGCTCGGCGGCGGCAGAAGCGGCGACTGCTTCGGCGGCCTTCTTGCGCTCTGCTTGGAGGGCCTGACGCTCCATGTCGCGCATTTCCTCTTCAAACGCGCTCTTAAAGTCCGTGGAGGCCTTGCGAAACTCGGCCATGAGCTTGCCCAGACCGCGGGCGAGCTCCGGCAGCTTCTGTGGCCCGAAAACAACCAGAACCACGATAAACACCACAATCATGTGAGGAATGCTCAACATTGCGTCTAGGAGCCGTCTAAAGGGTCCATTGGCATCATAGAAAGGGTGTTAGCCGCTGTCAAACCGGAGTTTACGGCTTGTAAGGTGTGTTATAATTTTGGTTTGAGCTGTCACGCGAGGATAACGATGAATTCAGAGCGTCGCGGACTTGTAGTTGTCGTAGCTGTGCTGCTGGTATCCGCCGTATTGGGGGGAATCTACGGCCCCAACGTGCGAGCCACGACCGCTTCGGCGGATGATTATCAAACGGCCGTGCGGGACTTCACCCGAGTCCTGAACGTAGTGCAGAACAACTATGCCGACACTGTCGACGTAGATAAGGCCGTTTATCAGGGCGCCATACCTGGCATGCTGCGCATGCTAGACCCCCATTCGAGTTTCTTCGATGCCAAGCAGTTTGCCTTGCTCCGCGAGGACCAGCGCGGGAAATACTACGGTGTGGGCATGGTGGTCGCGCCTCGCGAGAATCATACGGTGGTGATGGCGCCCTACGTGGGAGCGCCAGCGTACAACGCGGGAATCCGGCCGGGCGACGTGATCGTCAAAGTCGACGAGAAGTCCACGGACGGACTGACCACCAGCGAAGTAGCGGACATGCTGAAGGGGCCGAAAGGCACGGTCGTCAAGATTACGGTTTCGCGCGAAGGTTACGCCGAACAGCTCGTTTTCACGGTGACGCGCGACGAGATTCCGCGGCATTCGGTGGATATCACGTTCATGCTGAAGCCGGGCGTTGGGTATATCCGGCTGTCGGGGTTTAACGAAACTACGGATCACGAAATTGCGGATGCGCTGAGACGCCTGAATGCGTCTTCTCTGGATGGCCTTATTCTGGACATGCGCGGGAACCCGGGCGGTTTGCTGAATGAGGCGGTCGCTGTGGGCGACATGTTCCTGGACAAGAACCAGTTGATCGTTTCTCACCATGGGCGGACATCGCCTGAGCGGCGGTATTACGCTGTGCGCGGCAATCAGGGCGTGACCGTGCCGCTGGTCATCCTGGTTAACAACAACTCGGCGTCGGCGACGGAAATTGTTTCCGGCGCGGTGCAGGACCACGACCGCGGGTTGATTGTGGGCGAGACGACGTTCGGCAAGGGCCTGGTGCAGACGGTGACACCGCTAAGCGAGAACACCGGACTGGCGTTGACGACCGCGCGGTACTACACGCCGAGCGGACGGCTGATTCAGCGGGACTACAAATCGATTTCGCTCTATGAATATCACTATGAACGCAAAGTGCCCGATCATCCGACGGAAGTGAAACTGACGGATAGCGGACGCCAGGTGACGGGCGGAGGCGGCATCACACCGGATATTGCCGTGCCTGCGCCGAAGCTGACGAAGTTCGAACAGTTGCTCTACCGCGACGACGTGTTCTTCCCCGCCGAAACGGGCGTGGGCGGGTTTACGCGTTTTTATCTCGGCAGCAAGCCCGCGATCAATAAAGATTTTGAGGCGGATGACAATGTGATGAGAACGTTCCGCGAGTATCTGAACAAGCACAACGTCCGGTATACGGAGCCCGAGATGGCCGAGGGCCTCGAGTGGATCAAGCGGAAGATCAAGCAGGAAGTGTTTATGTCCAGCTTCGGACAGCAGGAAGGGTTTAAGGTACTGCTCGAAGCCGACCCACAAGTACAGAAGGCCGTGGAAGCGATTCCGCAGGCACGGGCGCTGTACCAGAATGCCAAGAAGATCGTGGCCCAGCGCGCGGGCGAGCCCGTCGAGCAGCCGTAAGGGCCACTCGCAGAGTCCCGTTTTCGGTTATTGGGGGCGCAGCATCCCGACCCAGTCGGGACAGGTGATGCGCCCCTACGTGTTTACGAACAATGGGCGTGTTGGCAAGCACCCGAGCCTTTGCTAAAATCGATTTGCTGCTCGTGGGCGAGTAGCTCAGCTGGGAGAGCGCCTCGTTCGCAATGAGGAGG
>WNGO01001830.1_pt1 | contig 21378 bp, 20 predicted proteins | sample 5400511 | NCBI WGS metagenome assembly WNGO01 (sample SAMN13153380, study PRJNA577476) | soil metagenome | isolation source: 20 cm soil or saprolite under Garry oak tree replicate 2 | place: USA:California | collected 2016-06-15 | reverse complement strand
CCGCGCTCGTTTAGACACAGCCTCGCCGCAACAGCCCCGGCTACGGAACACCCCGTGGCCGGCGGTGGTACATTTGCACCATGCAGTGCACCGAGTTCTTGGAGCGACATAGCGAATTCCGGGACGGGTTAATCGCGTCCCCCCCGGAATTGAAGCGCTTCGCGCGACATATGGCCTACTGTACCAGCTGTCGCCGCTACGATGCGACAGTCCGCCAGGCCGTACAGGTCCTTCACTCCGCCTCCCCGATTGCTCTCTCCGCAGACTTCCGTCAACGTCTCGATGCGCGAATCGCCGTAGAGCGCCGGCGCAAACCGAGACCTCCGGCGCGCTCGGGAGTGTCGGCGGCGATGTTGGTGCTGGCTGCATTGGTGCTGCTGTTCTTCGAAATCGGGCAACGCCCCCGCATCATGCGCGCGCCGCTGCTGCCACCTGCCGCCTTCCCCAAGCCCGTGGCAAATGCGGGACTTCCCTTCGTCTCGTTCGAGGATCCGCGAGCGAGCATCGTGGGTGGCAACCCGTATCCGTACGGCACGGCACTGGTGCAGCCGCCGGCGTTCAGCTTCCAGCCCGCATCCGCGGGCCGCTAGCAGCTTCTCGGCCTTTCTCGGGGCACAGGGGGGCGGTAACTTCGCCTGTATGCCGGCGATTACCCTCGACGTGCTCCTGCGGACCCTTAAAAAGACCGCCCTCCAGCCCGTCTATCTCCTGCATGGTGACGAAGATGTCCTCAAGGACGAAGCCATTCGGGCGCTGCTCGACGCGTCCGTGGGACCGAATCGCGACTTCAATCTGGATGTCCGTTTTGCGCCTGATTTGACGCCTGAATCGTTCAACGCGCTGGTAAACACCCCGCCAATGCTGGCAGAGCGGCGCGCGGTCGTGATCCGGGCTGTCGAGCAGCTCGGCAAGCGCAAGACGAAGCTGCGCGACGAGGTGGTTCGCTATCTCGCCCAACCGAATCCGACCACGGTCCTTGTGCTGGTCGTCGCAGCGGGCGAGGAGCCCGACGCCGACCTTGTGAAGGCGTCCACCTCCGTGCTGCTCGAGCCCCTCTCCGCGGAGCGCGTGCCCCGCTGGCTGCTGCACCATGCCACGACCCTGAAGGTCACGCTCGCGCCTGATGCGGTGGACCTGCTCAGCGCCGCGGTCGGGAACGACTTGAGCACGCTCGCCCGCGAGCTCGAAAAACTCGCGGCGTTGACGGGCGGCGCGACGCGCGAAGTAACCGCGCAAGATGTGACCAGCCTGGTGGGCGTGCGGCGCGGCGAGACGGTGTATGACCTCGTGCACGCCGCGCTGGAACGCCGCGCGGCGCGGGCCGCTCAGCTCGTCGAGCCCGTGCTCGAGCAGGCGGGCATGAGCGGGGTGAAGATCGTCTCGTTGCTCGGCACCCACCTGGTGGGCACGTCGCTGGCGCGGGCCGAGCGCGATCGCGGAGCGAACGTTGCGCGGCTGCCGGACATCGTATTCCGCCAACTGCTGGCGGTGCGCCCCTACGGGCTGCGCGGCTATAAAGAAGAAGCGGCACACTGGAGCGGCTGGAGCGCGCATTGGACGGCGGGCGAGCTGAGCCGGGCACTGCGCGCGGCGCTCGCCGCCGACAATGCGCTGAAAACGGCGACCGTGTCCGATGATCGGGGGATCGTGACGCAGCTGGTGCTGGGGTTTGCGGTGCTGGATCGGGAGGCTGCTTGAGCGGCGGAACGATGGAACGTTGGAAAGTTGGAACGATGCTTTCCATTGTGGCTCTTTCCATCATTCCATCGTTCCGTCTTTCCGCCCAGACAGACGCGCGCCTCGTCGAGGCACTCCGGCTCGTGCAGTCCGGCCAGGTGGACTCCGGGCGTGCCATCGTGCGCCGGCTGCTGGCGTCGTTGTCACCCACCGATTCGGCGTATCCGCAGGCGCTGCTCGCGGCTGCGAAAATCGCGCCCGATGCGAAGTCCGTCGCATCGAACCTCAACCGGATCGTCGTCGAGTACGGCGCCGGCCCGTGGGCGGACGACGCGCTGCTGCTGCTCACGCAGCTGTATTACGCGCAGCGCGACCCGGTGCAGACGACGCAGGCGGCGGAGCGACTGAATCGCGACTACCCCGATTCGCCGCTGCGCGCGCGCGCGAATTTCTCCGCGGCACGCGCCTACTTCGAGCTCAAGAACGAAGCGCGCGGCTGCGAGCTGATCCAGCAATCGCTCGACGGCGCCGGCGACGACGTCGAATTCAAGAATCAGGTGAGCTTCTACGCGTCGCGCTGCAGCCCCGCGTCCACGACCACCGCGACGACGACGCCACCGGCAGATACCGGGAATCGCCCCTCCCCCCCGGGCGCCCCTCCTACGCCGGCGTCTCACGCGTACGCCGTACAGGTGCTGGCGGTGAAGAGCGCCGCCCAGGTCGACGACATGCTCACCCGGCTCAAGGTGATGGGTTTCGAGGCGCGTGTCGTACGCGACTCGACCGGCTTCTTCAAGGTGCGCGTCGGCCGCTACGCGACCCGCGAGGAGGCGGTGCGCACGCAGCAGCGGCTGCGCACCCGTGTGGGCGGCCAGCCGTTCGTGGTGGAGGAGCCGTGACCACGGCGGGGGCGGGAGGAGCCACCGAAACGCCACTGATGCAGCAGTACCGCGACATCAAGGCCCGCTATCCCCAAACCATCCTCTTTTTCCGGATGGGCGACTTCTACGAAATGTTTGAGGACGACGCCAAGCTCGCCGCCCGTGAGCTGGGGCTGACGCTCACGTCGCGCAATAACGGCGGAGCGGCCGAGGTTCCGCTCGCCGGTGTGCCCGTCAAGGCGGCCACCGAATACTTGCGCCGCCTCATCGGCAAGGGGCACCGCGTCGCGATTTGCGAGCAGGTCGAAGATCCGAAGCTGGCCAAGGGGATCGTGCGGCGAGAGGTCGTCGAGACCGTCACGCCCGGCACCGTGCTCAGCGATGATTGGCTGGTCCGGAATCGGAATAACTACATCGTCGCGCTCGATCCGCGCGGCGCCACCGCGGGGCTCGCCACGCTCGATGTCACCACGGGCGAGCTCATCCTCGAGGTCGTGCCCGAGAGCGACATCGCAGCGGCCCTCGCCCGCTACGAGGCGCGCGAGCTGGTGTTGCCCAGCGATGTCGCCGTTGCAACGGCCGTGGGAACGGTCACGGTGCGCGAGGCGTGGGAGTTCGACCCCGAACTTGCCCGTGAAGACCTGTTGCGGACCTATGGCATCGCATCACTTGATGGGCTCGGGATCGGTGCGGACGACCGTCCCGCCGTCGGGGCGGCGGGGGCGCTGCTGCGTTACGCACGCGAGCTCAAGCCGGGCGGGCTGCCCCACCTGGCCCATCCCACCATCGTGCGGCGCGGGGACGTGCTGCCGCTGGACGAGATGACGCGCCGCAACCTCGAGCTGGTCGAGCCGCTCCGCACCGGGGAGGGGGGGAGGGCTGAAGGCGCCACACTGCTCGACGTGATCGACCGGACGCTGACCCCGATGGGCGGCCGTCTGCTGCGCCGCTGGCTGCTGGCACCGCTCGTCGACCCGGGCGCCATCAATGCGCGGCTCGACGCGGTGCAGGTGCTCGTCGGCGATGGCCGGGGCCGCGAGCGGCTGCGCGAGGCGCTCGACGGCGTGCGCGACGTGGAACGTCTCGCGGGCCGCGCGGCGTTGGGTCGCGCGACCCCCCGGGAGATGGGCGCGTTGCGGGACTCGATCCTGCGGCTTCCGGATGTCGCGGGTGCGCTGAGCGCCGTCGAGGGCGATCTGGTCTTCCCAGCCCTCGATTTGCTCACCGACATCGGCGAAGAGCTTGGCCGCGCGCTCGTCGAACGCCCCCCGGCGCAGCTCGACGATGGCGACACCATCAAAGCCGGTTACGATCGCGATCTGGATGAGCTGAAGGCGGCGCGCGACGGCGGCAAACAGTACATCGCCGCGCTGCAGGCGCGCGAGCGCGAGCGCACCGGCATCTCGTCCCTCAAGGTCGGATTCAACAAGGTCTTCGGCTACTACATCGAAGTCACGCACGCGCACCGCGAGCGGATTCCGGCCGACTACGAGCGACGCCAGACCCTCACCGGCGCGGAACGATACGTGACGCCGGACTTGAAGGAGTACGAAGCGAAGGTCCTCGGCGCCGAGGAGCGCATCGCCGCGCGCGAGCGGGAAGTGCTCGACCAGCTGCGCCGGCGCGTCGGCGAGGCGATCGCCCGAGTCCAGGCGAGCGCGGCGCGGTTGGCTCAGCTCGACGCGTGGGCCGCGCTGGCCGACGTGGCGGAGCGGGAGCGGTACGTGCGCCCGGAGGTGACCGACGGGTTCACGCTGCAGCTCGAGGGCAGCCGCCATCCGGTCGTCGAGCGGATGATGCCGCGCGAGGCGTTCATCCCCAACGACGTGATGCTGGACGACGCCGGCCGCGTGGTGCTGCTGACCGGCCCCAACATGGCGGGCAAGTCGACGTTGCTGCGGCAGATCGGGCTCTGCGTCGTGCTCGCGCAGATCGGCTCATTTGTCCCCTGCCGCCGCGCGAGCATCGGCGTCGTGGACCGCCTGTTCACGCGCGTCGGCGCCTCGGACAATCTGGTGCGCGGCCAGTCGACGTTCATGGTCGAGATGAGCGAGACGAGCGCGATCCTGCACGCCGCCACCGGCCGCAGCCTGGTGCTGCTCGACGAGATTGGCCGCGGCACGTCGACCTACGACGGTGTGGCGATCGCGTGGGCGGTCACCGAGTGCCTGCACAACACCATCGGCTGCAAGACGGTTTTCGCGACGCATTACCATGAGCTGACGCAGCTCACGGAGGAGCTCGAGCACGTACGCAACTTCAACGTCGCGGTGCGGGAAGTGGGCGAGGAGATCGTGTTCCTGCACCGGCTGGAGCCGGGTGGCGCGGACCGCTCGTACGGGATTCACGTCGGCCGGCTGGCCGGGCTGCCCGAGCCCGTTGTCACGCGCGCCTGGCAGGTCCTCAAACTCCTCGAGGCGGGTCACCACGTGGCGAAGCAGCGCCCGCCGTCACCGCTCGACGCCACGCAACTCGGTTTGTTTGCCGCCCCCCCACCGGATCCGCTGCTGCTCGAGTTGGACGGGTTGGACGTCAATTCGTTGTCGCCACTCGACGCGTTGAATCGCTTGGCAGCCTGGCAACAGCGCCGCAAGGATAAAAGCTCGTGAGGGCGCTCATTGGGGCGGGATTGATTGCGCTCGTCGGATGCCGCGGCTCGGCGCCGCAGTCCGACGCGCAGGCGAGCCAGGCGGCGGCGCCGCCCGAGTCGGAAGCACCCGTGGCGCTGAATCCCGACGTGCCGATCGCCTATCCGCCGGCGCTATTCGAGCAAAAGGTCGAAGGGGACGTGACGCTGCGGCTGTTCGTGGATTCGACGGGAAAACTGATTCCCGAATCGACTCGCGTCGCCGAGCCCAGCGGCTATCCGGCGCTCGACTCGGCGGCGCTCGCCGGTGCTACGGGCCTGCGCTTCGCCCCCGCCAAGCGACACGGCGTTCCGGTCGCGACGGCGTTCCTGCAGCCGGTCGAGTTTCGCCAGGTCGGCACGACGCGCACGGGGGGCGGGGGGGGCGGCGCGAGCGGGGGGGGCGGGCCGGTCGGGGGGGGCACCGTGACGCCGCCACCCGCTCCGGCTCCGACTCCGGTGGCGCCTCCGGCGCCTCCCCCGGCACGGCCCAGACCTCGCCCGCCGGTCGTTCGGCCCGCTCCGGATACCACGCGCGCGGACACGACGAAAGCGCGGCCCGATACCACGCGCCCACCGCCGGACACGACCAAGGCTCGTACGGATACGAGTGCCTCAGCACACTAAGCCCTACGCCAACGTCCTCGAGACGATCGGCTGGACCCCACTGATCCGCATCACCAAGGTCACGCGCGGGATCCGGACGCCGGTGTACGCCAAAGCGGAGTTTTTCAATCCCGGCGGCTCCGTGAAGGACCGTATCGGACTGGCGATGATCGAGGCGGCAGAGCGCGACGGGAAGCTCAAGCCCGGCGGCTTGATCGTCGAAGCGACGTCGGGAAACACGGGCGTCGGCCTGGCGATCGCGGCGGCCGTCAAGGGGTATCGCTGCATCTTCACAATGCCGGACAAGATGTCGCAGGAGAAGGCGCGACTGCTGCGCGCGCTCGGCGCCGAGGTCATCATCACCCCGACCGCGGTGCCACCCGACCATCCCGACAATTACATCATGAAAGGCCGCGCGATCGCGGCCGCACACGAGAATGCGATCTTCGCGGACCAACACTACAACCCGGTGAATCCCGACGTGCACTATCGGACCACCGGGCCGGAGATCTGGGAGCAAACCGCCGGCACGGTGACGCACTTCGTCTGCGCGCCGGGCACGGGCGGGACGGTCAGCGGCGCCGGCAAGTATCTGAAAGAGAAGAACCCAAAGATCCGCGTGGTCGCCGGCGACCCGGTGGGCTCGATCTACACCGACTACGCCAAGACGCGTCGCCAGAGCGACGGCGCGCCGTACAAGGTCGAAGGCATCGGCGGTGACAAGATTCCCACGGCGCTGCACTGGGACGTCATCGATGAATGGGTCGTCGTCAGCGACAAGGACGCGATGCAGATGGCACGGCGGCTGTCGAAAGAAGAAGGGCTGTTCGTGGGCGGCTCGACCGGCGTGAACGTCGTGGCCGCGCTGGACGTCGCGCGCCGGCTGGACGATCCGCAGGCGTTGGTGGTGACCGTCCTGGCCGACACCGGCGAGCGCTATCTGAGCAAGGTCTACAACGAGGAGTGGCTGCGGGAGAATCAGCTCATCGAAGATGAGCGGCCCACGGTGGGCCGGCTGGTGGCTGCCAAGAACAGCGACGCCCCGCCGCTGATCCATGTGGCGCCGGAGACGTCCGTCAGACAGGCGCTCAATCTGATGTCGACCTACAACGTGTCGCAGCTCCCCGTCCTCGACGGCGATGACGGGGTGGGCGCCATCTCCGAGCAGACGCTGATGGCGCGCGCCATCGGGCAGCCCAAGATCCTCGACAGCGCCGTGCGCGATGTGATGGACCCGCCCTTCCCGGTCGTCGACGGCGAATCACCGGTTGCGCTGCTCACCACGCTGCTGTCGCGCACGACCCCGGCTGCCCTGGTCCGCCGTGACGGCAAGTTCGTCGGCATCGTCACGCGGTACGATCTGCTGCACCAACTGGCGGGAATCCGCTGATGCGGGTGACGGTGCTCACCGGCGGCGCGACGGCGGAGCGCGCCGTCGCCTTCGCGAGCGCATCCCAGCTCGTCACCGCGCTGCGCGGCCGCAACCACACCGTCCAGGTCGTCGATCTCGCGGGCGGCGTCCTCGATGAGCGCGCCGAACGGGAGTTGCTGGGCGGGGCGGTCGGCCTCACGCCACCCGCGGTCGATGCCCTGGCGGAACGCGAGCGCCGGATGCTGTCCGAGGGGCTGGCCGAGCTTGCTGCGGTGCGGGATGCCGACGTCCTGTTTCTTGCGGTGCATGGCGGTGCCCTGGAGGGCGGCACGCTGCAGGCGGTCCTCGATGTGATCGGCGTCCCGTACACGGGCAGCGGCCCGCTGGCGAGCGCGCTGGCGATGGATAAAGACCTCTCCAAGCGGCTGTTTCGCGCCGCCGGGGTGCCGGTGCCGGCCTGGTTCATGGCGCCGGTCGAGCCGGACGACGTCACCACCGCCCTGGGATGGCCGGTGATCGTCAAACCGTCCAAGCAGGGTTCTTCGGTGGGGATGACGCTGGTCAGGAAAGCCCAGGATTTGGGCAACGCGGTCAAGCTGGCCGCCCGCTACGACGACGAGGTGATGGCGGAGCAATTCATCCCGGGGCGAGAGCTCACGGTGGGCGTGCTGGGGGAAGTCCCGCTGCCGGTGGGCGAGATCGTTCCGAAGCACGAGTTGTTCGACTATGAGACCAAGTACACGCCGGGGATGTCGGAAGAGACGTTCCCGGCCCGGATCGACACCCTGCTCGCCCGACAATTGCAGGAGTATGCGCTGATGGCGCACCGCGCCGTGAAGCTCAGCGGCTACTCGCGGATCGACTTCCGGGTGAGCCCCGACGGAGACATCTTCTGCCTGGAAGCCAACTCCTTGCCGGGCATGACCCGCACCAGTCTGTATCCCCAAGCCGCGCAGGCGGCGGGCATCCCCTTTCCCGAGCTGTGTGAGCGCATCGCCGGCCTGGCTCGGAACAACCGGGCGGGACAAGGGGGATAAAAAACTAGGAGACCCAAGACGCCAAGATGACCTGGAAACCTGAGGAAGAGATGGGCCCGCAGCGGATGTACAGTTTGACGCTCTGGGTGCGACGCCTGCTCGTCGCCAACCTGCTCGTCTTCCTGATTCAGAAGACGCTGTTGGTGGACCCAAGCTTTCTGTCCGCGTTCGGGTTCGACCCGCTGCACGCCTGGGAACGCCCCTGGACGTTCGTCACGTACATGTTCCTGCATGTCAACATCCCGCACCTGATCTTCAACATGGCGATGTTGTTCATGTTCGGCGCGTCGGTCGAAGACAGGATGGGCGGGCGTGTGTTCATCCTCTTCTATCTGCTCTGCGGGCTTGGGGGCGCGACACTGTCGTTCCTGCTCATGCAGTGGGCGCGCGTCGGTCTCATTCTCGGCGCGTCAGGCGCAATCCTCGGCGTCACATTCGCGTTCGCCTGGTATTGGCCCAAGTATCCGGTGTTCATGTTCCCGCTGCCCGAGCCCATCCCGGCGCGGTGGCTGGTGACGGGCCTGGTGGCCTTCGATCTCGTGCTGGCCTGGGCGGGTGCGCTGACGCGCGCCGGTGTCAGCGATCCCATCGCGCATCTGGCCCATCTGGGCGGCGTCGGAACGGCGCTGCTCTTCCTCAAGGGCCAGCAGTGGTGGGGCAGCCGCGGGGAGCGGCGCGGCCGTCAGCGGTCGGAGTCGAGTGTCCTTGTCTCGCAGCCGCCGCGCGCCCGCCGTGGCGGCGGCGTGCCGCCGTCGGCGCGCGGCAAGCACAGCGAGACCGACGCCCGGGCGAACGCGGAGATCGATCGCGTGCTCGATAAGATCAATGCGAGCGGCGTCGAGAGCCTCACACCCGCCGAGCGCAAGTTTCTCACCGAAATCAGCCGCAGGATGCGCACGCCTCCCAAGGCCTAGATCGTGATCACGCTCGCGCTGGCGCTGGTCGTGCAGCTGAGCGGATCCTCCCAGGACACCTCGATGGCGCGCGTCGAGTCGCTGCTTGGCGCGGGCGACACACGCCAGGCCCTGAAGCTCGCCACGAAAATTGTTGAGCGACGGCCGAAGGATGCGGCTGCCCATCTGTTGCTGGGACGAGTCAACTATGCGAGGCCGATCATCGGCCGGTTCCCGGCACTGGATGAATTCCGTACGGCCGCGCGGCTTGCGCCGGCCGACCCTGAGCCGTGGTACTGGCAGATGAAAGTCGGTTTCTACCTGCGTAGCGACGACGGCGACTGGATCGCGCGCGAGGCGTTGTTGGGACTTTTCGCGGTGACGCCGAACTACAAAGACGCATGGGAACGGTTCCGCGATGTGTATCGCAGCCCGGACATCTGGCGTCGAGCGGAGCGTGCGCTCGCCGGGCACGCGAACCAGCCGATCGCGCTCGAGCATCGGGCCGAGCTGCTGATTGCGCTCGGGGAAGCCGCGCGGGCCGACTCGCTCCTCGCCGTCGAAACGTCCATCGTCCCATCGACCGTCACCACATGCCTGCTGCGGGCCGAGGCCAACATGCTCGCCAGCCACCGTGATGCGGGCTTTGCGTGGCACGATTCCGCAGTCGCGCGTGCGGATGAGGACGCCGCCGATGCGCTCTGGGACGAGGCCTGGCTCATCGCGTCACCCGACGAGGTTGCGCGCCATGCAGCGCTTGCTCCCGAAGACCGGCGCGCGTTCTTCCAGCGATTCTGGGCTCAGCGCGATCCTAATCTGCTGACGCCGCAAAACGAGCGACTCGAGGAGCACTACGCGCGGCGTGCGGAAGCGCGACGTATGTATCGATTGCTGCATCCGCAGCGCACGAGTTATGTCTCCAAAATCGCTCGCGCGCTTTCGATGCTCGACGAGCAGCGGGAGCTCGTGGACTCCGTGCAGCCGGAGCCTGGCACCATTCCCGGCCCTTCGTGGGAGCTTCGCCTGGCTGATCGCCGCGCAGCCGCGATGAGCATGCGGTCCCTGCAAGACACGGCCATGCCGCTGGCATTTCGCGCGGGCCTCACCGCGCCAGGCTTGGTCTTTCTACGGTATGGAAAACCCGATGTTCAGGCGAATTGCGTGTCCGATCTGGCGCGTGAGGGTCTGTTTGGGCTGGGATGCACCAGCCACCTCACTGAGGAAGCGTGGCTGTATTGGACTCCGGACGGACCGCTCAGTGTCCATTTTCGTGGCAACGAGGTTTTTGCGCCCACCACTCGCCGCCAGCTCAACGACTCGTACGTCCTGTTGAACACCGATCGGTCCACTCTTCCCGCGCCGCTCGTCGCTCGCGCCTGGACCGCGGTCTTCATGAGCAGCGAGCTTGGACTCACAGACGTGTACTACAAGGCTCGGGGTGATTCATTCGCGGTAGCCTTGTGGAACCAGAGCGGCGCACCGCTGAAGATGACCGGCCGCGACCTGATCGAGCTGACCGTCCCCCCCGGTCCGTATGATCTCGGACTCGACATGGACTCCGCCGGAGCACTGGGGCGAATTCGTCGAGCGGTCGTTGTGCCGATGTTTTCGCTCGTCGATCTCGACCTGTCCTCCCTGGTGCTCGCACCGATCGAGCGTAGCGCGCCCCCCCCGCTGCCCGACCGCGAGGCGGCATTGCGCGGCATGCCGGTGGATCTCTCGTTCCGCGCCGGCACGCCGCTCGCTGCGTACGTCGAGGTGTACGGCTTGGGGCTCGATCCCAGCAATCGGTCGCGCTATCAGGTGCGGTACAGCTTCGCCCCGCTGCGGTCGACGTTTGCGCGGCTGTTCGGGGGATCGGCGCGGCCGGTCGTATTCGAATTCGAGCGCGGCGCGCAGTTCAGCACGGCGCAGGAACGGCTCGTCATCGAGCCCGACAAACTTCCTCCGGGACGCTATCGCGTCACAGTGGCGGTGACCGACCTGACGCGAAATGTCAAGTCGGAGTCCGTCGCCCTCGACATCACCATCCGATAGCGGCGCTTGTCACCGGGCGGCTGCGTTCCCAAATTGGGTCCGCAACCGGGCAATGCTCGTCAATCTCGTTCCTGAGTTCCTCGCGACGCTCTCCGCGCCCGATCCTGCCGCGGCGTACCACGAGTATCTCGATCGCCACCGTCCCGTGCTCAGCGCGTACTGGCAGAACTACGTGCTCGACCCCGCATCGCCGCATGCCGAGCCGATCATCGCCAACGCGCTGCACGCCGACCGCGCCGATCTCAGGCGCACGCTCGCGGACGTCGACGTGGTCGCCGTGGCCGAAGAGGCGCTGCGGCGCGCGACCGACATGCTCGAGGCCGATTGTCCGGTCGATCTGTACCTGATGGTCGGCGTGGGCGCCGCGAACGCCGGCGAGCTCGTCGTCGCTGGGCGCGGCATTGCGTTCGTATGCCTGGAGCACTTCACCGGCCGGGCGAACGCGCAGACGTACGGCATGGGACTCGCGCCCGAACTGCTGCCGCTGTGGATCGCGCACGAGGTCGCGCACGCTCTGCGCTATACGTCGCCGTCGAGTCGCGCCGCGATGCGCCGTCTGGTCGGCGAATTGGGAGGGTCCGGGGGGGGCGGGGGGGGCGGGGGGGGCGGCTACTACGACGCGTGGGAAATCGGGTCGCGCGCGAGCCTGCGCGAGCTGGTCGTCAATGAAGGAACGGCGATTGCGGCGTCACAAGCGATCGCGCCGGGATTCGAGCCGTGGGAGTATTTCGGCTACAACCGGCGCCAGTATCGCCGGCTGCGTGAGCTGGACTCCTTCCTGCGCCGCGCCTCGGCAAGCGACCTCGACTCCTCGGGCCTCGGCCTCCGACTCCGGTATCTGTCGGGCGGGATGAGCCCCGCCGCGCGGCTGCTGGCCGGCAAGGTGCTCCCCGAGCGCTCGGGCTATTACCTCGGTCTGCGGCTGGTGGAGAACTACTGTGCCGAGCACGGCGCCGCATCCACGGTGCGGGCAGCGGTGGAAGAGCTCCGGCAGGCGGACGACCGGGCCTCAGGGAGCCAAACGGCGTGAATCCCCGCGGCAAAAGCCCCCCCCCTCGCCGGGCCGCTCCCGAACGCCGGCAGAATCGGCCCCTCCGGGAGGTGCTGGACGACCTCCTCAGCCACGCGCGGGAGATCGCCCGCCGGGCCAAGAGCATGACCCCGGCGGAGCTCGATTATGCCCAGCAGCGGCTGGAATGGTTGGCGGACGAGGTGTGGCGGGTGGCGACCGGCGAGGCTACTCCCCCCGAGTAGATTACGCGCAGTATGGGAACCCGCGGGGAATTCAAGGTAGCGATAACGAAGGAAGACCTGGTCTTCGCGGCCGCGCATTTCATCACGTTCGCCGGTCATCGCTGCGAAAAACTCCACGGCCACAACTATCGAGCCAGCCTGGTGGTCGAAGGCGGCCTCGAGGACAGCAGCTGGTTCGTCGTGGACTTCTCCGCGGTGAAGAAGGTGATGCGGGGGCTTACGGCGGAGCTCGATCACCGCGTCCTGCTGCCGCGCGACAACCCCAAGCTCGCCATCTCCGAAGCGAACGGCAGTGTCCGTGTGGCGTTCGCCGGTGAGCCCCGCTACGTCTTTCCCGCCGGTGACTGCGTGATCCTGCCGATCCCCAATACGACCGTCGAGATGCTGGCGCAGTATCTCGCGGGCCGCGTGCGCGCCGAGCTCGGCTCCCTCCATCTCAAGACCATCGAGGTCGAGGTGGAGGAAAACTTCGGCCAATCAGCGAGCTACCGTGAAACCCTCGACTAAACTCTCACCCTCCGAGATCAGCGACCGTCTGAAAGATTTACCGGGCTGGCGCCTCGACGGCGCTGCGATTGTGCGCGACTATCAAACCGACGGCTGGCCCACCACGCTGATGCTCGTCAACGCGATCGGGTTCTTTGCCGAGGCCGCGGACCATCATCCTGACCTTGCGGTGAGCTGGGGCAAGGTGCAGGTGAAGCTGTGGACACACAGCGCGGGCGGCGTCACGGCGAGCGATGTGGAGCTGGCGAAGCTGATCGAGCAGACGGCGCTGTGGCGGCCTCGAGCCGGGGCGAGTTCGTTGCGCGGCACGACCAAAAAATTCGTGGGACCGTGACGCTCGCGTTACCCCTCGTCCCCGCTCCGGACCCGTTCGGCACCTGTGTCCGCTTCAGCGGGCTCCCCCACCTCCTTTTCCTCGACAGCTCGGCTCAGGGAACGCTGAGCCGGTTTTCGTTTCTGGCGGCTGACCCGGTCGCGCTCGCGCGCACGCCGGAAGCCGCGCGCGAGCTGCTGCGGGGCGAGCGGCGTGCGCCCCTGCCGGGCTTGCCGCCATTCCAAGGCGGGATTGCGGGCTACCTGGGCTACGATTGGGGCGCGGAGCTGGAGCGAGTCGCGCGCCCGCCCGCCGACCGGTTTACGCCGCGCATCCCGGACGTGGCGCTGGCCCTGTATGACTGGGTGATCGCTTTGCCAGCACCGAATTCGAGGCGGCGGTCACGCGCATCCGTGAGTACATCGCCGCCGGCGATGTCTATCAGGTCAATTTGTCACAGCGCTTTCACGCGCCCTTCAGCGGCGCTCCGTTGGCACTCTACCGGCGGTTGCGCACCCGCAATCCCGCGCCGTTCGGTGCATACCTCGAGTTCGCGGGCGCCACCATCACGAGCATCTCGCCCGAGCGCTTTCTGCGGCTCGACGCCACGACCCGCGTGGCGGAGGCGCGGCCCATCAAGGGGACGCGTCCCCGCGGCGCGGCGCCGGCCGGCGACAGCGCGCTCGCCCGGGAGCTGCTCGAGAGTGAGAAGGATCGTGCCGAGAACGTCATGATCGTGGATCTGCTGCGGAACGATTTGGGGAAAGTCTGCCGCCCCGGTTCGGTGCGTGTGCCTACGCTGTTCGCGCTCGAGTCCCATCCCACGGTGCATCATCTCGTCTCGACGGTGACGGGGGTGTTGGCCGACGGCGCCGACGCGTTCGATCTGCTGCTGGCCGCGTTCCCGGGCGGATCGGTGACGGGAGCGCCGAAGATCCGCGCGATGCAGATCATTGCGGAATTGGAGCGCGCGCCGCGCGGGGTGTACTGCGGCGCCATCGGCTACGTTTCGACGACCGGCGCGATGGACTTCAACATCCCGATCCGGACGATGGTGGTGCAGGGCGGCGCCGCTTCGTTCCACGCAGGCGCCGGCATCGTGTGGGATTCCGAGCCGGCGGCGGAGTATCAGGAGACGCTCGCCAAGGCACAGACGTTGATCGAGGCGCTTACTTCCCCACGCAGAATGCCGCGAACACGCGGTCGAGCACATCCTCGGGCGTAATCGCCCCGATCAGATCGTCGAGCGCGGCCACGGCCGCGCGCAGATGCGTCGCCGCGGCCGCGGCATCCACTCCGGTCTCGCGCGCCGACCAAAACCCATCCAGCTCCTCGAGCGCGCGCTGCAGCGCCGCGCGATGACGAGCACGGGTGACCACGGGCTCGACGTCGCCCAGTGCCAGCAAGCGGCCGAACGCGACTTCCGCGAGCTGACGTCGGAGCTCGGGCAGACCCTCTCCCGTCACCACTGAAACGGGGACGGGGGACGGGGGACCGGGGACGGGTAAGAGGTCTGCTTTCGTTCGGACTCGAACAACAGGTGCGGTACACGAAGCTATGAATGATTCCCCGTCCCCCGTCCCCCGTCCCGCGTCCCCCTCTTCGCAGAACAAGACGAGGTCCGCCGCGGCCAAATATTTCTTGCTCACTTCGATGCCGAGGCGCTCGATGCGCTCGCCCGAGTCGCGCAGCCCCGCGGTATCGACGAGGCGGAACGGGAAGCCGTCGATCACGGCATGCGCTTCGATGGCGTCGCGCGTCGTTCCGGGAATCTCCGTGACGATCGCGCGTTCCGTGCCGAGCAGCGCGTTGAAGAGCGACGACTTGCCGGCGTTGGGACGGCCGGCGATCACGAGCAGCGCGCCCTCGCGCAGCCGCTCGCCTTCTGGAGCGGTTTTCAGCAGATCGGCGACGCGCCCACGCACCACGTCCCACGCACCACGCACGCGCTGTGGCGCTACGGGACCTTCATCCTCTTCGGGAAAATCGATGTCGTACGCGATGAGCGCCTCGAGCTCCAGAATCTCGCTGCGCAGCGCCGCGAGCCGGTCGGACAACCCGCGCTCGAGCTGGTGCAGCGCCCGCCGGCGCTGCGCGGGCGATCCCGCATCGATGAGATCGGCCGTGGCCTCCGCCTGGAGCAGGTCCATCTTCCCGTTCAGCACCGCGCGGCGCGTGAACTCGCCGGGCGCCGCCGGCCGGGCGCCCGCCGCCACGAACGCCGCGAGCGCGGCCGCCGGCACGATCAACCCGCCGTGGGTGGAGATTTCGACCAGGTCGTCGCCGCTGTAGGAATGCGGGGCGGGGAAACAGGCGGCGAGCACGTCGTCGACCGGCTCGCGCGACTCGGGATGCAGGAGGCGCGCGCGGAAGACCGTGCGCGGGGGTGTCGGGTGAAAGGGTTCGAGGCAGCGGGCGGCGAGGGGGAAACATCCGGCGCCCGCGACACGAATCAGGGCAAGCGCGCTGCGACCCGGCGGCGTCGCGAGCGCGACGATGGGATCGGTGAGCAGCTAGGTCTTGACGGGCGTCACCACGCGAGACCCTCCCGCGGTGACGGGCGCTTCGCGCAGGCGGCGCTTCGCGATCAGGTATTGCTGCGGAATGCTGAAGAGGTTTTGCGCCGCATAGTACAGGTTCAACCCCGCCGCAAAGTTCAGGAACAGCACCGTCATGAACATCGGCATGAAGTAGACCATCATCTTGGTCTGCGGATTCGGCGGCACGCCGATCTGACCGACCTTGGACAGCCCGAACATCGACAGCCCCATCAGGATCGGAATGATCTTGAACGGGTCGGGACGCGACAGGTCGGGCAGCCACAGGAACGGCACGCCGCGGAACGCGATCGTATTGGCGAACACGAAGAAGAGCGCGAGCAGCACCGGCATCGGCAGCAGCATGGGCAGACAGCCGCCGAACGGATTCACCTTGTGCTCCTTGTAGATCCGCAGCATCTCGCGCTGCAGCCGCTCCGGATCGTTCTTGTACTTATCCTGGGTCTCCTTGAGCAGCGGCGCCACCGCCTGCATCCGGATCCCCGACTCCATCGCCTTCTGGTTCAACGGCCAGAGCAGCAAGCGCACGACGATGCCGAACAGAATCAGCACCCAGCCATAGGCCAGGTTCAAGCGCTCGTGCATCCAGAGCAGAACATTGAGGACGAACACCGAGACGGGTTGGATGATCGGACGGAAGATCCCCCCGTACGGGTTCGCATCGTCCAGGCCGTGACCCAGCTTCGAGAGGTGGTGATAGTCGAGCGGCCCGGCGAACACCTGGTAGCGGAACGTCCCTGCGGGCGGGACCGGCATCGTGACGGTGACCTGGGTACGCGTCGCCGCTTTCCCCGGGCGGGGACCGCCCAGCGCGATCGCGCCGCCAAACGTCGGCTGTCCCTCCTCGAGGGCGAGCGCCGCGGTGAAGAAGTATTTCGACTTGACGCCCACCCACTCGAACGGCCCATCGAACAGCACGCGCTGGCCGGGCTTGATCCTGGAGAAATCGGTACGCTCGGCCTTGGACGCCTTCGTCACGACGGCGTAGTGCCGGAAGTCGTCTAGCGAATCCTTCTCGGCCGAGCGTAGTCCTTCCGACAAGTCGATCAGCAACACCACCCCACTGCTTCCCAGGCCGGTCACCGAGCCGCTCACGTCGAAGCGGTATTCGTCGGGGACGAACCGATACTCGAGCGTCACGTGCGATCCGCGGCGCTCGGCGTCGAGGCGCACCACCATCCCGGCAGCGTCGGGAGTCGGGCGGAAGTCCCAATCGTCGAGCGAAATCGTGTCGCCAGCGGGCAGGACGAGACGGTGGCGCAAGAAGGCGCCGCCCGGCGGAACGAGGTTCACGGGCTGCGCCGCGTCGCCGGGGGCAAAGGACTGGTATTGCAGTAGCTCGGCGGACCGCAGCGTGCCGCCGTGAGTGCTGAAGCCGAGCCGGTACAGCGGGGAGGTGACCCAGATGAGGCGGCCCGTGTCGGCGGATGGGCGGATCGGCGGTTGGGCGGTTGGGCGCTCCGGTGAGGCGGCCTGCGCGGCAGAATCGCGCACGGCGGCGCTGTCGGCCGGCGGTCGCGGCGCCGGCTTCGGCGGCCAGATCATGAGCGGCACGAACCACACGAGCAGCGCCAGAACGATCGCGAGTACGAGGCGTCGCTCCATCAGTCAGTTCCCGCGCTCACGGCACCGGATCATATCCGCCCGCATGAAATGGGTGGCACTTGAGAATGCGTCGCACGCCGAGCCAGCTGCCTTTCAGCGCGCCGTAGCGCTCGACGGCTTCATGGGTATAGCGCGAACACGACGGCTCGAAGCGACACTGCGTGAACACGAGATGCGACAGCGTCAGCTGATAGCCACGAATCAGTGCCATTACGGCAAGACGGGGCAATCGTTGCAGCGTCACGTCAGGGTCTCCACGGCGCCCGTCAATTCGGCGCGCAGCACTGCAAACGAGGCGGTATAGGCGGAGCGCTTCGCGCGAATCACGAGATCGACGGCAGGAAGCGTTCGCAGCACGTCGCGCCTCAGGATCTCGCGCAGCCGCCGCCGCAAGCGATTGCGATGCGCCGCGGAGGATTGATGACGCGGGACGATGAGTCCGAGACGCGCGTGACCCGAATCACTGTGACGCCAGGCCAGATCGAGATGCGGGGTGCGACGGCGGCGACCCACCCCCGCTTCCCAGCAGGCGGTGAGCTCCGAGCCGCGCGTGATGCGTACGCGGCGCGGGTATCGCTCGCGCGTTTACCGGCTCCGGTGTTTGGATGGAATACGGACGACGAGTTGCTTGCGGCCTTTCTTGCGCCGGCGGGACAGCGTCGCACGGCCCCAAACTGTTTTCATCCGCGCGCGAAACCCATGCTTATTGATGCGTCGCCGATTTCTCGGCCGATACGTCGGACCCATAAATTCCTCGAGTAAGGCCGGGAAAGTTACCCGGCTCGTCACGCGATGGTCAAGGTTGACTTTTCCACATCGGGCCCGTACTTTCGGGCCGCCCTTGCTGGACGCCCTTCCAAAATCTCGACAAAACGTCATGGAGCAATCGGTCAACGAAGCTTGGAAGCGTCTCCTCGACGAAGCTCGACGTGAACTTCCCGAGGCGACGGTGCGCACATGGCTCGAGCCGTCCGAGCCAATCGCGCTGGACGAGGGCCGTCTGATTCTCGGTGCGCCCGATCAATTCGCCGCCGAATGGAATGAGTCGAAGCACGCGTCGCTGCTCGCTCGCGTCGCGGAGCGCGTGCTCGGCCGGCCGACGACCATCGTGTTTCGCGTGCAGGAAGATCGGCAACGCCGCCCGCAAATGGATTTCTTCGTCGCCCCGCGCGAGAGCGCGGGCGGAGGTGTCGCCACCGCCTCGTCCGTCGCGACCACGCCGCTCAACGAACGCTACACGTTCCAGACGTTCGTCATCGGCAAGTCGAACGAGCTCGCCGCGGCCGCGGCGCACGCCGTCGCGGAAGCGCCGGGCAAGACCTACAACCCGCTCTTCATCTACGGCGCGACGGGACTCGGCAAGACGCACCTGATGCAGGCGATCGCGCATGCGGTGCTCGAGAAGAATCCCGAGACGCGGCTGCAGTACTTCGGCGCCGAGCAGTTCATCAACGACGTGATCGAGTCGATTCACGCGCGCACGATGTCCGAATTCCGCCGCCGCTACCGCAACGACGTCGATCTCCTCCTCGTCGACGACGTGCATTTCCTGGAAGGCAAGGAAATGACGCAGGAGGAGTTCTTCCACACCTTCAACGCACTGTTCGAGGCGCACAAGCAGATCGTGCTGACGTCGGACCGGCCGCCCAAGGAAATTCCGGGGCTCGAGGACCGGCTGATCTCGCGGTTCGAATGGGGCATGGTCGCCGACATCGGCCATCCCGATCTCGAGCACCGCATCGCCATCCTCCGGAAGAAGGCGGAGCAGGATCATCTCGAGCTCACGATTCCGGACGACGTGCTGCGCTTCATGAGCGTGCGGGAGCTCGAAGGCTGCATCATCAAGCTGCTGCTGTTCGCGTCGCTGAAGAACCGCGAGGTCACGATCGAGCTCGCCCGGGAAGCGCTGTCGGACAAGATCCGCCAGGGCGAAGAGGGGTCAGGATATGGCGGCGGGAGTCATTCGGCGCCCAGCATCGACCGCGTGCAGGAAGTGGTCGCGCGGCGCTGGGGTGTGACGCCCGAGGGCCTGCGCTCCAAGGCACGGACCAAGACGCTCACGGTGCCGCGCCAGGTGGCGATGTACTTGGCGCGCGACATGCTGCAGATGCAGCTCGTCGAGATCGGCCAGGCCTTCGGCGGCCGGGACCACTCCACGGTGATTCATAGCGTGGACAAGGTGGAGCGACAGATGATGCGCGACCGCACGTTCAAGGAACGCGTCGAGATGGCGCGTCAGGAATTGTCCGCACTGTAACTAACATTTGGGAAATGGGGAAAACGGCGCAGGGTGTGGGTGATGGGGAAATCGTGGCAGCTATCCGCAAAGCGCCAACAGTCCCAACAGTGCACGAACATTGCGTGACGGGTGACAGGTGGTGCAGTGGTTGCGCTTTAGCGGCATCACCCACATATCCCCGGTGTCTACTACTACTACTAGTATTTCTATATAGAGAAGCAGTAGTAAAGACTTTCCTCATTTTGGAGACAACACGGCGGTCATGAAGTTCACAATCACGCGAGAACAGCTGCAGGAAGGCCTGGCGGCGGTCGCGGCAGCCATCCCAGCCAAGACGACGCTGCCCGTGCTGGCCAACGTCCTGGTCGAAGCCTCGAAGCAAGGAGGCGGCCTGCGCCTATCGGGAACCGACCTCGACATCGCCGTCAGCACCACGGTCCCCGCCGAAGTGGATGCCGACGGCGCCGTGACGCTCCCCGCCAAGAAGCTGGTGGACATCGCCCGCGAGCTGCCGTCGGGTCCGGTGCGCGTGACGGCCGCCGGTGAGGCGCGCGTCTCGATCGAGTCGGGACGCTCCAAGTTCAAGCTGCTGGGCCTGCCCCGCGAGGAATACCCGTCGTTCCCCGCCGTGAAGTTCGATAAGGCGTGGAAAGCGGCGGCTGGCGTCGTCCACAAGCTGGTCGGTCATGTGGCGTTCGCGGCGTCGACCGAGGAGAGCCGGCCGATCCTGAACGGCGTGCTCTGGGAGCTGCGGCCTGACCGCATGCGCATGGTCGCGACGAACGGGCACCGCCTGGCCAAGATGGATGTGCCGGCGACGGGCGGCTCCACCGCCGATTTGATCGTTCCCCCGAAGGCGCTCGAGCAGATTCGGCGGTTGTACGCGGGCGATGCCGAGATCGAGCTGGCCAAGAGCGACAACCATATCGGCTTCCGCGCCGGTGGGACGCTGGTCTTTTCGCGCCTGATCGAAGGCCCGTATCCGAACTACGAGCAGGTCATCCCGCGCGAGAACGACAAGCAGGCGACGGTCGACAAGCTGGCCATGGCCGCCGCGCTCAGGCGCATGAGCGTCGTTGCGAGTGACCAGACGCACCGCATTCGGCTCGCGTTCTCCGGCGGGAGTGTGAAGTTCTCGGTCCAGACGCCCGACTTGGGGGAGGCGCAGGATGAGCTCTCCGTGACGTACGAAGGCGAGCCGCTGGAGATCGGGTTCAACGCGATGTACCTGCTCGAGATCCTCAAGTACATGCCGACCGACGAGGTGCGCTTCACGTTCAAGGCCCCAGAGCGGGCCGCGACGATCGAGCCCGTCGGCTGGAACGATCCAGCGTCCTACATGGCGCTCGTGATGCCGCTGCGGTTGGTAGACTAAACGAGGACCCGCAAAGACTAGACGCACCGAGTCAACGGGACCACTCGAGTCTGGGTGGTCCCGTGTCGTATCGGGAGCCACCAACGTGTCGACGACCACCGTGTCCAAGATTGGCGGGAGGACCGGTGGCTCGATTGGGGGAATCTCAGGGATCGAATCTTCCAAGACGGGCGGGACCGGCGTCTTCCCACCGTAGTACCGGGCCAGAATCAGATCGCGGCGCGCGAGCATGCGCGCCGGACGGAACATGGGGTTGGAGGTTCGGGGTTGGGGGAGCGTGGCCGCCAGCTCCGCGGCCTGATTTTCGCTCAGCGCCGATACCGCCACGCCGAAGTACGCTCTGCTCGCGGTCTCAATTCCCCAAACGCCAGCCCCTAATTCCGCATTCTCCAGATACA
>WNGO01000673.1_pt1 | contig 21393 bp, 16 predicted proteins | sample 5400511 | NCBI WGS metagenome assembly WNGO01 (sample SAMN13153380, study PRJNA577476) | soil metagenome | isolation source: 20 cm soil or saprolite under Garry oak tree replicate 2 | place: USA:California | collected 2016-06-15 | reverse complement strand
GAGAGAAGGCGAGAAGAGCCAGAACGTAACCAAAGCGATGGCGACAGGTGGCAGCCATCGACAGACGTCGCGCATGAATCTAGATATAATGGAGCGGGTAATATTCTCCGAGGGAAGTTTGCTCTTGTGTTGCAATCGCGTTCTCGAATTTCGGCTCATGAATGTCCGCCAAGCCTAAGCCCTGCGCCTGCAGTTTAGCCTGAATATTTCTTTGCTTTAAGAAGCGCCAAAGCTTTGGGGATACTTTCATGGCCTCGTCTGCACAACCGTAGCGAGCGAGCGCGCCAAGCCCACATAGGCATCTTCGAACTCCGGTTTGAGACGAATAACTGCTCGGAACTTTTCAAGACTCGATCTGGCTGAGATACTCGTTACGAATCATAAACGACAAGAACACGATGCCGAGGCTTGCGCCAACTCCGCCGACAATTCGCCATCTCGATTCGCTGGTGGACGATGACACCGGTCCGGCTTCCATCCTTGACTTCCCCTTGGCGCTACGATTAAAAAACATATTCAACTATTAATCTTGTGGCATATAACAGCCTGTCAGAATTCATTCAAGTTTTAGAGCGCGTCGGCGAGCTCAAACGCGTAGCCCATCCCGTCAAGGCCGAATTGGAAATCACCGAGATTGCCGATCGGATAATGAAAGGCGGTGGCCCGGCACTGCTGTTTGAGAACGTTATCGGGCGACAAATTCCGGTTCTGATTAACGCTTTCGGTTCGACAAAGCGCATGGCGATGGCGCTCGGCGTAGGTGATATTGAAGACATTGCCCGCGATATCGCCAAGCTCGTTCAAACGAAACCGCCGAGATCGTTCAAAGATAAGTTCCATCTCCTTGCCGATTTGGTCAAGCTCGCCGGCATTCCGCCTAAAGTTGTCAGTGACGGCGCGTGCCAGGAAGTCATTCATCGAGAACCGGATTTGAATATCCTCCCGGTGCTGACTTGCTGGCCGGGTGATGGCGGACCGTTCATCACGCTACCCATGGTATTTTCCAAAGATCCCCTCAAAGGCACGCGCAACGTCGGTCTTTACCGCATGCAGGTGTTCGATGCACGCACGACGGGCATGCACTGGCATCTGCACAAAGTCGGCGCGCGTCATTTTCAGCATCAAAAAGAAAAGCTCGGCAAGTTGGAGCTCGCCGTGTGTCTGGGCGGCGATCCAGCCATGATCTATGCCGCCACCGCCCCGCTGCCGGATCAGATCGATGAAATTCTTTTTACCGGTTTTCTACGCAAGAAAGGCGTCGAGCTGGTGAAAGGCGTCACCGTCGACGTCGAGGTGCCGGTCAACTCGGATATTGTGATCGAAGGCTACGTCGATCCGACGGAGCCGCTGCGCAGCGAGGGCCCGTTTGGTGACCACACCGGCTTTTACTCGCTTGCAGACGATTACCCCGTCTTCCACGTGACCTGCATCACCCATCGAAAAAATCCGATTTATCCCACGACCATAGTCGGTCGTCCACCGATGGAAGACGTCTATCTCGGCAAGGCGACGGAAAGACTTTTTCTACCGTTGGTGCGCGTGACTCTGCCGGAAATCGTCGATATGAATCTGCCGGTCCACGGCGTATTTCATAATCTTGCGATTATATCGATCAGGAAAGAATATCCGGCTCACGCGCGCAAAGTGATGCATGCACTGTGGGGTTTGGGGCAGATGATGTTTACCAAGACTTTGATTGTCGTCGATCACGACGTCAACATCCAAGATCTTGCCGAAGTAACCTGGGTCGTCGGCAACCATATCGACCCCAAGCGCGATATGATCTTCGTTGACGGACCCGTGGATGTGCTCGATCACGCCGCGCCGCGATTGGGTTTTGGCTCGAAGGTCGGCATCGACGCAACTCGTAAATGGCGCAGCGAAGGCTTTGAGCGCCAGTGGCCGGATGCCATCGTGATGGACAAAAAGACCAAAAAATATATCGATTCGATCTGGGACAAGCTCGGCATATGAACGCCCTTCCTGCTCTTCAATCGAAAATCGAAAAACTAAAATCCAAAATTATCGATTACGGCCGGCTTGTTCGTTTCTCCCATACCGTGTTCGCTTTGCCCTTCGCCATGTCGTCGGTGGCTTTGGCGTGGACCAAACATCCGGTAAGCCTACGAGCGCTTTTTTGGATATTGTTGGCAATGGTCGCGGCACGGAGCGCGGCTATGGGGTTCAATCGTCTGGCGGATCGAAAGTTTGATGCGGTCAACCCGCGCACCAAAGAATGGGAATTGCCGAAGGGAGCCGTAAAGGTTTGGGAAGCCATCGCGCTCACCGGTGCGGCCGCGCTGGTCTTTGTGATCGCGGCGTACGAGCTCAATTGGATTTGCTTTGTTCTATCTCCGGTGGCCTTGGCGGTCGTGTTCTTTTACTCGCTGACCAAAAGGTTCACTTGGGCGTCACACTTGTTTTTGGGCCTTGCTCTGTCCATCGCTCCGATGGGCGCGTGGTTGGCCGTGGTTGAAACACCGAACGAATTAGCAGAATTATCCGTACCACTCTATTTGGGCCTAGCCGTAGTTTTCTGGTTGGCGGGTTTCGACATAATTTACTCCCTTCAGGATCGTGAATTCGACCGCAGTCAAGGACTCTATTCCGTGCCGGTCCGATTCGGTGTCGCACGCGCGCTACAGATTTCTACTATTTGCCATCTCTGCACGATCATCTTTCTCGCCATGGTCGGCCTCAACGCGCACATGAAAATAATATATTGGATCGGCTTGGCGGCCGTCATCGCCGTCCTTACGTGGGAGCACCGCATCGTGTCCCCGACCGATTTATCGCGCATCAACCGCGCCTTTTTTGATTTGAACGCCTACGTGAGCATTGCGTTTTTCTTTGCCACGGTTGTCGATATTATCGTCGGTTCAAACATTTAGCGCCCTGGTGGAACCAGCCGCTGTTTACCCTAACAAATCCACGAACGGGGCTGGTTGATCGTGCCTCAATGGAGTTATTGAAATTTGCGCAACCGGGCATTACCTTTACGACGACGCAAAAGGGGGAGTTATGAAAACCAAGGCAATAGTATTGTTGCTCTCATCGCTCGTTTTCCTTTACGCTTGCGCAGCCTTCCAAGCAGGCAGTGACGTCGCCGCCGGCAGGCGCGCGCTGCTGGGAGGTAACAATGAAACCGCTCTGTCATATTTTCAGAGCGCTGCGCAATTAGATCCGAACTACAGGTACGGCACAGCTTATCAGCAAGGTATCTTGAGCTATGTGGGCAGAACTGAATACGCGATCGGCCACCTGCCACAGGCCAGGGAGACACTTCAAAAGGCGCTTGCGGCGAACAAGGACGAAGATATTGCGCGGCTTTACCTGGGTTTGACCCTCGCCCGCAGCGGCGACCGCCAGACCGGCTTAAAAGAGATCGAGGGCGGAATGCGTGGTATCCACGACTGGATCGAGTGGGTTACCGAAGCTCATCGATTCTCTTTTGGGCAATTCTGGGATCCAGCGCGTGAGATCCGCTCGGCGATTCAGGGCGATCTGGCGATGATCTCGGGAAAAGAATTTGACTGGCAAAGACTCATTTCCGACGGCGAATGGGTCGCCAAGCGCATGGAAGAAGAAGGGGATAAGGCGCGCAACGACGAAGTGCGTGACCGAAACCGTGATAGCGAAGGCAACGATAACTCAAAGTGAAGTCTTTGCGGAATAGATCCAACCGGGACTTGGCAAGCAGATTTCGCTATTCGGCTTCGGCTCAGTGTTACGTATCCCCGGATTTTCATCCGGGGATACTGTCCGATTTTCATCCACCGTACAGTGGGCGGTTAGTTTGGATTCGCGTATTCCTTTGAAAATTTTCTTCGTCGTCAATCAATCCCAGCAAACGATCAGTGTTTTGAATGATGCTGTCCTTCTCTTCCGGTCCTTTGGTGATCAAAAATGCCGATCGACGCATCGACGCGTGGATCAGTCCCCGGGTGTCCCAGTAAAGGAAATTGTGGTAGCCATCCACCATGACTTTGTTCGCCAGGGTAATGCCTCCCTTCAGCGATTCGATTCCCTTATCATTTTGACCCAATCGTAGTTGAGTCAACCCCAACGCGATCCATGCCATCTCGTCTTCTTTATCGACAGCCAATGCCCGTTGCAGGACGGCGAATGCGTCTTGATAGCGGCCCTTCTTATAATATGCGCGACCCAAATAGGTGAGGCTTTTCTTGTAGGTCGGATCTTGGCTCACGACGTACTCGAGCGCCGTAACTGCAGTGTCCATGTCCCCCCCTCGCCCGCGTAAGAATTGCTCGATCCCTTCTTCATAACGCCCACCAACGCCAAATCGTGGCACCCAGTGATTGCAGCCCAAAGAAAAACTCAGCAGCGCAACTGCCGCGACGACGTCAAATCCGTTAATAATTTTACTTTTCCGGAACATGGATCATCCTCTTTGCTGATCGAAGTATTATTGCATCCCGATCAAGGTATCTAACAACAAGGATTGAACAACGCAACGGATTGCCCTACCAGGGCGCTTACCTTTAGTGTGAAATAAAAAAAGGGGAGCTGGTATTCAGCTCCCCTTTTTTTTGAGACTTTTTTTTCGTGCTCAATTTAGAACGTGTATCTCCAGTTGAGCATCACGTCAGTCCAGGCGCCGCCAACTCCAACTCGACAGCTAGCCGCATTGATTGGCCCGTTACATACGCCTAAGTTTTGCGCTGCTCCATTAACCGTATTAGCCAAGTTGGAGGCATTATACCACAGCACATTGACACCCACGTTCATGCGCGGCGCGATCACGTACCACACATCCCACTCGCGCAGCAAAACGCGTTCACGATGAAACTGGTTGATAGTCCCGCCAATCCCTGTCGCGGCGCAAGGAATTCCCGACGAGCCATTACAATTAATGTTTACGTTGGCACGCTCAAAGTGCGTGCCGAGAAGGATCGAGCCCGGCGTCGTCGCCGACCCGGTCAAGAATCCTTTCGGACTCCAGGCATACAGATCGTGGCCGATCAAGAAGCCCATTGATCTCTTGTTGGCTCTCGTGCCGCCGTCGTCATGGCCCCCTTCAAAGGATCCCCCAATGCGCGCGGTATAGGGTCCGACATTCCAAACGATGCCAGCGCCCGGGGCTATAACTAGACCTTTGCCGAAGGCACCCGAGCTGATCATCGTTTGACGCGCGCCGTCACCGTGATCCTGTATCGAGAAGGTGGAGCAACCGTTTTGTATGGCACGTAGATCCACGTTACAGAACCAAGTACCGCCCTCAAAGGTCAAACCGCTGATCCATTTGTTCTTGACCTCCGAGAAAGGCTGAATGCTCCCGTAGACGTTAAAGTCCTTTCTGTCCGTGAAGCTCGCCAGACCATCGTCGCCTTCACCAATGCTCGACATGCCGACCTGGAATAAACCGATACGTCCGGGAATGCCGATACCCGACAAACTTCGGTCCTGCCAGTTGAGCACAGCGCCTTGGCCAGCTCGGCCTGTATTGAAACCGTTGTTGCGGCTAATTAGATCGTATTCCGCTTGGGCACCGACGCTGCCCGAGCCTTGTCTCGCCAAGCTGTTGCCAGCCGCATTCTGTACTTCCATGCCGAACTGCACCGTCGGCAAGAAGGGGTTTAAATTCTCCGCGTGAAAGTTCACAGCACCGCGCTGCAGAATTGAGCTGGTGGCGGTGTTGATCGAATTCTTCGCATTACCAGTTCCAAAACCGTCTAGGTCGAGTGTTGCCTCGATTTCCCACAGACAGTTATTGATGCAATACAAAACGCCCGGTCGAAACCGCCGCCCCATCAGCTCACCGTTACTTCGGCCGACCGAAGGGCGCCCGGCTTCAAACTCGTAGCGGAAATGCGTCTCGATGGTGAACCGCAATCCCCACGACTTATCTGACGCTTCGACACTCAACCCGTTGCCCGGGCGATATTCGAACGACGGCAACGCGGCGGCCGCTGCGGTGGCCTCTTTCTTCAGCTCCACCTGCTGGTCTTTTAGCTGCGACAGCTCTTGCTCGAGCGACTGGATCTTCTCATCGACGCTCTGTGCAAACGCTGGGGCCGCAGCAAAAAGCACGGCTGAGAGCAGTGCTAGCTTGACGAACCTCTTCTTCATTATTGTGCCTCCTTGTTTTTTCTGAATTCTTTTTTCCGTGTTAGCTCGCATAATCGCCTTGGGCGCAAATAACTGCACGTTTTCGAGAACGCGAAGTTTCCCGACGGTTGTACTTGAATATTATGGTCCCCATCAATACGCCAGTAGTAGGATTTTACTTAGGTTCTGATAGCAGTTTACAGTCTTTATACGACTTCGGTCCTATGCTTCTAGCAATTTTAGGTGTTTGTTGGGAGGTTGATGACACTTTAGGAGGGTAAAGAATGACAGTAGCGTAGTATGGTGCTCAACCGGCGATTATGGATGAAGTCTTGGAAGCTTTGGATATTTAATCATTTTGTGTCATTTAGAGATCCGGGAGCCTTGCCATGCAGCAGCTAGACAGCGTATCGAAAATCTTCCGCGTCGTCGGCGCGGCTTGCGCGATTGCGATGCTCTCGTCATGTGCTCCGCGCATCATTGGGATAAACCCGCAGGAAGGTGCGCCAGCGACGACGATCAATCTTTCTATGGAATATTTGGTCGGATGGCCGCGGATCGAGATCGCCGACAAAATGATGGACTGGCCGCAACTGAAGCTCGTCGCAGCGAAGCCGGAGCGCAGCACCGTTCCCGGCGAAGAATTAGTATGGATCGAAGATAAAATTTTGCAGTTCAAGATTCCCGATCTTCCACCCGGGGAATATCGGGTGACGGTCTACGATGACAAGGGTCCGCCGGGAGATGCGATCTATGCCGTACTGGAGACCACGGCCTATGTGATTTTTCCGCCGGTGTGGCCATTCGTCTTTCGCTCCAATCAGGCGCAGTTTACACTGCGTGTTTTGCCGAAGCATTGAGACGCAAGTTATGTGGGTCATGCGCAAGTCGCTTGCTCGTCTCCGAGTTGTTTTTTCTATTTCACAGCGGCCTCGGAACAGCTCTTTAACTTCTGTCGCCGATGATTTATCGGGCGAGCCAAGTGCGTTGAGTTTGCGCACGATCGAACGGCGAGCGCCGCTTTACGTATGGCGCTGAGAGTCAGAGCACACCGTTTGCGCTCGGTGGTTCAGTGTTGAGGAGGTCACAGTCTCGAATGTCGCTCATCGGAGCGCCGCCGATTTGAGCTATTTTTCTCCCGAGAAAACTTGACTCCACGCCGGGTCAACATATATGATCAGCGAAATATCACGCAGGTTTATATTTTATGAAAACGAGATTTATCCTCCCTCTTTTTCTTATAGCATGGCTCTGCGGCTGCTCGTCCATTCCATTGCCTTCCATGCCTTCACTTCCTTGGACCCGCGCGGCGAAATCCGATCCGACCGCGGAAGCGTTATTCGACGAGGGTATGCGCAGCTTTAATGACAAACGATACGTACGAGCCATCGATAATTTCTCAAAGCTCAGAACCGATTTTCCGTTTAGCCCACAGATCCCTCAGGTCGAGTTAAAAATCGCCGATGCCTACTACTTGAATCAGCAATATCCCGAAGCGATCAGTGCCTTTAAAGAATATCAATCCATGCACCCGACCAACGAAAACAATCCGTTCGTCACATTGCGTTTGGGACAAGCCCACCTCGACCAATTCACCAGCACCGATCGTGATCAGAAAAACACGGAGATCGCCAAAGGCTATTTTGAAACGGTCCTCACCAACTATCCAAAATCGCCCCAGGCAACGGAAGCACAGGAGAACCTTGCCAAGTGTCTCGAGTATCTCGCGGAACACGAATTCATCGCCGCCTACTTCTATTTTCAACAGGAAAAATATCCCGCTGCGCGCGACCGGTTCGAAGAGATCGTGCGTAAGTATAGGGACACGTCGACGGCGGTCAAAAGCCTTTTTTACCTGGGCGAAAGCTACCGGAATGAAAAAAACGTCATTCGCGCGACGCTAGCGTACGAGGCGTTGATTGAACATTATCCGCAGAGCAAATTTGCCGCGGAAGCGAGAACCCAGCTGGCTCAGATCGAAAAAGAAAAACGTGATCCTTTGGCGTTGCTGCTGATGCGCGATCGCCGTCCCGCGGCCGCGGCTGCGCCGGAGGTCAAGGAAGATCCAGCCCTCGCCAAGTTGAAAAACGCGAATCTAATCGCCAAAACAGAAGTGGTTCATGAAGAGCCGGGCGACGACAAAGGGCTGTTGCGGCGAGTGGCGGATAAGTTGAACCCCTTCTCTTCCGATAGCAGCGCAAAAAAAGAAGAAAAGAAAACCGAAAGCGCGCTGGACATGCTTGCCAAGCGCAATCAGGCGCAAAAGAAAGAGGAATCGGGCGGGCTGCTTGCATCGCTTTGGCCTTTTGGCGGTAACGATAAGAAAACGAGCACGGCGAGTAACGACCCGAAAGCCAGCAATTTTGTCGGCCAGATCGATGATTCACTCAAACAGAAGGGCATCGACACCGCGTCTCGACAGGCCTCTCTCAAGCCGCCGCCGGCTGACTTGCCAAAAACCGACGACTTGAATAAGGCGCCAGCGAAAACCGCGGATACGGCGACACTGCTGAGCTCCATTGACGCCAATCTGCAGAGAAGCGGGAAGAACGGCGCCGAGCTTCCACCGGCGCCGGAAGCCGCTGCGGGTTTCAAAGACGCAGCTGGGGCACAGGCGATCATTGCCAAGGCCGCGGCGGAAAACCAGCAATCAAAGGACGTCCAAAGCAGTGGTATCCTGAGCAGCATCGATCAAAAGCTCAAGGCTCAAGGAGTGGAGCCGGAGAAGTTTGAAAAGCCTCCTACGGCGGAAGAGGTCAAGGCAACGGCCACGCAGAAGTCACAGGCCAAAAATGTTGAGCTCGAACCCAAACTGTCGCTGGAGAAGGGACCGCTTTTTCTAAGTCCCGGCGAGGTCGAATCCCAAGAAAAACCCGCTTCGAATAATGTAGAAGCGAAAAAGTCTGATGCTATTGACGGCCCCCAGGAATTACCGTCGAGAGTGCTCGTCAAAGGTCCGGTTCAAACGCAAACGAATGCGGCTGGAGCGAAGCCGGCCGAAAAGCAAGCTTCCGCTGGCGGAGATGACCAGCCGAAAGGCGTAGCCGATCAAATCCGCCAAGACATGGAAAGTGTCGGCAAAGTGTTGAACCCGTTCCGCTGGTAGCCCGGCCAGATTAAATACCCGTCCTTCACGCATCAAAGAAATCTAAATTCACCGACGCGTTCCTCGGTTACGGCGCATCGACGGCGCGCACCCGACGACCTGGCTTGAGCCTATTGAGATTATCGGCGATCAGCAGATCGCCATTTTTTAGCCCCCGGTCAATCTTTACTTCATCGTCTTGGCCCGCGCCGACGGCGACCTGTTGACGAAGCGCGCGACCGCTAGCAACTTTATAAACATAATTTCTGCCCTTCTCGAAGACGACGACCGCGCGTGGAACCCACGTCGCTTCCTCTTGCTTGCTAGTGATGATCGTGACCTCGACTGCGGCGCCGGAGCGTAACTGCGCGATGCCAGCGCTCGGCCGAATACCGATGATAACGACTTGGTGTCCCTCTTTCGTCGGTGGACCGGCATGAACGATTTTCCCGTCGAGAATCGTGTCGGGCGCCGCCGGGTCGGCAATCGCGGTGCTTAACCCTACGGCAAGTTGAGCGGAGTACGCCGCGGGAACGCTAGCGGTCATGCTGAGCGAATCCATATCGGCAACGGTCAAGATCACGCTCGATTCGGCGATGCTCGCGCCGGGCTCGACCGATCGGCGCAGAATCACACCGCTCAGCGGCGTGGTGACGCGGGTAAATCGCTGCAACGTGCGAACCTGATTCAGCATGGCTTCCTGTTGGGCGAGGTGCGCGCGCGACATTTCCGCTTGCACCCGCGCCATTTCTGCCACGCTGGCCGCGATCTCGACATCTCGGCGCGCGATCAGATCTTGTCCATGCAACTCGCGCGCGCGCGTCAGTTGCTTCTCGGCGTTGTCGACTTGCTCCTGCTTGGCAGCCAATTCGTCTTGCGCGCGGCGCAGGGTCGTTTCGAGCTCGGCACTCCGATCTGCCAGCGTGTTTGATTGGATGATTGCGACGATCGAGCCGGCACGTACGCGGTCGCCGACTTTGAATGGCATTTCAGCGACTTTGCCGGCCAGACGGGACATGACGTCGACTTCTTTAAACTGCGCGAGCTTGCCGCCGATGCGAAGGCGCACGGGTTCGACACGCGGACGCACTCGCATAACGTGTACGATAATTTCCCGTTCGCTGCCGAGCAACCAGCCCGATGTCGTGAAGAGATAATAACCGCCAGCGCCCACGGCTCCGATGGCACACAAAACGAGCCCATAGGCGTATTTCATACTTCCGACATGGTGACTTGCCGGCACTCGATCCACTCACGGGCAAAGCTGGAAAAGCGTCTCCGATCGGCGGGAAGAATTCGACGGCGGCAAAAAATTGGCCTGCCCTGTGGGTGAACCGCTAGCCCGAACAGCTGACCAATTCCAGTAAAATCCAATCTCAGAAATTACGGAGCTTTGTGCGGCGCGGGATTTTCGATGCGAAGCTTCGCGCCGACCGGCCTACCTTCCTGCGTCGCTCCTGTGGTCTTGGCCGCGCCGCGCAATTTTGCCGGCAATGCGACAAGAAATTCCTGGCCTTTCTCGAGGTACAGATAAACCACCGGCGTAATATAGAGGGTCAGAACTTGCGAGATGACTAGGCCGCCGACCACGGCGATGCCCAGCGGTTGCCGCGCTTCCGCGCCAGCGCCCCAGCCAATGGCAATCGGCAAAGCGCCGAAGATCGCCGCCATGGTCGTCATCATGATCGGCCGGAAACGCACCAGCGCGCCTTCGTAAATCGCTTGCGCCGGCGGCTTGTTTTCGTTGCGCTGCCCTTCGAGCGCGAAATCGATCATCATGATGGCGTTCTTCTTGACGATACCAATCAACATGATCAGTCCAACGAAAGCATAAATGCTCAAATCCATATTGAATAGATATAACGCGATCAGCGCTCCGAGACCGGCGGACGGCAAGCCGGAAAGAATCGTCAGCGGATGGATAAAACTCTCGTAGAGAATCCCTAGGACCAAATAAACAACGAACACAGCGAGCGCCAACAGCACCCATAGGCTCTTGATCGATGACTGAAATTCTTGCGCCGTGCCTTGGAAACTCGTGGTGATCGATGCCGGCAAAGTTTCCCGGGCCAACCCATTGATTTGTTCGACGGCGTCGCCGAGCGCCACGCCTTCACGCAGGTTGAAGGAAATCGTCGCCGACGGCAGCTGACCGGAATGGTTGACGGACAAAGGTCCTGCCGTGTACTTCAGCGTGGCCAAAGCCCCAAGGGGAATCATCGGCTGAGCCGTCGAATTTTGCGTGGCAGTGGAGCGGATATAGAGCATCGACAACGCCGACGGATCGTTCTGAAACTTCGGATCCAACTCAACAATGACCTGATACTGGTTGTTCGGCGTGTTGATCGTCGAAACCTGTCGAGTCGCGTACGAGTTCCAAAAGGCTTCCTCGAGTTGGCGTTGAGAAATGCCCTGGGCTGTCACACCGAGCGCCGAAGCGCGGTCACGGTCCATCACCACTTTCAACTGTGGATTTTTGAGCTGGAGATCGCTGCCGACGTCGCGGAAATCCGGCAGCGCGCGCAAGCGCTCTTCGAACAATGCCGCGTTCTGATAGAGCTCGGGAGCGTTGGAACTCTGCAAAGTATATTGATACAAGCTCCGGCTCAGCCGGCCACCGACGCGGATCACCGGAGGGTTTTGCAGAGACACTCGAATACCCGGAACACGCGTCAGCTTGGGTCGCAGGTCGCGAATGAGCTCGTCCGCGCTGAGCGATCGACAAGATTTTATTCCAAAGGACGCGGAACAAACGAGCGGCCGTTCCGAGCGCGATTTGAGCTTCATAAAGATGCGGCCCGTGTTGCCAGTTAATCCCACACCGCCGACCCCGACGCTGGAGTAAAATGACTCGACGTTCGGGTCTTTAAGGACGATTGCAGCCAGCTGCTGCTGATTGCGCACCATCTGTTCAAAGGAAACACCTTGCGCGCCTTCGGTGTTAATCAGCATCTGGCCGGTATCTTCACTCGGAATGAAGCCTTTGGGGACTAAACCGAACATATGAACGGTGGCGGCAAGGATAACGAGCGATGCCACCATCGTGGTTACGTGATGCCGCATTACCCACGCCAGAGAAACTTCGTAGCCTTTGTTCATGAGATCCAAGCCGCGCCCGAGAAATTGATATAACCAACCGTGTTTCTCTTCCGAGGGTGGCCGCAAATAGCGACTGCAGAGCATGGGCGTAAGACTGAGCGAGATAAAACCCGACACAAGAATGGCGACGCAAATCGTCACGGCGAACTCACGTAAGAGCCGCCCGAGCATGCCACTCATGAACAGCACGGGAATGAACGCAGCGACCAGCGAGATGGTCATCGAAACGATGGTGAAGCCGATTTCCTGGGCGCCTTTGACCGCGGCCTCATAGGGCTTTTCGCCCTCTTCCATGTGGCGCACGATATTTTCCAGGACGACAATCGCGTCATCGACGACAAAGCCGACGGCCAAGGTCAAAGCCATCAGTGACAGGTTATCCAGGCTGTAATCGAGCAGATACATGACGGCGAACGTGCCGACGATCGACATGGGCAGCGCCAAGCTCGGAATGATCGTCGCCGAGACGTTGCGCAGAAAGAGAAAAATCACCAGGATAACCAGGACGATCGTGCCGATAAGCGTCAATTGAACGTCGTGGACCGATTCGCGAATCGACTGGGTACGGTCGAAAAATACGTCGAGCTTGACCGACTGCGGTATTTGCGTGCGTAAGCCCGGAAGAATCTCTTTGATTGCGTTGACGACGTCAACCACATTGGCCCCTGGCTGGCGCTGAACGCCGAGAATCACCGCCTTCTTGTCTTTGAACCAGCTACCGACTTGATTGTTTTCGACCGAGTCGACCGCTCTGCCGATATCTTGGATCCGCACCGGGGCGCCGTTGCGGTAGGTGACGACAAGCGGCTGGAACGCCGCCCCATTGGTCAGCTGGCCCTCGGAAACGAGCGTATAGGCGCGCGTGGGCGCGTTCAGCGTCCCGACGGGGAGATCGACGTTGCCCCGCTGAATTGCCGCGACCACGTCGTCGAGACCGATTTGTCTGACTCCCATTTGATTCGGATCGAGCTGCACCCGAACGGCGTATTTTTGCGCGCCGTTCACGTCGACTTGCGCGACGCCGTTCACCATCGAAATACGCTGCGCCAAAATCGTCTCGGCAAACTCATCGACCGTCGACAAGGGCAGGGTATCCGAAGTCAATGCCAGCAGCAGGATCGAATTGTTCGCCGGGTTAACTTTGCGATAGGAAGGCGGCGTCGTCATGCTGGGCGGCAAGTCGCGCGCCGAGCGCGCGATCATCGACTGCACATCCTGCGCCGCGGCATCGATGTTGCGGCTGAGAATAAATTGTAGCGTGATCTGCGTGCGTCCGAGAGTGCTCTGCGAGCTCATCGAATCGAGGCCGGCGATGGTGGCAAAGTTTTTTTCTAAAGGAGTCGCGACGGAAGAAGCCATCGTCTCGGCGCTCGCTCCCGACAAATTGGCACTGACCGTAATCGTCGGAAAATCGACCGTCGGCAGATCGCTTACCGCAAGTGATTTATAACCGAGAAGACCGAAAATAAGGATGCCGACCATGACGAGCGTGGTGGTGACAGGTCGACGAATAAAGAGCCCGGAAATGTTCATGATGCACTCCGCTCGTCGGCCTTGCTCTTGCCGCGCTCGCTGCGACCTTTTCGGCCCTCGCCGCGCGCTCCGTCTTTGGGGTTATCGCTGCTAGCGGTTTCTTTGATATCGACGCGGGAACCGGGACCGAGTAGGAATTGTCCTTCGCGCACAACCGTTTCGCCTGGTGCCAATCCTTTGGTGATTACCGACTCGCCGGCTTGAGCCTGGCCAACGATGACGGGTCTGATCTCGATTCGCTTGTCCTCCTTTACCACGAAAACCTGTTGGCCGTCGGGACCGACTTGAATGGCGTCCGATGGAACCACGACGGCATTTCCCTGGGTCGAAAGCGTCAACGCGACATTGATGAACTGACCCGGCCAGAGCCGCAATTCTAGGTTTTTGAATTCGGCCTTAAGTTTGATGGTGCCGGTCGTGCGATCGACCGTGTTATCGACAAACGCCAAAACACCTTGCTCTGATCGGTCTTGATCGGATGGAAATTTCGCGTCGACGGTCAGCTTGCCGTCGGCCATGCGCCGTTTAATATCCGCCAAGTATTGTTCCGGTACGTTGAAGGTGACAAAGATCGGAACCAATTGGTTGATGACCAACAGCGGCGCGGCGTCATTGGACCGAATTAGATTCCCTTCATTGACCAGCAGCGTGCCGACCCGCCCGTTCACCGGCGAGTAAATGTAGCAATAGCTGAGCTGAACCTTGGCGTTATCCACCGAGGCTTTGTCGGCTGCCACGACCGCCTCGGCGGCATCGGCGTTGGTCTTGATCTGATCGTATTGCTCCCTCGATACGTATTGCTTGGCGACCAATTCTGCGTAACGCTTGACCTGCTCGCGCGAATTATTTAACTGCGCCGTATCACGCGCCAAGTTCGCTTCAGCCTGTTTCAACGCCGCTTCCAGCGGACGAGGATCGATGGTGAAGAGCAGTTGCCCTTTTTTAACGTCCTGCCCTTCTTTGAAGTGCGCTTCGTTGATCACGCCGGTAACTTGACTCTTGATCGAAACGGTTGAATAGGGCTCGACATTGCCAACGGCTTGGATTTGCACCGGGACGTTTTTCTGCACTGCGGTTGCTACGGTGACCGGCACAGCTTCGCCGCCGCGCGCCCGACCCGTCTCGCCGCGCCCTTGCGTTTGACCGCCGCCAGTTTGTCCCTGACTGTTGCCCGGTTCACCAGATTTGGTTTGCGCATTTTCTTGGGGTTTGTTGAGGGACCAAGAAGAGTACTGCTGGAAGCCGGCAAAGCCGCCCACCACGATGAGGAATCCAATGATCCAGAACGAACGTCTCATATTCGGACCTCTTTAGACCCTTTCCGGTAACCTCTTTACAGTCATTTAATGGATCCCGGCTTTAACACGCCAACGCGGGTATCACCCATAGCCCGCGCCAATTGAGCATCTGCGATCTTGTAGTCATAAATTGTCCGTATATAGGTCGTTTGTGCGTCCGTGTAAATGCTTTCGGCATCTGTCACTTCGATGATCGAGCCTACACCCACTTCGTAACGCCCCCGAGCCAGATCGACGTTTTCCTTCGCCGCTTTGGCCGCCGATTCGGTGGCGTTGATGCGCTCCTGGGTTTCCACGACCCTAAGGTAACTCTGCTCCACCTCCAGCGCAATCTGCTGCCTGCGGTCCTCTTCCTGGGCCTTGATGTTGTAATAATTATGCAAAGTCTCCTCGACGCGATTCGTCGTGCGGAAACCGTCAAAGATCGGAATGACTAAACTCAGTTGCACCTGCCAGACCGGTTTCAAAGGGAAGGTTTCGGGAAAGGCTGTATCGCCACTCTTGTGCGTCCGTCCATAAAACGAGTCGAAGATGATATCGGGCAAATGACCCCGTCGCGCTACCGCGATGAGCTGATCGGCAGCGCGTTTTAGCGCGTCAAAACTTTTGAGCTCCGTACGCGTGTCGAAGGCGACATCCCGCGCGCCGGCTAAATTCATCGAAAACGTGATTTCGGGCGAATCTTCCGCGACCGGCTGCTCCGGCAGGCGCGGCGAGCCCATCGCGTTACGCAGCGTCACCCATGCGATCTTGACGGCATTTTCCGCCGCGATCAAATCGGCCTGCGCTGTATAAAGGTTGGCCTCAGCGCGGGCGACGTCGATTCTTGCGCGCGTGCCTACTTGGTAAAACCCTTGAGCTTGCTTTACCAAAAGATCGCGGTTGCGCACGGTATCCTTGCGCACGTTTACAATGGCCTGCGCCCCCAAGTAAACGTAGTAAGCTTGTTTAATCGCGAGAATGATGTCTTGGTTAGTCGTCTCGTAATCCTGCTTCGTTGCGTCCAAGGTTTCCCGCGCTGCCTGGACATTACCTTCACGCTTGCCGAAATTGTAAAGCGTAAAATTAAAATTTAGTTGGCTGCTGTAAGCATCAGCGGCGAAGGGATTGACAACACCGGTCGAGCCGGCGGTGCCGGTACGATAGAAACTGGTGGAGGAAATCGTCGGGTAGTAGGCTCCCATTTGCTGGCCAAGGATCGCCGCTTGAGAGCCGATTCTCTCGCCGGCCGCTTTGATCCGGGGGTGATTGTCGAGTCCGATGCGCACCGCGTCTTCGATGGTCAGCAACTTACCCGTCGGCGACGGTGAAGTCGGACTCGAAGCCGGTGCTTGGACTTGCATCTGAATTTCCGCCGCCAACACCGGGGTCGCAAAACCCAGCCAGCATCCCAGGATACTAGCAGTCAAGCGCGACCGGTGACTAACGTTTCGGGTCATATAGTTCCTCTAGGGTCATATGGTTCCTCCGTGATCGGCGACGGCAAAATATATTGTTTTTGCTGATTGAAAGCAAAGCCCAGGAAATTCCTAATTTGCGGCTTTCAAATGTGTAGAAGAATTGTGCTGTGAATGAGCTGTCTTAGGATAGGAGTGCAATGATTCGTAGCAGCCCGTCCTTCCCTCGTTTACTTTTTCCAGATGAAATGGCTTGGCGTTGGGTCAGTAAGGAGTCTCTTCGCTGAAGGGATAAGCCAGATCAACGAATTTTTTGTCCAACCCACGCGTGGGACGCCCAATAACATCAGCGAGAACGATAAAACAGCAACGTTCTTCATCATTCACCGTCCAATTAAACCTGACGTGGAACACTGAGAGAAGCTAGCGGTTGGCGCGGATTGCGTCGAGCTGGCGGCGGGCGTCGCCAAAGTCGGGATTGATCTTCAGAGCCGCGGCGAATTCTTTTTCCGCTTCGTCGCGGCGCCCGGTATCGGCAAGGGCACGACCCAATTCATAATGCGCGACGTCATCATCCGGACAGATCACCAAGCCGTCGCGATAGAGCGAGATTACCTGATCCCGATCGGTCGAAAGTTGCGCCTTATCAAAATAGTCGCGAAAGGCGCGCCTGCAATCCTGTTGCTTTTGATCCTGAACTTGCTGCCCAGCGGCGAGCGATTCCAACTCTTTGCGCTGGCGGACGATCTCCGCTTCTTGCTGGCGGAGCTGCTCTGCTTGGCGTTCAAGAACTTCCGAATTGCAAGCCGACAACGACGTAATCAGGGCGAAAACGATAACGAGAACAATAGCATTGGAGATATGGGTCATCACGAATACCGGATAGCCACTTACGATTTTATATCCGCCAGCCCAAGAAAAATTTTTTCCGCCTTGATCGGCAAGTCTTTGATGCGCACACCGACGGCGTCGTAGATTGCGTTGGCGATCGCCGGCGCCACCGGAATGAGCGCGCTTTCGCCGATGCCTTTGGCGCCGAACGGACCGTTGCGATCCGGCGTTTCGACGCAGATCGGATCAATCACTGCCGGCATATCGCCTAACGACGGCAGGACGTAATCGACGAGGTTGGGATTGATCAATTGCCCGTTGTCGTAGGCGATCTCTTCAAACATCGCCTGGCCCATACCGGTAATCGCCGCGCCCGATAGCTGCTGGCGGCAACCGAGTGGATTGAGCGCTTTGCCAACATCGACCGCAGTGGCGTACTTGATCAGTTTAAACTTGCCGGTGTCGACGTCAACTTCAACTTCGGCAGCACCGGCAGCGAGAAACCAAAACGCCGAAGTACTTTTCTCGCCAAATTCATCCTTGGTAGAAGTCTTCACCTGCCCTTCGCCGACCAGCGTGCCGCCCTGCATGCCAAACCGCTTGAACATCACTTCGGCGAAATCGAGCTGAGTTTCGGGGAGACGAATATTTCCGTCTGCAAAAGCGACTCTGTCTTCGGGCACGTGGTATTCTGTGACAACGATCTGTTTGAGCTGGCGCAAAATATCCTGCGCCGCCAACTGCACGGCTTTGCCCATATGGAAAGTCGAGCGGCTCGATGAAGTCGTCAGATCGTAGGGCACCACATCGGTGTCGACACCGAGAACTTGAATCGTTTGCAACGGGATACCTAGCTCCTTGCCGGCGATCTGCGCCAGTACCGTTTCCGAACCCTGCCCCATCTCTACGGTTCCGGCATATATGGATAGGCTCGCGTCCTCGTTGAGCTTCACCACCGCGCACGAGATCGACGGCGTGATCGTCGCTTTGATCATGCAGGCCAAGCCCTTGCCGCGCCGAAGGCTTGTTCCAGTTGAACCTTGAACGTTTGAACCTTTGAACGATTTGTTTTCCCAACCGATCGACTTGGCGACTTCGTCCAAGCATTCTTTAAGCCCGACCGCGTGCAGCGTCTCATCCGTAACGAATTTATCACCCTCGTTGTAGCCATTCTGCTTGCGCAGATCGAGCGGATCCATCTTGAGCGCCGCAGCAATAATGTCCATCTGCGATTCCACCGCCCACGCGGATTGGGAAACACCGAAGCCGCGAAATGCACCCGCCGGCGGTTTGTTGGTGTAAACGGAATAGGAATCTATTTTCAAATTGGGAATCCGATACGGCCCCGCCGCCGTGTAGCCCGACTTCTTCGCCACCCGCGGCCCGATCTCCGCGTAGGCGCCGGTGTCGAGATGAATCTCGCATTCGCGCGCGATCAATGTACCGTCTTTCTTGACGCCGGTTTTCATGCGAATCACCGCGGCGTGCTTGGTGATCGTGTAAAAGACTTCTTCGCGTGACAGCACGACACGCACGGGTCTTCCCGCTTTTTGCGCTAGCGCCACCGTGATCGGTTCGACTTTCGGATAAACCTTGCCGCCGTAGCCGCCGCCGAGATAGGGCACGATGACGCGCACTTTAGAAACCGGCACTTTGAAAATATTGGCAAGCTGCGTGCGCACGACGAAGGGATTCTGCGTCGTTGCCCAGACCGTGATCCGCCCGCGCGGCTCCACGGCAGCAATACAAGCGTGGGTTTCTAAGAAGCTATGCTGGGTTGCCGGCAGCGTAAACGTGTCCTCGAAAATCTGATCCGCTTCGGCAAAACCTCTGTCGATATCGCCGCGGTTGAGTTTGAAGTGCGTGCAGATATTGGTGCCGTCGATTGGCTTGAGCTCGGCCAGATCGGCAAAGCCGGATTCCGGTATTCGCACTTTCTCGTGCACCAGCGTGGGGTCTTGCTTGATCGCGTCCTGAACGTTGAGCACCGCGGGCAGCTCTTCGTAATCGACTTCGATCAGCTTTAGCGCTTCCTCCGCCGCGTCCACAGTCAAGGCCGCGACAGCCGCCACCGGATCGCCGACATGGCGAACCTTTTCGACCGCGACGATCGTCTGATCTCTGAACACCGGACCGTAATAGGGTTCGATGCCTTCGTCGTGCAGAATATCGTCGCGCGTCAGCACCGCCACGACGCCGGCAACTTTTTGCGCCTTCGAAGCATCGATGCGTTTGATGCGCGCATGCGGGTAGGGGCTGCGAAGAATTTTGCCGTGGCACATCCCCGGCACGCTCATATCCGCCAGATACTGCGCCCGGCCGGTGACCTTGGTTTCGTAATCCAAGCGGCGAAAGGTTTTGCCGATATCGGCTGGTTCCATTGACTGTTTCCGTTTCTTTTCTTGGCGCAGTAAGTGAACTTGGTAAGGAGTGAAAAGTAAGGAGTAAGGTGTCCCTCACCTTCCCAACTCGCGTTACTCCTGACTATTTACTCCTGACTTCCGACTCACCACGTTCTTCACTGCCTCCATGATTTCCTGGTAACAACCACAGCGGCAAAAATTACCTGCCAGGTAATCGCGAATTTGCTCTTCCGAAGGCCGCGGGCATTCGTCGAGCAACGCTTTTGCCGTGAGAATAAAACCGGAGGTACAATAGCCGCACTGCAGCGCGCCGAACTCCATGAAGGCTTCCTGCACCGGATGGAGCTTGCCGTTAACGGTCAATCCTTCCACCGTCAAAACTTCGCGGCCGTCGGCGTCGACGGCCAAAAACGAGCAAGCGCTTACCGGTTTGCCATCCAGAAGTAGCGTGCAGGCGCCGCAGACTTGAATGTCGCAACCGAGCTTGGCGCCGGTCAAACCAAACGGTTCACGGACGAGGTCCAAGAGGGTCATCCGCGGCTCAACCTCAGCGCTCCGCTCCATACCGTTGACTCTAAGTGAAACTGTTTTCTTCATCCAACTATTGAATAGTCGCGGATCCGTTCCAAAGTCTGTTCCTCCAATACTCCATCACTCCAATACTCCAATTATCCACTTCCCACCGCTCGCTCAAATGCCTTGCCGACGGCCCGACGCACCAAAGTTCCGACGATCGCTCGCTTGTATGGCTCCGACCCGCGTAGGTCGGCGGTCGGATCGCACTCTTGCGCGGCGATCTTGCCCGCTTGAGCAGCCATATCGGGTGCAACAATTTTCCCAATTAGACTTTCTTCCGCCTTGCTCGCACGCACCGGAGTCGCGCCGACGCAGCCAAGCACGATGCGCGCGGCTTGAATCGTTTCATCACCGGTATTTAATGTCAGGCGTACCGCGACACCAACGGAAGGCTTGTCGACTACGGAGCTGCTGGAAAAGCGCAGGTACTCGATACCGGACCGTGGTCGACACGGCGGCAACACCACCTGCGTGATGATTTCATCTTCAGCGAGGCTCGTCGTGTAAAAGTCGAGGAACAGCTGTTCGACGGCAATCGTTCGCGCTCCGTTCGGCCCAGCGATTCTCACTTTACCGTCAAGCGCAATAAAAATCTGCGACAGATCCGTCAGCGGCTCGCCGGAGGCGAGATTGCAAAGAATTGGAAATTTCTCTTTGACCAGCGCCGAGGTTTCCAGCTCCCGATGCGTTACCAGCGCGCCGATGATCAAGCCTTCGGTAAGGTCGTACCGAACGCCTTTAAGTTCGGGAATTTTTTTGATGTTGATCAAAGCCTTGGGCTGATAAAGCCCCTGCTTCATGAGAATGGTGACATGAGCTCCGCCGGCAAAGACTTTGGCCTCGCCCGAATGCTGTTTAAGCAACGTACAGGCCTCAGCAATCGTCGTCGGTTCCAGATAATCGAAGTTTTTCAATCTCTCGATTTTCGTTTATTAAAAGTTCAACGATTTCCAGATCAGACGTTGAACCTTGAACGTTGAACTTTGAACTTCATAGATATTTAACCTTATCGACGCCGGGAATTTCCACTTTTTCAAAGCGCCAGTGATCTTTCATCGGCGCCGTGGCATCAATGCCTAAACCTGCAGTGACGCGCGCCTCCGGACAAGACGGATCGAGAGTTGAGCAAGCGATGCGAGGAA
>WNGO01000927.1_pt1 | contig 21399 bp, 19 predicted proteins | sample 5400511 | NCBI WGS metagenome assembly WNGO01 (sample SAMN13153380, study PRJNA577476) | soil metagenome | isolation source: 20 cm soil or saprolite under Garry oak tree replicate 2 | place: USA:California | collected 2016-06-15 | reverse complement strand
TTGTAGTCAAGCCAATCGATTAACGTTCGAACGGACGAATATTCCTCATCTTCGACTATTGCGGTGTAATACAACGCGTGTACCAGTTCTCCGCGCTTCTCGAATTCGCTGAGGAGGCGCTTGTAATCGATGCCGAAGCCGAGGGCCTTGGCGGTGGCATAGAGGTTGTGGCCGTCGATGAAGAGCGCGCACTTCGTACGGGGGAAGATCGCCGTCATTCGTGTCTTGATCCAAATCAAACAAAGCGATCGAGGTCGACCGCTCAACATTTTGCGGAAAATTCGCCGGCGCAGGCGCCCAAGGCAAGCCGGCGCAGGCGCCCAAGGCAATAGGAGAGAGATCAAGGGTAAGTCTTGTGATTGCGAGCCAATAATTTGGGTTTTTGCGCCGAAGAGCGCAGTATGCCCTGTTGGGAGATGGAGCCGTCTGCGTGCGCTCAACCAGGCCCAAGGATTTCCGCTCGATACCGAATGCCACCGGTGGGATCGCTCGTCTGGCATGCGCGCGACTGCGCGAGCTAGGCAAAGACGTGAAGGCTGTTCTGTCGAAGGCGGGGTTGAGACTTGAGGAAGCCGACGATCCAACTGCACGTCTTGAGGTGCGTGCCCAGATCAAATTCCTAGAATTGGCAGCCGAAGAACTTCGAGATGACTTTCTCGGATTTCATTTGGCACGCAGCTTCGACCTGCGCGAGATTGGTTTGGTTTATTATGTGATAGCATGCTCAGAGCAACTCGCGGATGCTCTTCGTAACGCCGAACGCTATAGCAGAATTGTCAATGACGGGGTCCGCCTGCGCTTCAAATTGGATGGAACGGCGGTCATCGCTCTCGATTACGTTAACGTAGACCGGTGCTCCGATCGGCATCAGATGGAGTTTTGGCTGGTTACGCTGATGCGTATATGCCGACAGGTCACAGACAGCCGACTAGCAGCGCGCCGATTGAAAGTCAGGCATTCTCGGGCTGGCTCGCCGGTGGAATTCAAATCCTTTTTTGGGACCGATATTGAATTTGATGCCGATGCTGATGAGATAATTTTTCCGGCGCCGATTGCTTCTCTGCCGATTGTCGGTCGCGATACTTATCTAAACAAGTTGCTGCGGCGATACGCAGAAGAGGCACTTGCTTGGCAACCGGAATTGCGCGCGAGCATTCATTCACGCGTGGAGAGAATAATACCGCAGCTGCTTCCGCACGGGAGAGCCGAAGTTTCGGAAGTCGCGCGCCAGCTTGGCATGAGCTCGCGTACGCTATCAAGGAAGCTTCGTGACGAGGGTGTAACCTACGCCGAAATACTGGACAAGCTGAGGTCAGCTCTTGCCAAACGCTATCTCAGCGATCGCGAATTACCTGTCACCGAAATAGCGTGGCTTTTGGGCTATCGGGAAGTTAGCTCTTTTACCCATGCCTTCAAACGACGGACTGGAATGACGCCAAGAGAATTCCGACTATCCGATTGCGTTCGCGGTGAGAGGGAACGACCTGCCGGTATCAAGGGGAGCCATTAACAAGACCGGCGACGAGCGGCAGGGCGGCGATTAAGGTCGGGCAGCCCCGGCTATTAGCTCAAAATACCTATAGGCATCTTTGAAAAGCATCTCTCCGAGATTTTCGGCGAGAAATCCCAAATTCTTGGCGCGCGATAACAAGATTGGCGCCCACCGTCGGCTTGATTTGAATCAATCTCCCCGACCCGTTTTGTGTTCTTATTCGTTGTGCGGCGCTGCAAAATAATGGCTGGAGCGCCGCATGTCCGCGCGGCAATGGAGCGTCGTGAAAGCGTTTTCTTGCGAGGGCCCACTTTGAACGCCGTCCTGTCGTCACTAGCCGCTTACCTCGCCACGGGCGTGCGACCGCCAACTCCGCTCGCCAAGGCAATCGTGCTGGTGCTGGTCGTCAAGCTGGTGGCAATCGCGGGTGCCGGCGTTTTCCTGTTTTCGAGCAGCGGGCGGCTGGTCGTCGACTCGAACGCAGTCTCGCGGCTGATAGGTCCGTCGGTGTCGTCGGCGAATGAGGGGAGACATTGACGTGCTCGATTTTGATCCCGTCGGCCTTGCGCGACTGCAATTCGCTGTAACGGCTCTCTATCATTTCCTGTTTGTGCCACTGACGCTCGGGCTGTCGTTCTTGCTTGCCGTCATGGAAAGCGTGTATGTGATGACAGGGCGGGAAATCTGGCGTGACGCGACGAAGTTCTGGGGGAAATTGTTCGGCATCAATTTCGCCATGGGAGTTGCCACCGGCATAACCATGGAATTTCAGTTCGGAACCAATTGGGCCTACTACTCGCACTACGTCGGCGACATTTTCGGCGCTCCACTGGCGATCGAGGGCCTGATGGCCTTCTTTCTCGAGTCGACTTTCGTCGGTCTGTTCTTCTTCGGCTGGGACCGGCTGTCGAAGCTCGGCCACCTGGCCGTGACGTGGTTGGTTGCGATCGGATCCAACTTGTCCGCCTTATGGATCCTGATTGCGAACGGATGGATGCAGTATCCAACGGGGGCCGTCTTCAATCCAGACACCATGCGGATGGAGCTGACGTCGTTCTGGGACCTGATCTTCAACTCGGTCGGTCAGGCCAAATTCGTGCATACGGTCGGCGCAGGCTACGTCACCGGCTCGATGTTCGTCGTTGCCATTTCGTCCTATTATCTGCTTTCCGGACGCTTCCAGGCGTTCTCCAAACGGTCGATCATCGTCGGATCGGCGTTCGGCCTTACCGCAGCGCTATGTGTGGTCGTTCTCGGCGACGAAAGCGGATACACCGTATCCGAGAACCAGAAGATGAAGCTCGCCGTCATCGAGGGCATGTGGGAAACCGAGCCGGCGCCCGCCGGATTCAACGTGTTCGGCATTCCCGATACGCAGAGCCAGGAGGTCAAATACGCCGTCAAGATACCTTGGATGCTCGGCGTGATCGCGACGCGCTCGTTCAACCAGCCGGAACGGCCTGATCGCCTATGGGGCGCTTGAGAAAATCAGGCAGAACCGCGGCGACTCCCAGGCGAGGGAGCAGCTTCGCGAGCACGCCGCAGACCTGGGATACGCCCTTCTGCTGAAGCGCTATGTCGTGGACCCGCGTACTGCAGATGCCGCAACCATTGCGCGCGCCGCCGGCGACACTGTTCCCAACGTCGGGCCGCTGTTCTGGAGCTTCCGCATCATGGTGGCGCTCGGCTTCTATTTCATTGCATTGTTTGCGATTGCATTCTGGAACGCGTCGCATCGTAACTTTTCGCGGAAGTGGCTGTTGCGCCTCATGCTCTGGTCGCTGCCGCTTCCCTGGATCGCGGCGGAGCTCGGCTGGATCGTCGCCGAATATGGCCGCCAGCCGTGGGCAATCGACGGCGTGCTGCCGACATTTCTTGCTGTGTCATCGGTGTCCGCCGCGCAGGTACTGTTCACCCTGACGGGCTTCGTTTTGTTTTATTCGTCCCTTCTCGTTGTCGATGTCATGCTGATGCTCAGATACATCCGCATGGGACCGGTCGGCGCGCTGGGATTGCCAGAACCAGCGCTGCGGCCTGCAGCGCTGCCCGCGGAATGAGGTAGGCGCAATGACGACGATCCCGGTCGACTACGAAATCCTTCGGCTCGTCTGGTGGCTGCTTCTGGGCGTCCTGCTTATCGGCTTCGCCATCATGGACGGTTTCGATCTCGGAGTGGCGATGCTGCTGCCCTACGTCGCGCGTACAGACATTGAGCGGCGCGTCACGATCAATGCCATCGGACCGGTCTGGGACGGCAATCAGGTTTGGCTAATCCTCGGTGGCGGCGCCGTGTTCGCGGCATGGCCGCCGGTTTACGCCACGTCGTTCTCGGGCTTCTACATCGCCATGTTTCTGGTCCTCGCCACGCTCATCCTGCGCCCGGTCGGGTTCGAATTTCGCAACAAGGTTGCCGATATGCGCTGGCGGACGTTCTGGGATTATGCCCTATTCGCCGGCGGGCTGGTGCCGAGCGTGGTGTTCGGCGTGGCGTTCGGCAATTTGTTGCAGGGCGTTCCGTTCCACATCGATTCCGACCTGCGCGTCCTCTACGAGGGAAGCGGACTGTTCGAACTGCTCAATCCATTCGGCCTGCTGTGCGGCCTTGTCTCCGCCGCAATGCTTGCCACTCACGGCGCGATCTATCTAACGCTGAAGACGGACGGGACGGTTCGGCAGCGTGCACAGGAGTTCATCAAGATTGGCGTTGTGCTCACGGTGGTTCTATTCGGCCTAGCTGGCTTATGGGTGTGGGTCCGAATCGACGGTTATGCCATCACCAGCACGGTGACAGGCGACGGGCCGTCGAATCCTCTCATGAAGACGGTCGTTCGCCAGCCGGGCCAGTGGCTCGCCAATTACGCAACGCACCCTTGGATGATCGTAGCGCCTTGCCTCGGCATCATTGGTCCACTGCTTGCGCTGCTCCTGACCAACGTCCAGAGGCGCGGACTGGCCTTCATGGCCAGTGCGCTCGGCATTTTTGGCATCATCGCGACCGCCGGCGTGAGTATGTTCCCCTTCTTGATGCCGTCGAACGTTGCACCGGCCGCGAGCTTGACCGTATGGGATGCCTCATCGAGTCAACTCACCCTGTTCGTGATGCTGCTGGCGACGCTGATCTTTCTGCCTGTCGTCCTCGTCTACACCGCGATTGTTTTCGCTGTGCTGCGCGGGCGGGTGACTGCGAAGCGTATTGAGCACAATTCATCCGGTTTCTATTAAGGAGGCAGAATGTGGTACTTTGCCTGGATTCTCGGAGTCGCCTTCGCCTGCGCTTTCGGCATTCTCAATGCCGTATGGCATGAACATCACCTGCCGGACGAGACGATCGACGCTTAGAGTTGGCTTTCGACCAAAGGAATCGAGGGCCCTAGTCCATCCCGCGTTGCCGGCGGCTCCGTCGCAAGGCAACGGCGGCGCGGTCAATGTATCGCCGCGATGTGTTCGTTCGGCAGGGCGGGCTCGACGTGGGCCCTGGGGAAGATTTGGAGTTCAGTCTGCGTATCCCGGTAGCTTTTTGCCCATGGTAGGTGCCTGTGTGGCGCGAGCAGGCCGATCGCAAAGATTGCTTCCCGCGCGCGTAACGGCCCCGGACTTGGGGGTAACCGGGGCCGTTAACTCTCATGAGAGCGCGATGCGTTGAGTGGGTCGAACACATTCGCAATCGAATTGAATACGAGAAACCCTGACTGCGCTATTGTCCCACGGTACAATACTCGGCCGTAAGTTTTTTCCTAAATTGGAAGTGGCGCGCGTAGGATTATTGCCATGGCTGAAACCACCAAACTCTCCGTTGAGAAAGCGCTACAAAAGTTGCGCGTCAGCGATCCGCCGAAATCGAAGAACGCGCGGCTTGATGAGAAAATTGGCACACTTGATGAGGAGATAAAACGCATGAGAGCGCAGAGACTGCGCCTCGATCAGCGCCACCGTAAGCGCGATTGAGCCTACCTTTGAAACTCTCGTCCAAGCTCGACTGATGATTTCCTCCCCGGCGTGCGCAGGCGTCAGCGCGAAGGCACGTTAGGAGGCGCGAAACTGGTGTGCTGGTTTCGGCCATGTATCTGCCAATGGCGATCTGCATCAATTCACGTTCTTTGCATCCGCGCTCAGATGATGCCCTGCCAATGTACCGACATCGCTCAGCCGCGATGGAAGAGGCGGTGAGGCAGCCGCTTGGCGCGTCCCTTCGCATGCCGTTGGAGGTACCTCAGTTTGAACCACGCGAGACCGAACTGCCTTGAAGTCGCGCCATGAGCTGCAGAAGTTCTTCAGCCAAGAAAGGCTTGATCACCACAGATACATCCTGCGCGGCGATCTCCTCGATCGTTTTCGACTGGATGTCGCCGGTCATCACTATCCCCGGAACATTCCAGGCAAGAGCTGACCGCAAGGCTTTGATCGTCTCAACACCGTTCATCGAGCCGCGAAGGTTGTAATCAGACAAAATCAAATCAGGACGCATACCTTGCTTAACAAGAGTGAGGGCATCGTTTCCGGTCGCCACTATGGATGAGCCAATCCCTCTTAATTTCAGCAGCCTGTTGAGCGCCGACCGCACTGACGTCTCGTCCTCGATGACAAGGACGGTACCGGCGAAGGAAATGCTCTCGCTAACCTGATCGTGAGCTGGTTCACTATTAACGCGTGTCTGCCCGAGGGGAACCTTGATGGAGACACATGTACCCCTGCCCGGGGCGGACCGCACATCAATCCCGTGGTCCAATACCTCTCCCAGTCGCCTGACGATCGCGAGACCCAATCCAGAGCCGCCGCGCTCCGCCGCCTCGGCGCCCTGATAGTACTCATCGAATATACGAGGCAGCTGGTCTCCTGAGATGCCGATGCCGCTGTCCCACATTTCGATACGGATCTTGTCGCCAGCGCGTCGGCAACCCAGCAAGATTTTTCCCTGATCGGTGTATCGCACCGAATTCGACAGCAGATTGCGGATCATCCCCTCGAGCATGCGCTTGTCGCTGTAAACCATGAGTCCGGACCGTACGACACGCAATTTCAGCCCTCTTTCCTCGACGGGCCGCAGAAAATCGGTTGCTACCGAGTCGAATACTTCATTGATCGCAAGATCGCTCTTTATGGGACGCAGCTTTCCGACTTCTAGCCGATTGACATCAAGCAAGCTCGACAACATGCTTGACATCGTATCAAGCGAGCGCCCGATCGCTTCGAGGAGCTTGCGTCCTTCGCCATCCGGGTGGTGCTGCTCGAGTGCTCCTTGCAGGAATCTCAAGGTTTGTAGAGGCTGTCGCAGATCATGACTTGCCGCGGCCAGAAAGCCGGACTTGGCTTGATTGGCCAGTTCAGCCGATTTCTGGGCGCGCGAAATCTCCTGCTCGGAGCGCTTGCGCTCGGTAATGTCGGTCGTCAGACCCTGGACGCGTTTGAGTTGTCCAGCGGAATCGAATTCAGCGCTGGCGATCTGCTCAAGCCAGACTTCGCGATCGCCATCTCGTCGCATGTAGCGGAATGTCGTGGAATATGACGGATTATCCGGACGGATACCGTGCAGGCAAGCCATCACGCCCGACCGATCATCCGGATGAATTTGCTCTAGCCATTCAGCACTGGAGAGAACCTGGTTCGACTCAATGCCCAATGTTTGCGTCGCGTTCTGGCTGTGCCGCACTTCGTCGGCAGGCAGCTCCCAATCGAATGCCAACACGCCGCCCGCCCTGAGCGCGTCTTGCAGCCGAGCCTCCCGTTCCAGAAGTGCAATCTCGTGAAGTCTTCGCTCGCTAAACAACGCCGCAATAATCAGGGTGCCGAATGAAATCGCAAGAATGGTGGCTTGCGCGTACAAGATGCGCTGGTCCATCGACAGGCGTGGGTCGCCGAAGACCCCGATCCCAAAGGTCGTCGTCCAGACAATCGTGATTGCGCAGATGAACGTTGCTGCCGCGGTAAAGAATGGCGGGAGCCGGGCCGCGATCCAGACAATCAGCGGGCACAGGGCGGCTATGGCCAGGTCAAGAGTCCACGTTCGATTCGGTATAAGGATCAGGGATGAGCACAAAGCGGTGACCACCGCGAGCGCAAGCATTCCTTCCGCGATTTCGCGCCTTGACGGAAACTCGCGCAAAAGTGACGCGAATCCGATTATGAGCGGCGCGATCGTTATGGTGCCGAGTGCGTCGGAGGCAAACCAGTGAAACCATATGGTCGAAACGGACGCGGTTGAAGCATGAAAGAATACGAAGCCGAACGTACCTACGATCCCGGACGCGATGGTCGCTCCGATCGTGCTCGCGAATAGTCCGAGCACTTGCCGCAGCCCATTCAGCTCGAACGGGGAGCTGTAGAATCGCTGGATCAAGCCGGCGACGATGGTGGCCTCACCGGCATTGGCGGCAGCGAAGAAAATGGAACTCCAAATGCCGCGATCGCCTAGCAGATTGGCCGCGATGGTCGCAGCCATCACGCCGGCCACGACCGGCCACCGCGCCACAGAACCAAACCCTATCAATACACCGGAGGCTATACCCGCAGCCGGCCAGAACACGGCGACGCCGTCGGCCTCTTCCAGCAAGGCCAGGCTTAGCTTCGCTGCGAGGAAATAGGCGGTCGCCATGGCGACCGCGCCCGCAGCTGAAAAGCCCCATGTAGCCGCCCCAGCCGACTGCCGCACTGGCAAAATACTCGGTCCAGTAACCGGGCCGAAGTTGATTTGCCCACTCATTGCGAACCTGCCTCACCCAAACCTAGCGCCGATGTGAGCCATAAACCGATTTCAATTCGCGTCGTCTTTGTTGTGGCCACAAAAGCGCGCCTTCGACCTGACGACTCCGACTATACAATCCCTTCAGCCGATGAGCGACGGAAATTGGGGGGTGCGATTAAGAAACCAAGCCAAATCTGCAGAACAGCCAGCCATTCAGCTTATTGTCTTGCCTTTCTGTGATAAAGGACACGTCGACGGGTTGCAGTGCCGCTCTGCAACCCCGACTACGCTCAAGACGACGACGAACAATTATTATTTGTGCGAAGCATCGGAAAACACCGTTTCGAGCACGTCGCCGATCGGCTGCCAGGTACGGCCATCGAACTGAACCAATCGCATCTGCTTGATTGGTCGGAAATTCTCAGGACCCGTGTTGATCTTGATGCCGGGCAAGAGCCCGGAGGGCTCATAGTCCCTCAGTGAAGCTGCTTGCCGCATCACGTTTTCGCGGGAGAGATCGTCGCCGCATTGTTTCAGCACCTGCACGAGCGTTTCCGCGGCTGCGTAGCCATAAAGCGCGGCGCTACTGCACTTGTCTCCGCTCGGGTAATATTTGTCCATGAAGGACAGCCAGTTCTTGATCGCCGGATCGTCCTTCCATGCCGGGTCGCTGGGATCTTTCAGGAAAGTTGCCGAGATCGCGCCCGCCGAGTTCTCAATACCAGCCGGGTTCAACGCGGTGCCTATCGAGGCGGCCGCATCGTTCAGAAGGAAGACTGGGTGCCAATGGGTCTCCGCCGCCAATCGGATCACATGAGAAGCGGTGGCGGACACGCCCGCAAAAACAAAAATATCGGCACCCGATCGCTTCAGGATCGAGACATGCCCATCGATAAACTCGTCCAACATATCAAAGGCGACATCGACAATGATCAGGCGGGTCAAATTGCCGAGTCCTTCCTGAATTCCCTTGAAGAGGTCCCGCCCAAACTGGTCGTTCTGCCAAAGCGCCACGATGTTGCGTTGCGGATAGAAGGCCTGGATGTAGTTGGCGTAGATGCGCCCCTCGGCACGAAACGACGGTTGCCAGCCCATGGTCCAAGGAAACGCCTTCGGGTCGCCCAACTCCTCGGCGCCCGAGGCAACGAAGAGTTGGGGAATCTTCCTCTCGTTTAGAAAGCTCCGCACCGCCAAGTTCCCGGCCGTTCCGAAGGACCCGAACATCAACAGGACGTTGTCCCTCTCGACCAGCCCGCGGGTCAGATCGAGCGCAACCGTGGGATCGGAATTGTCATCATAGGAAATGAAACGCACCTTGCGGCCGTTGATGCCACCGCGGTCGTTGATCATGTCGAAATAGGCCGCTTCGGCCTTTCCAATCGCGGAAAATTCAGCCAACGGCCCCGTGTAGGACATGAGATTGCCGATGCGGATTTCCGTGTCGTTTGCATCATCGTCACGTTGCAGAGACGTCGCACTTAGCGATACCAGTGCGATCACGAAAGCGAACAGCATCCGGCCTGCCACGTGCATTTTGAAACTCCTCAATGTGTCGACCGTCTTCCCGCTTTGAGAGGCCCCGCGTTTGTTTTCCGGCCATGGCCGGTTGAATGTATGATAGGCCGACCAAGACCTAGGAGCGCTCCGGTCGTCCTCGTTGACTTGGATCAAGCAAGGAAGGGATGCCGCCTCCTTAGGTGGCAGACAGATCGGGCGCCAATGCGAACAAGGAGGACGGTTGCTTAGGCTTTCGGTTCCGTTGCTGGCCGCTTCTCTCATCCTGTGCGGTGCACGCGGCGCGCAGGCGGTCCCGCTTACGCCATTCCGCTACGAAGCCCAGGCGCAACGGCATTGTCCTGGCGACACCGTGGTTTGGGTCGATTTCAGAAAGGGACGTTACTACCTCAAAGGACAGAGGCACTACGCACAGGGTCATGCCGGGAGCTTCGTGTGCAGGAATGAAGCCCGCCACAGCGGTTATCGGCGTTCGATATTAGGATTGAGGTAGTTGTCGGCAAGGAATCAGCCCACAGCGCGCCACAAGCGCGCTGCATTCTTCCCAAAGGTTGCACTCCGGTATCTCCGCGGGCGGATGATGCGTGTAGCCGGCTGCAGCAGCGCCTAAGTGAGCTTCAGAACCAGATGGACCGTTCGCGCATCTCGTTGCGGAGCCTGCCTGAAGCCGAACTTTCCGAACACTTTCAGCATCGCAGCGTTCTCGCGCAGAACTTCCGCGGTCAATTCCTGCAGTCCGGAATTGCCAGCGATCTTGACAAGATGACGCATCAGCATCGAGCCGATCCCACGTCCTTGCCAAGCATCGATGACGACGAACGCCATCTCGGCCCGTCCGGGCTCAAAAACAACGTAACGACCGCCCCCAACGATAACCGGACGGCCATTTTCAGGCGCGAGTGCAACAAGGGCGACATGATTTTTGAAATCAATATCCATGAAGAAATCGCGCTCCTTTTCTGAAAAGTAGCGCTTCATCGCAAAGAAGCGGCGCTGGCGTGATTGCTCGCTGGTCCGCTCGACCGCAGCAAGCATGTCGGTCTCATCGTCCGGCTGAAGTGCCCGGATTTCGACCTCGTTGCCGTCGCTGAGATGCTCGCGCGCGGTGTAGGTGAAGGCTTTCGGCATTTTGGGCCCATGTGTCGGCAGACAGGACAACGGATTTGATCCCGCGTCGGCCAAAGGAGACCTTGTCGGCGTGCGGTGCGCTTGATCTGGATCAAGACTGCTGCGCGAGAGCGGCGGCTACGCTTTTCCGCAGCTTGCCGACCGTCGAATGAAAGCGCGCCCTTGAGAACGCTTCGCCAGCTTCTGTCCGGAGCGGACATCGTCCAGCTCGCGATCCGGCTGGGCTTGCTCGCTCTGCTGATCTACTGGACCCTTGTCCTTCTCCGCCCCTTCGTGCCGATCCTGGCCTGGAGCGTCGTACTCACGGTCGCGTTTTATCCGGTCTTTCGATGGCTCGCCGAATTGCTCGGCGGCCGTCAGAAGCTGGCGGCGACAGCTCTCACCATCATCAATCTCGGAATTCTCATCGGACCGGCAACCTGGCTCGGATTGAGTGCGGTGGAGGGGGTGAGGGACTTCGCCGGACAGCTGAGTGCCGGCGACCTGGCGGTTCCTTCCCCTCCCAGGAGCATCAAGGATTGGCCGCTTGTCGGCCCGCAACTCTTCGAACTGTGGAATCAGGCCTCGAACAACTTGCGCGCCGCCTTGCGCGAGGTGGCTCCTCACCTCAAACCGCTGGCCGGGATGATGCTGGCCCTTGCGGGCAACGCTGGGGTTGGAACCCTCAAGTTTCTGCTTTCTGTTGCGCTGGCTGGCTTTCTCCTTCTCCATGGCCCGCAGCTCGTTGCGGCGGGCAGGGGATTCCTGTCCCGGGTCGTACCCGAGCAAAGCGAACACTTCCTGGAATTGGCGGGTGCAACCATCCGCGCGGTATCCCAGGGTGTCATCGGCGTCGCGATCGTCCAGTCGTTACTGGCCGGCATTGGCTTCAAACTGGCGGGGATTCCGAGCGCAGGCCTCCTGGCCTTTGCGATTCTGCTCCTGGCCATCGTGCAGATCGGTGCGGCGATCGTGCTGCTTCCCGTGATCATCTGGCTCTGGGCGACCAGGGATTTTACGACAGCACTTTTGCTGACGCTGTTTCTCGGCATTGTCGGTGTGCTCGACAACATATTGAAGCCCTTGGTGATGGGACGCGGCTTGACCACGCCCACGCTCGTCATTTTCATCGGTGTGATCGGAGGAACGCTCGCGCACGGAATCGTCGGGCTCTTTATCGGGCCAGTCATTCTGTCCGTGGCCTGGGAGTTGATGGTGGCCTGGATACGTAACGATCGCGTCGACCCGGCATCATCGCGGGAGTAATCGCTGGAATGCGCCGCCATTTTCGCGGCCACAGTGACGTTGACTTAAATCAAAGTCCCGATTGGCGAGGGGCATTGAATGAAAATCGCGGGACAAAAGAGGGCGGAACATGTCGATGGACAAGCCAATGCTTTCAGGCGACCCCATGTCGGGGCTTGTCGCCTCCGCCGTGGAATACATGATCGATGCGGGACAGCGCAGTGTGCTGTTCCTGGACATCTTGCGCAGGCGCGGCGACCAGTACCAGGAGCACATTGCCCAGACGGCGCCGCATGTCCTTCAATATGCCGCCGAACTGATCATCGACGGCCGCAAGCTGGATGAACCGGTGAATTATGCGCTGGTGCGCATCATTCCTCCCAAAGACGTCGAGATCAATCTCGAGCGGCGGCCGTTCATCGTCGTCGATCCGCGCGCCGGGCACGGCCCGGGAATCGGCGGATTCAAGGCTGACAGCGAAATCGGCGTCGCCATGAAGGCCGGCCACCCATGCTATTTCATCGGCTTCCTGCCGGAACCAATGCCGGGCCAGACCATTGAGCGCATCGCATACGCAGAGGCCCTGTTCATCGAGAAAGTCATCAGCCGTCACCCCAACGCCGATGGCAAGCCATGCGTGGTCGGCAACTGCCAGGCCGGCTGGGCCGTGATGATCCTTGCGTCATTGCGGCCGGAGCTGTTCGGACCGCTGATCATCGCCGGTGCGCCGCTTGCCTATTGGGCGGGCGTGCACGGCAAATATCCGATGCGCTATTCGGGCGGCCTGCTGGGCGGAAGCTGGCTGACCGCGCTGACCAGCGATCTCGGTGCCGGCAAGTTCGACGGCGCTTGGCTGGTGCAAAACTTCGAGAGCCAGAATCCTTCGAATACGCTGTGGACCAAGCAGTATAACGTCTATTCACAGGTCGATACCGAGGCCAAGCGATACCTCGAATTCGAACGCTGGTGGGGCGGGCACGTCAATCTGAACGCCGAGGAGATCCAGTTCATCGTCGATGAGCTCTTCATCGGCAACAATCTCGCCGCCGGCAAGATCGAAATGTCCGACGGCCAGAAGGTAGACTTGCGCAATATCAGGTCGCCGATCGTGGTGTTCTGCTCCGAGGGCGACAATGTCACCCCGCCGCAACAGGCGCTGGACTGGATCCTCGATTGCTATGCCGACGTAGATGAGATCAGGGCCTATGGGCAGACCATCGTCTATACGGTTCATGAAAGCATCGGTCATCTCGGCATTTTCGTGTCCGGCGGTGTCGCCAAGAAGGAGCATGCGGAATTCTCCAGCAATATCGATCTGATCGACGTGCTGCCGCCGGGGCTCTATGAAGCGACGTTCGAGGCCAAGGGAGAGGAGACCACGAGCTCCGAACTCGTCGTCGGCCAGTGGGTGATGCGCTGCGAAGCGCGGACGCTCGACGACATCCGCGCCATGGGCGGCAATTCGCCGGAGGATGAGAGGCGCTTCGCTGCCGCCAGGCGCGTATCGGAGATCAATCTCGCCGCCTACCAGAAGTTCGTCCAGCCCTGGATCAAGAGCATGGTCACGCCGCAGATGGCGGAGATGATGCGCAACCTGCATCCGGTGCGGCTGCAATATGAGGCCCTCAGCAGTCAGAATCCGTGGATGACTGCCGTGAAGTCGGCCGCGGAGGAGATCGAGGAGGACCGCAAGCCGGTTTCGAAGGACAATCCCTTCCTGGCGTTCCAGGAGCAGGCGTCCAAGCAGATCGTTCATGCGCTGGATAGCTGGCGCGACTCGCAGGAGGCGTTGAGCGAAGCGATCTTCCTCAACGTCTATGGCTCGTCGGCGCTGCAGGCGGCGCTGGGGATCGATCCGAAGTCCGAGCCGTCGCGGCGGCGCGAGATGTCGGCCGAGCACCGTGCCATGCTGGAGAAACGGATCGCCGAGCTGAAATCCAGGATCGGCGCAGGCGGCCTTCGCGAGGCGGCCATTCGGGCGCTGCTCTATATCGGTTCGGCAAGGGGAATGGTCGACGAGCGCAGCATCGAGGCGCTGCGCCAGATCCGTCGCGACTACAGTGGACCGCGCGTGACGCTGTCGGAATTCAAAACGCTGGTGCGCGAGCAGTTCTTCATGCTGTTGCTCGATCAGGAAGGGGCCTTGGCCGCGATTCCGAAACTGTTGCCCGAGGATGTCAATCAGCGGCGCGCGGCCTTCACGGCGATACGCGAGGTGCTGTCCGCCAGCGGCGAGATCGTCGGTGAGCGCGCGAGCCGCCTGCAGCGGATCGCCGCGTTATTCGGCGTCGATGCATCGGAGGGATCGGAGACGGCATCGAACGTTGCCCCTTTCGATCCCAAGGCGAAAGCGTCGTAACGCAGGCCGCAACGAATGGGAGCGACATCATGTCCGCCGACACGACGCAAACGCAGTCGCCCAGCAAATATGACCGCCTGATCGCGGCGGCCAAGGCCGTGCCGCCAGTGCCGACCATTGTCGTGCATCCTTGCGATGAAACGTCGTTGCGCGGAGCCGTCGATAGTGCACAAGCCGGCATCATCCGGCCGATCCTGGTTGGACCGGAAAGGAAGATCAGGGACACGGCGAGCAAGCACGGTCTCGACATCTCAGGCTTCGAGATCGTCAACGCCGCGCATAGCGAGGAGGCCGCGGCAAAAGGTGTCGAGCTGATTCACGCTGCCAAGGGCGAGATGCTGATGAAGGGCAGCCTTCACACCGACGAGCTGATGCGCGCCGTCACGGCGAAGGTAGGCGGCCTGCGCACCGACCGGCGCATTAGCCATGTGTTCGTGATGGACGTGCCGGCCTATCCCGAGACTTTGTTTGTGACGGATGCCGCGATCAACATATTCCCCGATCTCGACGCCAAGCGGGACATCATCCAGAACGCCATCGATCTCTATGCTCAAGCCGGCTTCGGCAAATCGCCACGGGTGGCGATCCTATCGGCGGTCGAAACCGTTACCTCCAAGATTCCATCCACCATTGAAGCGGCGGCGCTTTGCAAGATGGCGGATCGCGGGCAGATCACCGGCGGCGTGCTCGACGGACCGCTTGCCTTCGACAATGCCATAGATGTGGAAGCGGCGCGGATCAAGGGAATCAAGTCTGAGGTCGCCGGGCGGGCGCAGATCCTGCTCGTTCCCGACCTCGAATCCGGCAATATGCTGGCCAAAAATCTGGCCTACTTTGCCAAGGCGGATGGTGCCGGCATCGTGCTCGGTGCCCGGGTGCCTCTCGTTCTGACGTCGCGTGCGGACACGGCGCGCGCGCGGATGGCTTCCTGCGCGGTGGCAGCGCTCCACGCACATGCCAGGCGCCAACATGCTCCAACAGTTGCCGCGTGAACGCCATGGACACGATCCTTGTCGTCAATGCAGGCTCCTCAAGCGTCAAGTTCCAGATCTTTGCGATCGAGGGAGAGGGAACGCTACGGAGGCAAATCAAGGGCCAGATCGATGGCATCGGCAGCCGTCCGCGGCTGCGGGCAAACGGCGTGAACGGCGATCCGCTGGCAGACCGCGCCTACCCGATTGAAGCCCTGCCAGATATTCCGGCCGCGTTGGTCATCGCGGGCGGCTGGCTACGGGACGAGCTTCGCATCAGCCCGATGGCCGTCGGGCATCGCGTTGTTCATGGCGGTCCGGACTATGACCGGCCGGTACTGATCGACCATGGCGTGGTGTCGCGCCTGGAGCAATTTGTCGCGCTGGCGCCGCTTCATCAGCCTCACAATCTAGCACCGATTCGGTCGCTTCTTGCCAATTTTCCGGCGCTTCCGCAGGTGGCCTGTTTCGACACTGCGTTTCACCGCACGCATGGCGCCCTGGCCGACTATTACGCGATTCCCTATCAGCTCCACGCGGAGGGTGTGCGACGCTATGGATTCCACGGCCTTTCCTATGAGCACATATCGAAGACCTTGCCGCAAATCGCTCCGGATGTCGCGAAGGGACGGGTGATCGTCGCCCATCTTGGCAGCGGTGCTTCGATGTGCGCGCTGAAGGCCGGACGGAGCATCGAGAGCACGATGGGGTTTACCGCGCTTGACGGGCTCCCGATGGGTACGCGTCCGGGGCAGGTCGATCCGGGTGTCGTGCTCTATCTCATATCCGAAAAGGGAATGTCGGCATCGAACGTACAGAATTTTCTCTACCGCGACTGTGGATTGAAAGGGCTTTCCGGCATCAGCAACGACATGCGCGAGCTGGAAGCGAGCGAAGATCCTCATGCGATACTGGCGATCGAGTATTTCGTCTATCGGATCGGCCTCAACGCGGGGATGCTCGCGGCAGCGCTGCAGGGAATTGATGCTTTTGTGTTCACGGCCGGCATCGGGGAAAATGCAGCCCGCATCAGGGCGCGCATCGCCGAACAACTGGCATGGCTTGGCGTCGTGCTCGACCCCGCCGAGAATTCGCGACACGCGCGGCTGATATCGCGGTCCGACAGCCGGATCCCGGTATACGTCGTGCCGACGGACGAGGAGCTGATGATCGCGCAGCACACATTGTCGCTCCTTCTGAACCGGCCATCGGCCAACGCGAACCGTGCGAGGGTGTCATGACTATTCCCGTTTTTCCGGATACCAAGGTCGCCTTGAAGGGCAAAAAAGGCCTGATCGTCGGCATCGCCAACGATCAATCCATCGCCTGGGGCTGCGCCAAGGCGTTCCGCGCGCTTGGGGCCGATCTGGGGGTCACCTACCTCAATGATCGCGCGAAAAAACACGTTGAACCTCTCGCACAGGCCCTGGAGGCCCCCATCTTCGTGCCGCTTGACGTGAATGTGGAGGGGCAGACGGAGCAGGTATTCGAGAGAATCGAAAAGGAATGGGGACGCCTCGATTTCATGCTGCACTCGATCGCCTTCTCTCCCAAGGAGGCGCTGCACGGACGAGTGGTTGACGTCGGGCGGGACGGCTTTCTGAAGACGATGGAGGTCTCGTGCTGGTCATTCATGCGAATGGCCCACTTGGCAGAGCCATTGATGAAGAATGGCGGAACGTTGTTCACGATGACCTATTATGGCAGCCAGATGGTGGTGGAGAACTACAATGTGATGGGCGTGGCGAAAGCTGCCCTTGAGTCTGCCGTGCGCTACATGGCGGCGGAGTTGGGTCCAAAAGGTATCCGCGTTCACGCGATTTCGCCCGGGCCGCTTGCTACGCGCGCAGCGTCGGGAATCCCTGAATTCGACGAACTGCTCGACAAGGCCCAGTCGAAGGCGCCGACGCGGAGTCTGGTCAGCATTGACGACGTCGGCAACGCAACGGCCTTTCTGGCGCTCGATGGAGCAAAGCTGATTACCGGCAGTGTCCTGTATATCGATGGCGGCTATCACATCATCGATTGAGCGCGGTCGCCGGCGGCGATTCACCGATAGTGCAGAGCAATCAGCTCGGCAACACAAGCCGGGCGCTTGCCGCCCTCGATCTCGATCACGAGATGATAGTTGACGCGCAAGCCATCCGGCGGCACGTCCTCCGCCTCGGCGACCGTGACGCGGCCGCGCAGCCTCGACCCCGCCGGCACCGGCGCCAGATATCGTATCCTGTCCGCGCCGTAGTTCAGCGTGGTGCGCAATCCCTTCAGCCCGATCACCGACCGGATGAAGAGCGGTGCGAGCGCGAGCGACAACAGACCGTGGGCGATGGTGGTGCCGCCGGGCAGTTCCTTTTTGGCGCGCTCCTGGTCGACATGGATCCATTGCTCGTCGCAGGTCGCTTCCGCGAAGCGGTTGATGCGGTCCTGGGTCACCTCGATCCAGTCGCTGGCGCCGATCTCTGTGCCGACGGCGGATTTGATCTCATTGAAGTCGCTGAATATCCGCATGTCCGTCACCTGCTCAGATCTTCATTTCCGGGACCTTGTCGGGAACGATGAGTTCGGCTTCCGTGACCGCCATCACCTCGCCGACGCTGACGCCGGGCGCGGTCTCCAGCAGGGTGTCTTTGCCGTCGGGGAACGCGATGACGGCCATGTCGGTCACGACCAGGTTGACCGGCCGCGCCGAGGTCAGGGGCAGGGTGCACTTGGCGACGATCTTCGATTTGCCCTTCGCCGCATGCTGCATGGCGACAATGACCCGCTTGGCACCGCTGACGAGATCCATCGCGCCGCCCATGCCCGGCACCATCTTGCCGGGGATCATCCAGTTGGCGAGATGCCCGTGCGCGTCGACCTGCAGTCCGCCAAGCACGGTGACATCGACATGACCGCCGCGGATCAAGCCGAACGACATCGCACTGTCGAACGTGCTGGCGCCAGGCAGTGCACTGATCGGGCGGCCGCCTGCATCCGTCAGCAAGGGATGTGCCAATCCTTGCTCAGGGATCGGCCCGGTCCCGATCAATCCGTTCTCCGACTGAAAGAACACCTTCAGCTCAGGCGGAACGTAGTTGGCGACGAGCGTTGGAATGCCGATTCCCAGATTGACGAGATCGCCAGTATGGAGCTCCTGCGCGACGCGCCGGGCGATGATCTCCTGTGCGTCCATGTTTCACCCGTTCGGGTTCGTAATGAGATAGTCGACGAGCGGCGCCGGCGTCACGACGTGGTCGGGTGCGATGACGCCTACGGGCACGATGTGCTCCGCCGTCACGATCACGGTGTCGGCCGCCATCGCCATGACCGGATTGAAGTTGCGCGCGGTGAGCGCATAGGAGAGGTTGCCGAGATAGTCGGCGAGAAAGGCGTGGACCAGGGCGAACTGCGCCCGCAGCGCGGCCTCGAGCAGGAACGGCTTGCCATCGACCTCGATCTGGCGCTTGCCCTCGGCAACCAAGGTGCCGACGCCCGTTGGCGTGAGCACGCCACCCAAGCCGCAACCGCCCGCGCGAATGCGCTCGGCGAAGGTCCCCTGCGGAATGAGATCGACGGCGATTTGATTGGCCAGCATTTGCTGCTGCGCCTTCGGATTGAGGCCGATGTGGGTCGCAGTGAGGCGCGAGACGAGAGCCGCATCGAACAGCTTGCCGACACCTCTTCCGGGTGTCGCCGCGTCGTTACTGATCACCGAGAGATCAGTCTTATGCTGCCGCACCACCTCGTCGAGCAGGCGTTGCGGCGTCCCGACACCCATGAAGCCGCCGACCATGATGCTCGCGCCAGTTGGGATCATCGCGACGGCTTCTTCGACGGAAACGGCCCTCATGATTGGAACGCCAGTCAGCAGGCGATCAAAAGAAGGCGACAGTGGAGTGATGTTGACGAGCGGTCAGCGCGCTCCTTTGATCTGCGTCAAGGCTTCTCATCATTCCCTTCGCGGGCGGAGATGCCGACACCCTCGAGCGCTTCGCTCCAGAGCTTGCGCACCTCAGTGTGGCGGCGTTCGAGAACCGAATTCACGGTGTCGCGAAAGGGCACGAGGCCGTCACCCTTCAGGAAGAGAATTTGGGCCTGTAGGAGCCGGCTGCTCTCGAATTCGATGCGCCGCAGCGTCATCACGAAGGGATCGTTGGTATTGGCGTCCACCGGCAGCAAGGCTGCCGGCCGGATGCCGGCGTGAGCGGCATGTGCAAGCGTTGCGAGACCGACCGCCAGCGCCAGCGGCTGATCTGGAATCCCTTCGATCGGCCGTGGAAACCATGCGGTCTCCCAGGATGCGGCCATGTAGCCCAACGCGACATCCGGCACCCACGAGGTCGCGCGCAGTAGCAGGGAAACGAGCTCGGTTTCGCGGTAGAACTGCGCGTTCAATTCGGTTTGCCAGGCGGATTCGAGCTTCAGCGGCAGGGCAAATGCGAACTGCCGCGCCAATGCGCCATGGGCCGAGATCAGGAAGGCCGCGACGCGCGTCTGCTGTCGCGGCGGCACGCGGCCTTCGGAGTTGAGCGGGCCGAAAAATTCGCTCATGGGATCGTCCCCTGCACAGGAATCGCGCGCAGATGATCGTAGCCGGCGGGAAACGGAACGAGGTCGCCGCCGGCTTCCTCAGGCGCAATCCAGACGGCCTTGTTGCCCTGCCAGCGTCCGGCCAGCACGTCTTCCGCGAAGCGCGCGAGCAGGTCGGCGGTGAGCGCCGGCTTCTCCAGCGTGAAGGCGTGATAGGCTCGTGGGATGATCACGAGCGAGCTATTGGGAATCTGGACGCGGAGGGTTTCGTGCAGGGCGCGCGGCGTCAGAAAGTCGAACTCGCCGTTCAGGATCATGGTCGGCACGCCGATCGCCGAAAGTTGCGGCGTCAGGGGCTGGAAGTCGAGGAAGGACTCCATCAGGTTTTGCAGGGCGTAGACGTCGTTGACCAGCCAGCCCTGCCGTTTCACGCTGTCGAGCTTGTCCAGCACCGGCCTTAACCATTGATCGGAGACGTTCATCGGCAGCAGGAGGTCCTGCAAATAGCTGGTGCCGCCGAGGATCAGCCCTGTGCGCAGGGCATTGCCGAGCAGGAAGAGTTGCGGCGGAAGCTCCGCGAAGCAGCTCATCGGCACCAATCCGGCTAGCCGCTTGCCATGCGTAATCGCATAGCGCAGCGCGATCAGGCCGCCGAAGCTGATACCGCTCAGGAACAGGGGCCCGTCGCCGAGCTCCCCGATCAAGAGATGAAGCGCTGCGACCTGGTCATCCTGGCTGATGAAGAGTGCGGGCTTGTCGGACGCGCCCTGGCCGAGCAGATCGAACGTCGCGACACGAAATCGTCGTGCGACCAGGGCGTCGCGATAGGCCGTCCACAGCTCGGCATATTGCGTGAGCCCGTTGACGAGCACGTAGGCCGGGGCGTTGGCCGGACCGTCGAGCTCGTAGCGGATACGGTAAGAGCCGTGGGTGAGGAAAGGCATCGCGGCGATCCGGCAGGTAATTCGATGCGGACATCCTCCCGCGCCAAGTTCGGATTCCCTTGAGTTAAATCAAGCGATGTGGCGCCGCCACTCCTAGCGTCCGATCAAATTCAATGTTGGAGGAATTCGCAATGATCGGGAGACAAGCGATGCGGCAATACGTCATCAGCCTGCTTTTGCTGCTGATCGGTACTTCGCTCGCTGTCGCACAACCCTTCACCCGCCGCTCATCGCAGATGCAGCATGACGGGCTCAAGAAGACCTATGAAATTGCGAACTTTCGCCTCGGCGGCAAGTACGGCGCCTGGTTCGGAGGGCTGGCGAAGTACAAAGCGGAAGCCGGATTTGCAACTGCGCTCCAGCGGGGGGTAAGCGATGGCGCTTCAATTCTTGGTCGGCGCAATCGTAAGTGTGGTCAACATCATGATCCACGCGCTGGTGACGGTCGCTGCGATCGGTATTGCCCGCACTGCGGCGCTACGATACACCGCGTGGCCGAGATCGCAGCTGATGGGCGTCATGGTCGTGACCGCGGCCGTGCTGATGGTGGCGCACACCCTTGAAGTCTTCGTCTGGGC
>WNGO01002317.1_pt1 | contig 21418 bp, 21 predicted proteins | sample 5400511 | NCBI WGS metagenome assembly WNGO01 (sample SAMN13153380, study PRJNA577476) | soil metagenome | isolation source: 20 cm soil or saprolite under Garry oak tree replicate 2 | place: USA:California | collected 2016-06-15 | reverse complement strand
CCGAGGGTTACGTGGCGATTGCGCCGGATATTTTTCACCGTGAATCGGAGCGCCTGATTCCCTATTCCGATATGCCAAAAGCGATCGCGACAATGCAGCGGGTCGTCGACAGCAAGGCGATGGACGACGTCGGAGCGGCTATCGCGCACCTAAAATCGCAGAGCAACGTCAAGTCCGGCTCGCTCGGCGTTATCGGTTTTTGCATGGGTGGCCGACTGACTTATTTAACGGCGGCGCATCACGCCAACGACATCAAAGCCGCGGTGCCGTACTACGGCGGCGGAATTCCGATGGGCAATCCGAGCCCGCTGTCGCGGACCGGCGAAATCAAGTGTCCGATGTATTTGTTCTTTGGCGCCAAAGATCAGTTGATCTCGGCGGATCACGTCAACCAGATTAAGGCGGAGCTTACGGCGAAAAAGGTCGATTTTAAGATGGACGTCTATCCAGATGCGGGCCATGGCTTTTTCTGCGACGAGCGCGGCAGCTATCACGAGGCATCAGCGAAGGATGCTTGGGAAAAGACTAAATCGTTTTTCAAGCAACACCTAAAGTAATCTCACATCACATTTGTTTAAGGGAGAGGAAGGGGATTGTCTTTCCTCTCCCTTTTTTTATTTTTACGCGGTACATTGATCCCGTCGCACGAGGCTTTTAGATGGCGCGCAAGGCGGTTAAAGAACAAGTCATATTGGGGCTCATCCAGATGAGCGCCGACGATAGTCTGCCAGATAATCTCGCTAAAGCTGTGGAACGGACCGCGGCGGCGGCAAAAAAGGGCGCGCGGATTGTGTGTCTTCAGGAGCTGTTTCGCTCGCGTTACTTTTGCCAGAGTGAAAACCAACGGAATTTCAAATTGGCCGAATCCATCCCCGGCCCGACGACAGATGCGCTGGCCGCCGTGGCGTCCGAACGGGAGATCGTCATTGTCGCCTCGGTGTTCGAACGAAGATCGGCGGGCATCTATCACAACACCGCTGTTGTCATCGATGCCGACGGCTCGATCGCCGGGATCTATCGCAAGATGCATATTCCCGACGATCCGCTTTACTACGAGAAATTTTATTTTACCCCGGGCGACCTCGGCTTTCCCAGCTTTCAAACCCGCTACGCAAAGATAGGGGCGCTGGTCTGCTGGGATCAATGGTTTCCCGAGGGCGCCCGATCAAGCGCATTGTCGGGCGCGCAGATTCTCTTTTATCCGACCGCGATCGGTTGGATCCCCAATGAACCGCGACCCATGGCGCGCCGCCAACGCGATGCTTGGGAGTTGATCCAGCGCTCGCATGCGGTGGCCAACGGAGTTTACGTCGCGTCGGTGAATCGGGTCGGGCGCGAAGGCAAAATCAAATTCTGGGGGAATTCATTCGTCGCGGGACCGTTCGGCGAGATCGTCGCCCATGCGGGCGGCGAACGCGAAGAGATTTTGCTCGCCAAGTGCGACCTTGGCAAGATCGAAGAGACGCGCCAAAGTTGGCCGTTCCTGCGCGACCGGCGCATCGATGCGTACGGACCCCTGCTGTCGCGCGCAGGCGAAGAGCCCAAGCGCGATTAGGTGCCGTCCTTCTGGTATTGTCGTTCGATGAGTTCGCCAAACGCAAAACCCGTCACGCCGCATTCTCTCGGCTATTCGATGCCTGCCGAATGGGCGAGACATCGAGCGACTTGGCTTTCCTGGCCGCACAATCAGGACACGTGGCCGACCCAGCTGGAAAAAGTGCGTGAAGTTTGGATCCAAATGATCTGTGCCCTATCGCCGCACGAGCGCGTCTATCTTTTGGTCAACGACGAAAGGACTGAACAGGACGTCAGCGCGCGTCTGGCGAGAGCTCGCACGGCGATGAAAAATGTAACGCTACTCAAGATTCCCACCGTCGATGTCTGGATGCGGGATTACGGGCCGACGTTCGTCACGCGCGCATCGCGAGAAAATCCGTTGGCGTTCAACGATTGGATCTTCAATGGCTGGGGCGGGAAATATCAATCCTACGAAGACGACGAACGCGTGGCCAGGGAGGTTGCTGTGCTCCTGAAGGTGCCGGTGTTCGAGCAGAAAGTTATTCTGGAAGGCGGTTCCATCGAGGTCAACGGCGCAGGCACTTGTCTGACCACAGAGCAGTGCCTGCTGAATAAAAACCGCAATCCGCACCTGAGCCGCTTGCAGATCGAAGCTCTGCTCGAAGATTCCCTGGGTGTCACCCACGTGATCTGGCTCGGTGAAGGCATCGTCGGGGACGACACCGACGGTCATATCGACGACATCGCGCGGTTTGTCAATCCGACAACGGTCCTCTGCGCCATCGAAGCGGATTCAAAGGACGAGAACTACGGCTTCTTGCAAGACAACTACGAACGTCTGCAACATGCCGCGGACCAAAATGGTGCGAAACTTTCGATCGTGACGTTACCCTGTCCGCGTCCCGTGTATTGCGAAGGCGCGCGCTTGCCGGCGAGTTACGCGAATTTTTACATTGCCAACAATGTCGTGCTCGTGCCAATTTTCGACGACCCTGGCGATGCTCAGGCTCTCGGCATCTTGCGGCAACTGTTTCCCGAACGACAAATTATCGGACTTCGCTGTAATGAAGTAGTCGCTGGTCTGGGTGCGATTCACTGTGTCACGCAGCAGGAACCGGCCGCGCAGCTATCTTGATTTGACATTTGCCCTGCGAATCCTTGCATCCTCTCAGTCGTCGCGACGTCGTCATCCACTGAGACAGCGAGTTGGAATTATATTCCGGGTGGTGGGGTATTAGTGTGTTGCTGGGCTAGTAGCGCGAGTCGAATATCCTGCTTCCAGGCCGTAATAAATCAGCCGTGTTGCGCCCCGTGTCAAAAACAAGAGAGTCGCCGTTAACGATCTCCCGTGCGGCTATTGCATCAGGTGATTCTCCGGCAGAACTTTTGCGGGCCATTATTTTATTGCTGTCATTAAATAGCACGGATACAAACTCGCCAGCATGCAGATCCTCAATCGCCGTTACATTTAACACCACGTTGCGTATACCCGACGCTGGTTTGTTTTAAGGTTTTTTAGTGCCGAATCGTCAATACCGTGTTGCCCGTGGGCGTTATTTGCTCCGCCGCCTTGGTCGTTTCATGAGAATATGTCCATCGTTTGTTATTGCGACGGCTTCCCAGCCCTGCTTACCGAGCTTATTTAGTTCATCGACTACTAGCTCGCGCCGGGTGAAGACCGTTATCATATATTCCCACTTCATTGGGCAGGAACCAACCTATTTTTGTTTTATGATATTTCGCGGACACAGGGCGATTCAAGGGGTTTGTCAGATAACTGACAAAAATTGTTTCTTATTGAGTGTCACTTTTTAGTGTCCATGATAGAATCCGATAGTGAAGAAAAAAGAGCCAAACTGGGATTCGTTTTTAGACCCAGGTATTGCCGAAGCCGTTAAAATTCTCAACCGTGCTGGAATCGAAACGTTTGAATCTTGCCAAGGCGGACATGGCCACGCATATCCAGAACCGACGGTGCGCTTTCATGGGGAACGCTCAGAAGGTTTCAAGGCCCTATCGGTCGCCATGCAACACGCATTGCCCGTTTACGCACTACGGAGAATATTCCGCGAGCCCTTGACAATTTTTCGCACTCACCTATCCTAGCCGATGTCATGGGTCGAGTTATCCAGCTCAACGAGGTTCACCAGGCGCGCCGGCGCCGTTCGGAAAAAGTCAGCATGGAACAATGTGTGGAGTTGCTGGAATGGAACCTAAAAAAGAGCGTCGATGACTATTTTGCCTCGCCCCGCGAAGAACGCTCGATCCGCGCGACACAGATTCGCAAGCTCAGTGAAATCTTGGAATACGCCCTAAGACTGCTTTGATGTGCCACGGTTCATCGTGGAACTGTCACACGCCCTTGTTCTAGTTCTTCTCGTATTCATCGGTCTGGCACTCCTCGGTTGGTTTTTCCTAAACCGGTTACGGTCGCTGCTGCACGACAAGCGCGACGATCCGTCCATGCTGCTGATGCAACAGCAGATCGGCGAGCTGCGCGTCCAGCTGAGTCAGGTTTTGAACAGCAGCGCTCAATCAATCCAACAACAGTTGGGACAAATGCTCGGCCACGTGAACGAACGGTTAAAAGAGAATGCTGAAGTGTTGAACAAAACCCAGCAGAGCTTGGGCGAGCGGCTGGACAACGCCGCGCGCGTCGTCGGCAACGTCCAACGGAGCTTGGGCGGGCTTGAAGAAGCCAATCGAAAAATTTACGAGGTCGGCAAGGACATCGCTTCGCTCCAGGAAATTTTGCGGGCGCCTAAACTCAGAGGTGGATTGGGCGAATTCTTTCTCGAAGACTTACTGGCGCAGATTCTTCCCCCGGAACACTTTTCCATTCAATACAGTTTTCGCAGCGGCGAGAAGGTCGACGCGGTGATCAAGCTCGGGCCGTCGCTGGTGCCGGTGGACGCGAAATTTCCTTTGGAGAATTTCAAGCGGATCCTCGAAGCGGCGAGCGAGGACGAAAAAAGCCGAGCCAAGAAACAGTTCGTCGCCGACGTCAAGAAGCATATCGATGCGATCGCGGCGAAATATATCCTGCCCGACGAGGGCACTTATGACTTTGCCCTCATGTATATTCCGGCGGAGAACGTCTACTATGAAACGATCATTCGCGACGAATCGCCGACGGAAAAAAGTCTTTGCCTACACGCCATGAACCGGCATGTGATCCCGGTTTCGCCGAACAGTTTTTATGCGTACCTGCAAGCGATTGTACTGGGTCTCAAGGGCATGAAGATCGAGGATCGCGCTAAAGAAATCATCCAGTATCTTGGCCGCCTGCAAGGTGACTTCAGCAAATTCCGCGATGACTTCAGCGTGCTCGGTAAACACGTGGGTCACGCCCAAGCGAGTTTCCAAAGTGCTGACCGCCGACTGGAACAGTTCGGTCAAAAGCTGCTGGCGGCGGAAGCGGATCAGGGCGAGCTCGTCGAGCCTGCGACGACGCGCAGCCCGGTATAGGTTTCTCGCGGGAGTGAGAGAAAGATTCACGTGCGGCTGAGTTTGTTTTCCCGCCTCACCATCGGCTATCTCGCGATTTTTTTGATCGTCGCGCTGGCGAGTGCTTCGGCAGTGCTCCAGCTGCGCCACTTTCGCGAGCTGACCGAGTCTATTTTAAACGTCGACAACCGGATTCTCGACCACGAGAAAATGCTCGCCGACTCGCTGTTGGCGCAGAGTCGTGCCGAACAAAAATTTATCATCACGCGAGATGAGACGTGGTACCAGCAGTTTATGCACCTAAAGGACGATTTCGACGCGCGGCTGGTGAGCGCGTTTGCCTTGAACGATCCAGCCGCGACCCCGATCCTGAAGGGAATCCAGCGGGATTCCCGCCGCTATGACGAATTGGTCGATGACGAGGCACGCTTGGTCCGCGCCAATAAACCTTACCCACAGGCGCAGTACAAGCAAGACAAAGACGCTTTAGTCGATGCCCTCTTGGGCGCGTTCGAGAAGTTGCGGCAGAGCCAGCAGCAAGCGACCCACGCTAAAGTGGCGGATCTCGCGGCCGCGGCGGATCGAGCCGGCGAGCTTTCCGTGACGATCGCGGTGGCGTGTTTGTTGGCGATTATTACGATGTCGCTGCTCATCACCAAAAGCATCACCCGGCCAATCGCATTGTTGAAGCATAAGACACGGGAGATCGCCGAGGGAAACTTCGGTAGCCGAATCCAGGTCCATTCGCCACCGGAAATCGGGGAATTGGCCGCCGCCATCGATTCCATGTGCGACAAATTGCACGAGATCGACCGCATGAAGGCGGATTTTTTTGCCTCCATGTCGCACGAGCTGCGCACGCCTTTGACTTCGATCAAAGAAGGCACCGGATTACTGTTGGATGGCGTGGGCGGCGAGACTTCGGAAAAACAGCGCAAGCTCTTGGGCATACTGGCTGAGGAGAGCAACCGCCTGATCAGCGTCGTCAATTCGCTGCTCGATCTTTCTAAGATGGAAGCAGGCATGATGACGTACGAGTTTGAGAGCAGCAGCGTCGATCCATTGATCAAACGCGCCGTCGCCGAGATCACGCCCCTGGTAGAAGCGAAGCAGATTCGCCTGGAGAGCGCACTCGACACGTCCCTGCCGTCGGTGAGAATAGATCCGGAAAGGATCCTTCAGGTGCTACGAAATTTGCTCGGCAACGCGGTAAAGTTTACGCCCAAGGGCGGCCAAGTGAGTGTTGCGGCGAAACCAACCAATGGCAAATTGGAAGTTTCTGTGCAAGACTCCGGGCCAGGAATTCCAGCTGACAGTTTGGTGTCGATTTTTGAAAAATTTAACCAGGGTAGTCGGCAAGGACAGCACGTGCGCCAAGGAACGGGACTTGGTCTGGCGATTGCCAAAAGCATAATTACATCCCACGGTGGAAAAATATGGGCCGAGAGTCAGTTGGGCCAAGGCAGTACTTTTATTTTTGTGTTGCCTTGCTAATATTGTCGAGCTGCAGCGTCGTGTCGGAGTCGAGTCGACAACGGGAAATGCGTGACGCGCTTGCCGCCGGCAATAGTTTGCTGTCTCAAGGTAATTTTGATGCATCCTTAGATATGTTCCAGAAGGTATTGGTGACGGCCCAGGACAAACCACCGGCAGATCTTGCAGCTTACAGCATCGGTTTAGTTTATGCTCATCCGCAAAACCCCAAGCGAGATCTGCAAAAGGCGATGCGCTCGTTCGATCGAATCATTCGCGCGTATCCGAACAGTGCGTGGGTGGAACAATCCAAGGTCTGGGTCGGCGTCTTAAACGACACCAAAGAGGCAAAGCAAGAAGCCGAAAGAGCCAAACAGGAACTCGAGCAATCGAGAGTAGAAACTGAAAAAAACCGGCTCGCGATTGAAAAGTCTAAGCAAGAAATCGACAAGTCCCGGCTCGAACTCGAGAAAACCAAACAGGAAATTGAAAAAAACAAACAGGTCATCGAAAAGTCCAAACAGGTGGACATCGAGATCGATCAAAAACGACGCGATCGCGGACGCTAAAAAATATCATGTCTAAAGGTCGTATTCTGGTTATCGATGACAATCCGAATCTGCTGGAGTTGATCCGCATGCGGCTGGAGTCCGCGGATTTTGAGGTGCTGGCGATGGCAGACGAGGAACAAGCGGTGACGGCGCTCAAAGAACAGCTCTTCGATCTGTGCATCGTCGATCTTATGCTCGCCAACGGCGACGGGCTCACGTTGATGGACGAATTTCGCGGCATCAATCCCGACGTGCCGACGATTATCCTGACCGCCCACGGCAGCATTGAAAACGCCGTGGAGGCAATGCGCCGCGGCGCTTATAGCTACGTCACCAAACCCTTCGAGCCGGCGGACCTCCTGCTGCAGATTGAGCGTGCGCTGGAAAACCGTAAGCTCAACTCGGAGATCAAACGGCTCAAGGACATTCTCTACGAGCGCTATGATTTTGCCAACATTATCGCCCGTAGCGGTAAGATGCGCTCGGTGTTGGACGTGGTGATGCGCATCGCGAAGCTGGACTCCACCGTGCACATCCACGGCGACAGCGGCACTGGCAAGGAGTTAATCGCCAAGGCGATTCATCTGGCCAGCGATCGAAAGGATAAGCCATTTGTCGCCCTGAACTGCGCCGCCCTGCCCGAATCCTTATTGGAGAGCGAGCTCTTCGGCCATGAAAAAGGGGCGTTCACCGGCGCCGTCAAAAGCACCAGGGGGTTGTTCACGCAAGCGCACGGCGGCACGCTTTTTTTAGACGAGATCGGTGACATGCCGCGCGCCACACAATCCAAGTTATTGCGCGTGTTGCAGGAGCGCCAGTTCTATCCCGTCGGCAGCGAGGTGCCGATGGAAGTCGACGTGCGAGTGATCGTCGCCACCAACAAAGATCTGGAAGATCAGGTGAAAAAGGGATTGTTCCGCGACGACTTGTTTTACCGCATTCACGTCATCCCGATCTACCTGCCGCCGTTGCGCGAGCGCAAAGACGATATCATGCCCTTGGTCGAGCATTTCTTAAAAAAATACAGCGAGCACATGAAAAAGGAAGTGAAGGGTTTGAGCCCGGAGGCGCTGCGCAAGCTGATGTTGCATGACTGGCCCGGTAACGTGCGGGAGCTCGAAAACACGATCGAATACGCCGTCGCCATGAGCCAGAACGATACTGTGACGGAGGATTACATCCTGCAAGGTAAAATCAGCATCGCCTCGGAGCGGGCGCAGAATTTCATTCAAGAAAGAGTGGAAGAGTCGAGTAGCGGGTTGAGGCCGCTCAAAGATGCGCGCGATGCCTTTGAACGAGATTATCTCATTCAAGTTTTGTCGATGACCGAGGGCAACGTGAGTCAGGCGGCGAAGCTCGCCGGTAAGTACCGGGCTGACTTCTACGACCTGCTCAAAAAACACGACCTGAAAGCCCACGAGTTTAAGAAAGTAAAGCCAGGGCTGCCAAATTGAGCGCTTAATCCAGCATCTGCCTTCATTGCTTCCCGTCGCCGCTCACGCGCGGCTCAAGCCATTCAGTTAATCATTTTTTAATGCAGGGTTAACCCTGCAGTTATCTCTAGCGATCTCTTCAAGGCAGCGAAAAAGACAGCTATAACAGCTGGCGCTCATTGAGCGCTCCACTGGAACGCCGATTGCTCCTAGACGGTTTAAAATCTCGGAGATCCCATGCCACAGGGTCAATCGGTTCTGATCGTTGACGATGATGAAGGGTTAGCGCAGATCGTCGCGCTGATCCTGAGCCAAGAGGGCTTTGAAGTCCGCACGGCTAACGACGGTGCGCGGGGCCGCGCCGATTATTTTCGTAATCCGACGGAGTGGGTTGTAACGGATATTCAAATGCCGGAGCTCGACGGTTTGCAAATGGTGCAGTGCATTCGCGCCGTCAATCCGCATGTGAAGGCGGTTTACATGAGCGGTGAAGTAGAAAGATATCATGCCGCTTTGGACCAGGAGGCAGCGAAGTTCGACGCTCGAGTTTTGGCCAAACCGTTTACAAGAAGCAGTTTGCTCGAACACATCACCGCGGCAACAAAGAAAGGCTCTCAAAGTGAGGCAGCGGAACGTTTCGGCACGCGTCACGCGACGAAGGAAGATGTTTAGCGATGCGCCGAAAAATTTTATTCGGTTCAATGATACTCGTGCTCGGCGTCATGATGGCGAGCTTGTTCAGCGCCGATTTCGGCCCGTGAGCAAGTTGGTTTGATCGGTGCGGTTTGGGGGCTGGAACGGGAGCGATCATTGGCAGCACCGTTGGCCACGCCGCAGTCGGCGCGCTGGATCAATTGATGGGACAGGAGAAAAAGCAAGAAGCTCAGGCTGTCCAAAGTAATGAAAATCAGCGCGAGATTGACCGCCTGCGCCGCGAGAACGAACGGCTTCGACAACAACGAGCGAACAATAGGATCCATCGCAAGAATCCTTCATGTGTGTATGGAATTGACTTCAGGATCAAGTTTTATTCGCGACGAATTGCACCTAACCCCATAAAATTTAAGCAATACAGTGGGCCTGTTAGCGTGGTATGAATTTTGGTTACAGCGATGCCTGTGTTCAACCATCCGTTTCGCCACGAAAAATGTATTTCGGCAAAACCCTCGCGCATTCGCTGTTTGGGTACGCGTCGACGCGGGCGCAGGGCGTGTGTATTGAATGAAAATGGCCAGGCGCCGCTGCAGGCGCGCAAATATCTTGACAGTGTCGGAGGTGATGTCTATTTGAAAAGCCGTCCCGGAGAGACTGCGGAATATACTGTCTACTACTTACCGCTTCAGAGGAGCGCGCAGGGGAGCCGGCTAAAATTGAAAAATCAGATTGGTACAAGGGACATGGCACGAGCGTATTAACATTTCACAGGGAGGAAATTATGAAAGGGTTTGCCTCGATTGGAACCAAGTACTTCGTTGGAGCTGGAATGGTGGGATCATTGTTGCTGGCGCAGGGATGCCTTGCGACCCGCGACTGGGTTAAGGAACAGACGGATCCGTTGTCCGGGCGGGTCACGCAGGCCGAAGGCCGCTTGGACAAATCCGACGGACAGATCAGTAGCCTGGGTGGTAGAATGAGTGGTGTAGAAGGCAAGCTCGGCCAGTTCGAGGGGCGCTTGGGACAGGTTGATGGGAAGGCGGAGAAGGCTCTCAATGCCATCGCCAACCTTCGTTTAGAGCGCAAGGTCGTAATTGACATGAAAGACGGCGCCAACTTTGCGTTCAATTCGGCGAATTTGCCGGCTTCCGCCCAGCGCGAAATCGATAGCTTCATGAGCGATCTCAAGGGCGACGTCACGGGGGACAACGCAGTTTTCGTAGTTGCCGGGCATACCGACAATGCCGGTGCCGATAACTACAACTACGATCTAGGGAAGAAAAGAGCCGACGCGGTGAGCCGATATTTGATTCTGCAGAAGAAGGTCGATCCGATGCGCGTCACGCCGGTGTCCTATGGGGAAAGCGCTCCGGTTGCCGACAACAGCTCGCCCCAAGGCCGCGCAAAAAACCGCCGTGTCGAGATTCTAGTGTATCGCGAAGGAATTACTTCCGAACCGACGGTAGCAGCGGCGCCAACGTCGGAGCCGACGCAAAAACGTCCGTCAGATCGGTCGTCTCAGGAACAGCCGACGAATCGTTTAACTCAGCGCTAAGCGATCGTTACTAACAGAGGGGCGGTGGGGATCAAAAAAGGCGGAGCTGTAGGCTCCGCCTTTTTTATTTTATTGGTAGAGCCGATCAATATAACCGCTATCGTCCAATTCGCGGACAAAATGGGTATCCCATAGACCAAGCGGGTTGTACTCTGAGATCTCAGGGTTGCGCCTGAGCGCGAGTTGAAAAACATTCGAGATCGCCGGCAGCGCCGGATAAGGTTTACGCTCCAACGATTGCGCCCACTCGTCGTAAAGGGTTTCGACTTCTTCGTCCGACTGGAATTTTAGGATCGGCGTGGCATGTTCCTTGAGAATCTCCAGTGTTTCCGTCTTGCGGGTGAGAAAAAAGTGAATCGCATCAACGAAACCCTTGGTGAGCAAGCGAATCTCATCCGGATGATTCCTGACAAAAGTCATCGTTGTGGTCAGTGTCACGCCCCGGATCATCGGCATGGCACGCACGGTAATGACATGAGCGCCGGCTTTCGCCGCGCGAGCGTCGTGGGGAATGGTGACGAATGTCCCGGCAAATTCGCCGTCCACGACTCGTTTCCAACGCTCTTCCGAAGAACCGCGCAATTCGATTAGCTCCACATCACCCTGGTCGACGTCTAGACCTTCTTGCTTTAGAAAAAGCCAAATGTTGAGCCCGGCGTGGGATGACAACTTGTCGGCGACGATTTTCTTGCCCCGCAAATCCTGCACCGAGCGGATCCCCGGCGTGACCACCAGTTTGTTTTCCGTCCAGTTATTCGTCGCTTGCGCCAGATGGACAAAATCCTCGCCGTTCTTGGCGTTTCTGATGTAGAGGTTGTGGTGGTTGCCTGAGATCAGATCGACGTGACCGCTCTTGAGCGATTCAACGGCCTTTTCACGGATCAGCTGGGGTGAGGTATCGACATCGAGGCCATTTTTCTGCCATGAACCCGACTTGTCGGCCACGAGCCACAGCGGTGCGTGGGAATTTGACCGATAAATAATTCTCAATTTCGGGTTTGCCATTGCGGTTTCCTTTCGTGATCGCTGTCCCGCTTCATAGCATCCTTGCGTGGTTGTTGGCCAGCGGGAGAAATTAAGCCCGCAAGCGTATGCCGAACCACAGCGTTATCGCGGCGAGAATAAGGATGCACCAGTTGGCGCTTTTGAGGCGGCGGATAACCGAGCCCAATTCCGCGCTCGTCACGGTCTCGCCACCTTCCTGGCGCCTGACAAAACGGTGTCCGATCCCCAAGGCTTGATAGACGCTGAAGATCACCAGCAAAAAGGCAAAGATGAGCTTCACAAAAAGATTAAAACCAAGCTGCTTGACGAACGCTTCACGGTAAGCCGCTTTAAGCTCGGTCAATTGGAAGGCGCCGGTAAATAGAAGGATCCCCAAGGAGCCGACTTGCAGCGGATTATAAAATTTAAGGCCGCGCGCCAGGAATTGCACTTTGTCTTCGTGCTTATCGAGGATAGCGACGGAGGGCAGCAACATCAGCCAAAATCCCACGACCGCCCCGAGATACACGATCAGAGCGATGAGGTGCAGCCAGGAATAGAGCATGAGGCGGAATCAACCCCAGGCGAAGCGCGATCCTTTTTTAAAGGGTTTGCCGGCGGCGTCGTAATTGTCGCCGATGGCGTCGAGCTGCCCGCGAATTTTTTCTAGCTCCCGTCGTTGATACGTTTCAAACCCCTCGGCTTCCTTCGCTCGCCGCTCAAGAAACTCGATCCGTTCGCGCTCGCGCCGCTTGGCGAATTCGCTTTGTTCCTTTTCCCACTTCTCGTAGGCGTCTTTGAGCAGTGTGCGGATGTGATAGTTCAAGTTGTCGCGCACCACCATAGATTTGTTACAGTTGTGGCAGAAAATGACGTTGCCGATGACGAAATTCTTGACGTTCTCGTTTTGCACGGCGTTGCACTTGAAACAGCGCAGCGGAATGTTCCACGAGTCGATTTCGGGTAGTTGAACGTAGTCGACCTCGGCGTCCGCGAAGGTGGCTGCCGGCGCCTCGGTGAGCGGCGCGCTTGGCGCGTTGGCGGCATTCACCGGTGCGGCGGCCGGCGCCGCGGTGGTGGCGGTCGCGGCTGGCGCCGGTTTGCCCTCACCTTTGCGAAATCTCGATTCGAAGTTTTCCGGAAAGTTGACTTCTGGGTGCAACTGGCGCGCGCGGGCCATCAGAGCCTCTTCGGTCTCGATATTGTTCGGGTCGGTGACGCAAACGTCGACCGGACAGACCGCGGCGCAGGCTTCGTAGTCGTGAAAGCCGACGCACTCCGTGCACAACTTCGGGTCGATGACGTATACCGGATCGCCCTGCGAAATCGCGTTGTTCGGGCACTCGGGCTCACAAGCGCCGCAGTTGATGCAATCGTTGGTAATCATCGTAGCCATGAAAATGAAACCTCCGAAAATAATAAGCGGTGGAACGGCGTGAAAACCCAATTATCCTAGATGAAATTTTATAACGTTGCAAATTAGCGATTGTTGGTATCGCATTGCAATTTGCCGTTGGTATCGCTGGCAAACGGAGTTAGTTTTGGGCAATGAGCAGGATTTTAAGCGCGTCGGCAACTCGATTCCAAATCGGCACTTGCGGTTACTCTTAGCTAGTGACCTAGCCGCCCGACCGTAATTATCCTCTCGGCTCGCGCCGGCTGAGATCTACCAATTCGATTTTGTAACCGTTCGGATCTTCGATAAAAGCGATGGGGGTGCTGCCGTGGGCCATCGGTCCCGGTTCGCGGACAATCTTGGCGCCGCGACGGCGCAGCTCCTCGCAGGTGTGGTAAATATCGTCGACACCCAAAGCCAGATGGCCGAAGCCATTGCCAATATCGTACTTGTGGGTGTCCCAGTTGTAGGTGAGTTCCACCACCGTGTTTTCGGCTTCATCACCGTAGCCAACAAAAGCCAGGGTGAATTTTCCGGAAGGATATTCACTTTTGCGAAGCAGCTTCATGCCTAAGACATCGCGATAGAATTTGATCGATTCGTCCAAGTCGTTGACGCGAATCATGGTGTGGAGAAACTGCATAATACTCTCCTCGGATCATCTTTAGTCCTGCAAGTGAATTCCATTTGCTCGAACCCTAACAACTGAAAAAGCGCGGGACAACTAAAGCTCGCTGACCTAGTGTGGGTGGGTCTTGGCGGGGGCGTCAATGTGGGCTATGCTTATTTATGATCAATTCACTATTATTTTTAATCCGCCGAGAATCATCCGCTGCTCTTTGGCTCGCGTTTATCTTCGCTCTGTGCGCCCACAGTCAAGTGGGCGCTGCCGATGCTCCGAGAAAATTGCGCTTGGCCTATGCCGGCTGGGAAATCGGCACGGCCGTCGCTTATGTCGGCGTCGACTCCGGGCTTTTCAAAAAGCACGGGCTTGAGATCGAAGAGCTACCGATTCGTGACACGCTCACCGCCGGTGTGCAATCTCTGCTCGGCGTCGATCTATTGATCGGTTTTGGCAATCCGTTGGCCGTGCTTCAACCGGTCGCGCACGGCGCGGATATCGCGGTGATCGGCTCCCACGTCAGCTTTGATCAGTATGGCATGGGCGTGGGCTCCGCGATCGGCGGCATAAAGGAGCTGAAGGGGAAAAAGATCGGCGTTTCGGCATTGGGCGCGAGATCGGACTTGATCGCCCGTGTCATGTTGCGGCGCGCCGGTCTCGATCCGGCAAAGGACGTCGAGATGGTCGCGGCGGGTTTGGCGCCGGCCAGGGCGCTTGCTCTATCCAAGAATCTCGTTCAGGGCGTGCCGCTGAGCCAAGATGTTGCCTCTGAGGCGCAGAAGCTGGGGATTAAAGTCATAGAGATGAAGTCCGTGCCGGTCGTGACCGATTTGTTAATAACGACCCGTTCGTTCATTAAAAGAGATGAGGAAACCGTACGCCGATTTATGAAGGGTTACGCCGCCGCCATCCAACATTTCGTCAGCAAGCGCGACGAAAGCTTGAATATCCTAAGGAAATACTTTCCCGGCACCCAGGGGGTCAGCGTCGATGCCATGTACGATGCTTTTTCGGCGCAGCTCCGGCCACTGCCGGAGCTGAATAACGAAGCGATTCAAGCCCTCGTGGATGTCGGCGCCGCGGTTGATCAGCACACCAAGACTCTAAAGCCACCGGACATCACCGAACCTCGCTTCTTCGACGAGCTCAAAGGCAGTCAGTTTTTGAAAGACCTGTATACGGAAAAAGTCAGTCTCTAAACTTTCGCCTTTCGCCTTCCGCAAAACTTCTACCCGCGGCGCTACGCCAGCGATCCGATTTAGTTTATCTCTCAGTCGGCGTATCTGGAACTTTCACTGGGCATCTGCTATGCACCGGGGAAAGAAATTTTACGGAGGAAACCCATGAGACTGAAGGATCAAATCGCCATTGTTACCGGCGCGGGCCGAAATATTGGTGAAGATATTAGCAAGCTGTTCGTGGAGGAAGGCGCCAAAGTCGCTGTCGTTGATCTAGATCAAGCCAGAGGCAACAGCGTGGCTGCAGCGATCAACGGGAAAAACCCGGGTAAAGCCATCGCCGTTGTTTGCGACGTATCGTCGCCGTCGTCGGTGGATAACATGGTGCAAACGGTGGTGAAACAATTCGGCAGAGTGGATATTTTAGTCAACAATGCCGCATGGACAGATCATAAGACGCTTTTCGATATCAGCGAAGAAGAATGGGATCGAGTCATGAATGTTTGCCTCAGGAGCGTTTGGTACTGCACTCGGTCTGCGGCCAAAGTAATGATCGATCAAAAACGTCAAGGCAAGATCATCAACATCGCGTCGACTTCCGGCCACTGGGGGCGCAAAGAGGCGACGGCGTATACGACGGCCAAAGCTGGAGTGCTCAATCTGACTCGCTCGATTGCCGTTCAGCTCGCGCCGGAAGGGATTCGTGTGAACTCGATTTCCCCGAACCGCATCGGCTCGCCAGTCGGGCAGCAGGACGTGCCGGAAAACCGCTCGGTCAAAAATCTCGCGGGGCGGCGCGGCGTGCCGATGGATATCGCGAAAGCGGCGGTTTTTCTCGCCTGCGATGAATCCGATTTCATTTACGCGGTTGACCTGCCCGTCGACGGCGGCGCGCTGGCGATCCGCGATTAATATTGATTCACGATTCGCTTTGACAATAAGGGCGGTGGAGATGGGTGTTCTTCGCCGCCCTTTGCCATTTCTCGACCCGGTTGACGATAGATTCGCCGCGACAAAAGGATCTCCATGATGAGCGAAATTTTAGCGGGTTCACACAGCCAGCAGATCACGCAACCGATTCAGGTCGACGCGACGCTGCCTTCGACTCCGGACACGATTCTTTGGGGTTATATTGCCGCGAATCTGGCGCCGGCGTTGACGATCAACTCCGGGCAGATCGTCGAGATCGAAGCGCTGTCGCATCAGGGGCTGACGACCCACAAAGATCCGGAGAAATTCTTCGACGCTTACGGAATCCCGAGCCATGAAGTGCTCAGCGATGCCAAGACGATTTATGCCAAAGTGAAGCGTCCCAAAGGCGCGAGCGTGCATATCCTCACCGGCCCGATTTATATCGAAGGCGCGGAACCGGGCGACACGCTGGAAGTGCGCGTGCTCGACATCAAGTTTCGTGTGCCTTATGGCGTCAACAACACCGGACCCGGTAAAGGCGTGTTGCCGAAGCTATTAAAAGAGCCAGCGGCGAAGCTGATCCGCATCGATCTTGAGAGACGCGTGGCATTGTTTTCCGATGATATTCAAATTCCTCTCAATCCTTTCATGGGCATCATGGCGGTCTCGCCGCCGACAAGCTTGGGCATGGTGTCATCGACGCCGCCGGGAGCGTGGGGCGGAAACATAGACCTCAAATTCACGGGAATCGGCGCGTCGCTGTTTCTACCGGTGTTCAATAGAGGCGGCCAGTTTTTCACCGGCGACGGCCACGCCGTGCAGGGCGACGGCGAGGTTGACGGCGGCGCGATCGAAATCTCGCTCAAACCGACGTTGCAGTTCATTGTTCACAAGGGCAAGACGATCAAACAGCCGCGAGTCGAAACCGCGACCGATTATCTGACCACCGGATTGAGCACGGACTTGAACGAAGCGACGCGGATCGCGCTGCAGGAAGCGGTCGATTTTCTGCAATCGGAAAAGGGCATGAGCGCGGCCGATGCCTATGCGCTTTCGAGTCTCGCCGTCGATCTTGGTATTGGCGAAGCAGTCGACATCGTCAATCTGGTTTACGCGAAAATTCCCAAGAACATTTTCAAGAGCAATCCGGAGTTCTGGTATCAGCCCGGTAAATAAGGAAGGCGAGGTGCTTCGGTTCGGCTGAAATGCCAGTCGTTATGTGAGCGGAGATCCGCCCTATGGTGGACTTCGTCCGAGTCTTGAGATTGCGCTCAATTCGAGGATAGATAAGGGCAAGTGTATCGAAGGAGAACGTCATGGACATTGCGCCGCTTAATCAAAAGACCGGTTACGTACGTTGGATGAAAAGCCAGGGGCTGCCGGTTCACTCGGGTCATGGCATGGCCGATCTGCGTGCACTGGAAGTCGCGCCGTACCCGCGCCTGGGCGGCAAGGCGGCATTTATTCAGCTGCATGGCATGCAAGGCATTACCGGCGGGTATATCGGCGAGATTCCGCCGGGCGATGCGCTCAAACCGGAACGGCATCTGTACGAAGAAGTTATATGCATTCTCAACGGTCAGGGCGCGACCGAGTTGTGGGACGATCATGGTCACAAAAAAATGTTCGAATGGAACAAATGGAGCCTTTTCGCGCCGCCGTTGAACACCACGCATCGCTTGCTCAACGGCTCGCGCGAACCGGTGCGTTTTCTTGCCGTGACCAACGCGCCGCTCGCGTTCGATATTTATCGCGACGAAGACTTTGTCTTTAATTGTCCGTATAGTTTCAAGGATCGCTACTACGGCGAAGAGGACTATTTTGAAGTCGGCAAGAAGCGCTACGTGAGCGGCATGATCAATATCTGGGAGACCAATTTCATTCCCGATATCAAGTCGGCGATGCTCGAAAGCCTGGAAGTCAAAGGCGCGGGGTTGCGCTTGGCGCAGTTCGAGATGTCGGGCAACGCTCTGGTCGGCCATCTCGGCGAGTGGCCGGTGGGTAAATATCACAAGGCGCACTATCATGGCCCAGGCGCGATCATCGTCGGTACGCAATCGGTCGGTTACGTTTTGCTGTGGCGCAAACAGTGGGGCATGCATCCGTACACGGAGGGCCACGAGGACAAGGTCATCGACATCAAGTGGGGCGAGGCGAGTATTTATTGCCCGCCCGGCGATTGGTTCCACCAGCATTTCAACACCGGCGAGGAGCCGGCGCGCCATCTGGCGGTGCGCTATGGTAGCCGGATTCATCCGCTCGGCTTCAAAGTCTCGCACCAGAAAACTGACGACGACGTGTTTCGCAGCGTCGATGAAGGCGGTTGGATGATTCCCTATGAAAACGAAGACCCGGAAATCCCCAAACGCTATCAAGCGGCGTTAAGGGCGAACGGGGTTACTCCATAATCGGAGTTCAAAACGTTCAAGTAGTTCAAGCCGTTCAAAACGTCTGAATCCGAACGGAGCGAGGCTTTAGACTTCCGGGATTAACTAATTGAACGTCTTGATCGTTTTGAACTGTTTGAACGGTTATTGGAAAGAGGTTCAGTGTCTTACTACAAAAACGTTCGCGAATATCTGAAAACACTGGAAGAGAACGGCAAGCTGGTGCGTGTGTCGCGGGCGATCAATAAGGACACCGAGATGCATCCGCTCGTGCGGCTCCAGTATCGCGGCTTGCCGGAAGAAGACCGCAAAGCCTTTCTGTTTGAAAACGTCACCGACATAAAGGGACGCAAATACGACATGCCGGTAGCGATTGCCTGTTATGCCGGCACGACGGACATCTACGCGATCGGCATGCAATGCAAAAGAGAAGAAATCTTCGGGAAATGGACGCACGCTCAAGCGCATCCGATCGAACCGGTTGTCGTTTCGTCCGGCCCGTGTCAGGAGCGGACAATCGACGGTGCCGAGCTGAAACAAAATGGTTTAGATTGGCTGCCCGTGCCGATTTCCACCCCCGGGTTCGACAACGGACCGTATACGACTTCTTCTCATTTCGTCTCGCGCGATCCGGAAACCGGGCAGTACAACATGGGCAACTACCGCGGCCAGATCAAAGCGACGGACCGCTTGGGTTGCTTCGCGGGAAATTTTTCCGGACTGCGCGCGCACTGGAACAAGTGCCGGGCGTTGAAGAAGCCGCTCGAAGTTGCTTGCGTCATCGGCGTGCCGCCGAATCTTTCCTACGCCGCGGTGGCGCGTATCGCACCGGGATTGAATGAATATGCCGTCGCCGGCGGCATCTCCGGTGAGCCCGTCGAGCTGGTGCAGTGTAAGACCCTCGATCTGCAAGTGCCGGCGCATAGCGAAATTGTCATCGAAGGTACAATTCCCACCGACGAAGGCGAGTGGGAAGGTCCGTTCGGCGAATTTCCCGGCTACATGGCGCATGAGGGGATCGGGTTCTTCGTCAACGTGAATTGCATTACGACGCGGAACCATCCGATCTACGTCGGATTTTTGAGTCAGTTTCCGCCGAGCGAGAGCAGCAAAATCCGCGGCACGGCCACCGAAGGGGTCGTGCGCCGGCGGTTGGCGGACGCGGGTATGGATAACATTCTCGACGTGGCGCTGCATGAAAGCAGCGGCAGCTGGGGCTACTTGGTCGTGAAGATCAAAAAGCAGTCGGAACAAGATTTCGACAAGATCATCGGCGCCGTCCGCTTGGGCGCCGACGCCGGCAAGATTCTCGTCGTCGTCGACGAAGACATCGACGCGCGCGACGCGGATTCTGTCAACTGGGCGTTGACCTTCAACATGCAGCCGCATCGTGACGTGCGCATTCTCGACGCGGGCATGATGGGGCTCGACCCGTCGATTGTGCCGTCGGAAGATTTCGGCGGTGCACGCTCAGCTCTGCTCAAGAGCGGAAAGTGCACCGTGCTATGCATCGACGCAACCCGCCCCTGGTCATACAAGCCCACGTCGCTGCCGCGTCGCGAGTTCATGGAACACGCCATTGAGATTTGGCAGCAGTTAGAGCTGCCGCCGCTCAAGATCAAAGCGCCGTGGTACGGCTACGAGCTCGGCTATTGGTCCGATCGTAACCGCGAAGAAGCGGAGCTCGCGCTACAGGGAAAACACTTCGAGATCGGCGAGCGAGCGAAGCGGGAGCGGAAGAAGCTGGATTAGGTCAACATCACGTGACGTGAGACGCGGTCCATCGCGTCATTCCCAGCCGATCGTTCGGGTCTGTGCCGTCACGGTGAAAGAAGTTTATCGTAGTCCGCATGCGAGCCGATCCAGTACCACACGATTTCGTTACCTGCCAAAGTTCCGACGGCGCGATAACCAGGACCGATCCGCACAGAATAAATTGGCCGTGTAGGATGAACTGGCTTGAAACGAAGGCTCGGTTGATTCGGGTTCTGCGCGAAGATTCGATATGCTCGCCGGGCTTGGCGTTGAACCTCTGCTGGCAGTTCGGCGAACATTTTCCTGAACTGCGCAGTGGTGTGGGAGATCACAGCTTGTCCGGATCAAGCTTTTCGGTTCTCCCGGCGCGATGCTCCGCCAATGCCTGGTCGGCAAGATCAGCGAGTAGATCCTGTGATCCGGCAAAGAGATCTTCCCAGCGCCGCTCGGAGGAAATCTCCTCCAGCAAGACCCGACCCAGCGCGTCCTGTTCACCTTCCGGAAGCTTGGAAGCCTCGTCAAATGCCTTTTGGAGTAGCTTTGTCATCGCAACCTCTAAACGTAAGCTATATCAAAAATTCCGCTTCAAATCACCCTTCCGACACTTGCCTTTTGCCGCCAACCTACAAGCGACGTCGTTGCCGCGCCGCGAGTTCATGGAAAACACGATGAAGATCTGGAAGCAATTGGAGCTGCCGCCGCTCAAGATCAAAGCGCCGTGGTACGGCTACGAGCTCGGTTATTGGTCTGATCGAAATCGCGAAGAAGCGGAACTAGCGCTGCAGGGAAAACACTTCGAGATCGGCGAGCGGGCGAAGAAGGAGAGAAAGAAGTTGGATTAGGCTGACCCACGTGTCGAGAGCATCAGTTCGAATGGTATTGCCAAATTAGTCTAGATCCTTCTACGGTCGTTCCGAGCTCGCCGAACGGTCCTAGAGAGATCATTCTGCCTATTCGATGCCGCGTCGCGCTCGCCGACCGGGGCGTAATGACGATCAAATGACCTTGTGCGCTTCTAGGTCACTTACCTTACTTCAACGGTATTGCACTCTCCAGTATCTGTGCAGCATCTTGAGCCAGTGAAATTGCGTCCCTATAACGCTTGTCTTCCAGGCTGATCCAGGCCTTTTCTAGAGTCGCGTTCGCGTCGCCAAGGCTTGGTAGTTGGGTTTCTGATTGTTGCCACTTTGCCTGCGCCAGCTGCCGTTCGACGACCCGCAAAACCGTGATCGCTTCGTGACCGCCCGGACCACGAGCGATCGTGTCCCACGTCATAAGAGTGAGAATCGATGCCAGAGAAAAAAGCGACAACCCAATCTTCGTGAGGGTCGGAGCCGGGACGCGCGTTGAGTTTCTAATCGGCTCTTGTCTCGGCTTATGGACTGCGTGCGGTGCGGTTCCGGTGGCTTCGCGTCGCTGCACGAGCAGCGACGCGATCACCGACAGCAGCAACACCCCGCCGATAATCGCGAGCGACGCGCCAATCGGAATCTTGTACAGATCGGTCAGCAACATTTTCGTCCCGACAAACCCAAGCACGAATGAAAGGCCTA
>WNGO01000652.1_pt1 | contig 21426 bp, 14 predicted proteins | sample 5400511 | NCBI WGS metagenome assembly WNGO01 (sample SAMN13153380, study PRJNA577476) | soil metagenome | isolation source: 20 cm soil or saprolite under Garry oak tree replicate 2 | place: USA:California | collected 2016-06-15 | reverse complement strand
GCTGCTGATGTGCGCGCTGTTGACGATCGCCACCTCAGGGTGTAAGCAGATCAACGAGCAGGTGCAGAAGATCAAGGACAAGATCGCGGCGGCGCGGCAGCGCACCAAGCCGGGCCAGCCGGCGCCTGCCACGCCGCAGTCCGTGCCGTCGCAGGACGTCGCCGCCACGCCCCCACCCCCACCCCCGGCCTCGCCTCCGCCCAAGCGGGCGGCCCGGCAGGCACCCGCGGTCCCGCTCCCCGCGCGCGACGTCCCGTACGAGTCGGCCGATACGGGCACCATCGCGCCAGGCATGAGCGAGCGAGAGGTCTATTCGCTGTGGGGGCCGGCCATCGCCGTGCGGCACCAAGGCGACATGACATACCTCTACTACCGGAACGGCTGCGAATTCACCTGCGGGACGGAGGACGTGGTGTTCCTCCAGAACGGCAAGGTGGTGGATGCGGTGCTGCGCTGGCCGGGCCACGGCTACAGCGGCCAGTCGTCCTCGCCTTTCGCCACCCCACCGCACGGCCCGGCACGCCCGGGCGGCGACACGCTCACGGTCAAATCATCTGCGACGCCTTGAGGCCGATGCCCGACAAGCCCAGTAGAAACGAGGAGGAATACTTCGCCAAGCGGGACGCCGAGCTGCTCCGCCAGCAGCGGGCCACGGCCCAGAAGAGCGCGGCGGAAGCCGAGCGCCGCTCGCACCACATGAAGTGCCCGAAGTGCGGCTACGATCTGATCACCGGCGAGTGGCATGGCATCCAGATCGATCAGTGCACGCATTGCCACGGGATATGGTTCGACGCGGGCGAGGCGGAGAGCGTGCTCGCGCATCCCGAGCCGAACATCATGGCGCGCGTGTTCCGCGCCCTGCTGCGAGGCGTCTCCGGGGCGAAGGCATCCGACGCGTGACCCAGGGAGCCCCTACACCGTTCCGGGGCGACCCCGCGATCACGCCCCACCTGGTTCGCGAGCACAACCTCACCGACGGAGAATACGAGCGCATCACCACGTTGCTCGGGCGGATGCCCACCTTCGCCGAGCTGGGGGTGTTCTCCGCGCTGTGGAGTGAGCATTGCTCCTACAAGCACTCACGACCCGTCCTGAAGACGTTCCCCACCACTGGGCCCCAGGTCGTGCAGGGGCCGGGGGAGAATGCAGGGGTACTGCGGCTCCCCGGCGGCTGGGCGGTGGCGTTCAAGATCGAGTCCCACAATCACCCGTCAGCCGTCGAGCCCTATCAAGGGGCGGCCACCGGCGTGGGCGGCATCCTGCGCGATGTGTTCACCATGGGCGCCCGGCCGGTGGCGGTGTTGAACAGTCTGCGGTTCGGCCGGCTGGACGAGGCGCGCAACCGCTATCTCTGCGCCGGCGTGGTGAAGGGCGTGGGCGACTACGGCAACTGCGTGGGTGTTCCGACGCTCGGGGGCGAGGTCGATTTCGGCCCGAGCTACGGCGGCAACCCGCTGGTGAACGCGATGTGCGTCGGCCTCCTGAAGGAACGGGATCTCATCAAGGCGGCGGCGCATGGGGTGGGCAACGTGCTGCTGGTCGTAGGCTCGCGGACGGGCCGGGACGGCATCCACGGTGCATCGTTCGCCTCCGAAGAGCTGACGCGCGAGAGCGAGCGGCGCAGGCCCCAGGTGCAGGTGGGCGATCCGTTCACCGAGAAGCTGCTGCTCGAGGCCAGTCTCGCGCTGATCGCATCGGGCCACATCGTGGCGATTCAGGACATGGGTGCGGCCGGCCTCACCTCGTCGTCCGCCGAGATGGCCGCGAAAGGCGGCGTGGGGGTGGAGATCGATCTGTCGCTCGTACCCACGCGCGAGCCGGGCATGACGCCGTACGAGATCCTGCTGTCCGAATCGCAGGAGCGCATGCTGGTCGTCGCGCGGCCCGACCGGATCGCGCCGATCCAGGCGATCGCGGGGAAGTGGGACTTGGCGGCCACGCCGATCGGCCGCGTGACCGACGACGGGATGTACCGGGCGAAATGGCAGGACCAGGTCGTCGTCGAAATCCCCGGGCAGCGCCTGATCGACGATTGCCCTGTCTACACGCCCGAAGCGCGCGAGGACGAGGCGATCGTCCGGTTGCGCGCGGAGCGTCCCGCTCCCCGCTCCCCGCTCCCCGCTCCCGCCGACCTGTTGCTCACACTCCTCGATCATCCTCCCGTCGCGTCGAAGCACTGGGTCTACGAGCAGTACGACTCGACGGTCCAAGCGGGGACCGTGATCGGCCCGGGGGGCGACGCCGGCGTGATCCGGATCCGCGATGCGGCATTCGGCTTGGCGGTGACGGTGGATTGCAACAGCCGGTACGTGCTGCTCGACCCTTACGAAGGGGGCAAGGCGGCCGTGGCGGAGGCGGCCCGCAACATCGCGTGCACCGGCGCCCGCCCGCTGGGCATCACCGATTGCTTGAACTTCGGCAGTCCCGAACGGCCGTCGGTCTTTTACCAGTTCAAGGAGAGCTGTCGCGGCATCGCGGATGCCTGCCGGGCGCTCGACACACCGGTCACCGGTGGGAACGTCTCCTTCTACAATGAGAGCCCCACTGGTGCCGTGGACCCGACGCCGGTGGTGGGCATGGTCGGCCTGCTGGCTCGGGTGGACCGCGCCATCCCAACCCACGCGCGCGCGGCCGGCGACGTCGTCTTCGTGCTGGGCGAGACGCAAGCCGAGCTGGGCGGGTCACAACTGTGGGAAGCCGTGCACGGCTTTGTGGGTGGGCAGCCCCCGCGCGTGGATTTGGTGGTCGAACGGCGCCTCGTGGACTACCTCGTCGCGGCGGCGGAGCGCGGCCTCCTCCGCTCCGCGCACGATTGCTCGCAGGGGGGGCTCGGCGTCGCGCTGGCGGAGGTCGCGATGGGTGGCCCGTACGACGACACAGGTTTCGGCATGGATATCGATCTTACGGCTTACGCCTTGCGCCTTACGGCTGTCGACCTGTTGTTCAGCGAGTCGCACGGGCGAGCCGTTATCACATGCCCACCGGAGCGCACGACCGCGGTGGCGGCGCTGGCCCAGGAGCTCGGTGTGCCCGCGCAGCCAGTCGGTACGGTGGCGGCGCGCGCTGGCGCGGTTCGACTGCGGTTGCGCGACGCGACCGTCGAGCACCCCGTCGAGCGTCTCAGACAGGTATATTTCTCGAGCGTATCCCGACGCATGGGAGACTGACACACGGATGTGCGGCATCATCGGCGTCACCGGCGTTTCCGACGCAGCACGCGTCGCCTATCTCGGCCTCTACAGCCTGCAGCATCGGGGGCAGGAGTCCGGCGGGATGGTGGTGGTGGACGGGGAAGGCGTGGCGCGATCCCACCGCGGCATGGGACTCGTCTCGGACATCTTCAACGAGAAGGTCCTGAGCGATCTGCCGGGTGACGTCGCGATCGGCCACACCCGCTACTCCACGGCCGGCAGCTCCGTCCTCGCCAACGCGCAACCGATGCTCGCCCGGTATCGCGAAGGGCCGCTGGCGCTCGCCCACAACGGGAATCTCACGAACGCCGTGCAGCTCCGGTCCGACCTCGTCGCCAAGGGCTCGCTGTTCCAGAGCTCCTCGGACAGCGAGGTGCTGGTTCACCTGATCGCCCGTTCCGAGGCACGCGAGCCCGAGGACCAGCTGTTGGACGCACTGGAGCGGGTGGACGGCGCCTACTCGCTCCTCATTACCGTCGGACGCACGTTGTATGCGATCGTCGATCCCCGCGGCTTTCGACCGCTGGTGCTCGGCCGCCTGGGACGCGGCTGGGTGGTGGCCTCCGAGACCTGCGCGCTCGACATCACCGGCGCGACGCTGGTGCGGGAGCTCGAGCCCGGGGACTTCGTGCGCATCCACGGTGAGGAGGTGGATCAGCTGCCTCGCCTGCCGGCGCGGCCGCGGCGCCGCTGCGTGTTCGAGCTCGTCTACTTCTCGCGTCCCGACAGCACGGTGTTCCATCGCTCGGTAGACCGGGTGCGCCGGGCGCTGGGGCACCAACTCGCCCGCGAGCACCCGGCGCCGGGCGCGGACTGCGTGTTCTCGGTGCCGGACTCGTCCAACGCCATGGCGCTCGGCTTCTCCGAGGAGTCGGGGATCAAGCTCGAGCATGCGCTCATCCGCAATCACTACGTCGGTCGCACGTTCATCCATCCCGCCCAGGCCGGCCGCATGGCGAAGGTCAAGATCAAGTTCAATCCCGTGCGCGAAGTGCTCCAGGGAAAGAAGGTCGTCGTCGTGGACGACTCGATCGTCCGCGGCACCACGAGCCGGGCCCTGGTCCAGCTGATCCGCCAGGCGGGTGCGGCCGAGGTGCATTTCCGCGTCGCTTCGCCGCCCATCACCGGGCCGTGCTATTACGGGATCGATACGCCCAGCAAGAACGAGCTGATTGGGTCGAGCAACAGCGTCGCGCAGATCCGCGATCACCTCGGCGTGGACTCACTCGGCTATCTCTCGTTGGACGGTATGCTGCGGGCCGCGGGCGGCGATCCCGCTGAGTTCTGCCACGCGTGCTTCTCGGGCGACTACCCCACCGACATCCCCGAGGATGTCGAGCGGGCACGCAACGCCGCCCCGCTCCTCGCCGCCATCCCCAGTTGATCCGCCGTGCCGGCGCTCGAGCGGTGGGTGTATTCCTTCGGCGACGGCCGTGCCGACGGCTCGGCGGCGATGCGCGACATCCTGGGTGGCAAGGGGGCCGGGCTCGCCGAAATGGCGAACCTGGGGCTCCCCGTCCCCCCGGGCTTCACCATCTCGGCCAAACTGTGTATCGCCTACCTCGAGCACGGCACGTTCCCCGACGATTTACGTGAAGAAGTCGATCGCCATCTGAAGCAGCTGGAGCGACTCGCCAAGAAGCGGTTCGGCGATGCGCGCAATCCGCTGCTCGTCTCGGTGCGCTCGGGCGCCGCGGTGTCCATGCCGGGCATGATGGAGACCATTCTGAACCTGGGCCTGAACGACGAGACCGTGCAGGGACTCATCGCGGGCTCGAAAAACCCCCGATTCGCCTTCGATTCCTACCGCCGCTTCGTCCAGATGTACGGCGACGTGGTCTTCGACCTCGGCAAGGAGCCGTTCGCGGAGGTGCTGGACGAGTTCAAGCGCCGGCGGAAGGTGGAGCGGGACATCGACCTTCCGGCCGACGACCTGAAGGCTCTGGTGCGAGAGTTCAAGTCCATCATCCAGGCGAAGTGCGGGGCCCCCTTCCCCGAGGATCCCACCGTGCAGCTATGGGGGGCGATCGCGGCCGTCTTCAAGAGCTGGCGCACGCGCCGGGCCGCGGACTACCGCCGGGTGCACGGCATCCCGGACGATCTGGGGACCGCGGTCAACGTGGTCGCGATGGTGTACGGCAACATGGGGGACGATTCCGGGACCGGGGTCGCCTTCACGCGCGACTGCAGCACCGGCGAAGCCGTCCTCAATGGCGACGTGCTGACCAACGCGCAGGGGGAGGACGTCGTCTCGGGCGCGCGCACTCCCGAGTCACTCGCCAAGCTCAAGCGCGGTAAGCTCGCCAAAGTGTATCGCGAGCTGGAGCGCATCGCCGAAAAGCTCGAGCGGCACTTCCGGGACGTGCAGGACATCGAGTTCACCTTCGAGCACGGCGACCTGTACATGCTACAGACGCGCCGCGCTCAGCGCGCCGGGCTCGCGGCGGTCCGCAGCGCCGTGGAGATGGTGGAGGAAGGACTGATCACGCCCAGCGAGGCGGTGCAACGCGTCCCGCCCCAGGACCTGGACCAGCTGTTCCATCCGATGGTCGACCCGCGCGCGTCCGTGACCCTGGTTGCGAAAGGTCTCCCGGCCTCGCCTGGGGCGGCGACGGGCGAGGCGGTGTTCGACGCGGACGAGGCGGAGGCGTTGGCCCATGAGGGCCGCAAAGTCATCCTCATTCGGCCGGAAACCTCCCCCGAGGACTTCCACGGGATCGTGGCGGCGCAGGCCGTGATCACCGCGCGCGGCGGCATGACGAGCCACGCCGCGGTGGTGGCCCGGGGGATGGGCAAGACCTGCGTCGTGGGAGCGAAGGACATCGAGGTGGACCCCGCTGCGGGCCGGCTGCGCGCCAACGGCCGCATCGTCAAATGGGGTCAGCTCATCACCGTGGACGGGACCACCGGCCGGGTACTGCTCGGCGCGGCCAAGCTGGTGGAGCCGAAGCTCGGCAGCCACTACGCCAAGCTGATGGTGTGGGCGGACCAACACCGTCGGCTGGGGGTGCGCGCCAACGCCGACACCCCGGCCGACGCGAAGCGCGCCCGCGAGTTCGGCGCCGAGGGGATCGGGCTGTGCCGCACCGAGCACATGTTCTTCGAAGGCGATCGCATCACGGCGATGCGCGAAATGATCGTGGCGCCGGACGAGACGGGCCGGCGCCGCGCGCTCGCCAAGCTGCTCCCGATGCAGCGCGAGGACTTCGAGGGGATGTTCGAAGCGATGGCCGGTCACCCGGTCACGATCCGCCTGCTCGATCCGCCGCTGCACGAGTTCCTCCCGCACGGGAAGGACGAGCTCGGCACGCTCGCCCGCGCCATGAAGCTGCCCGCGGTCCGGCTGGAGCGGCTCGTCGCCTCGCTGGTCGAGGCGAACCCGATGCTCGGGCATCGCGGCTGCCGGCTCGGCATCACGTATCCCGAGATCACCGAAATGCAGGCGCGGGCGATTTTCGAAGCGGCGTGCCGTGTCGTGAGCCGCGGCAAGAAGGTGACCGTCGAGGTCATGATCCCGTTGGTCGCGCTGGTCGAGGAGCTGCGTCGCCAGACCGAGATCGTGCGCCGAGTGGCACGGGAGGTGTTCCAGGCCGAGGGCCGGGCCGTGCCGTATCTCGTCGGGACGATGATCGAGTTGCCGCGCGCGGCGCTCACCGCCGACGAGATCGCCAAGGACGCGGAGTTCTTCTCCTTCGGAACGAACGACCTCACGCAGACGACCTTCGGCCTCTCGCGCGACGACGCGGGTCGGTTCCTCCCGTTCTACGTGGAGCACGGGATCCTGAAGGACGACCCGTTTCAGGTGCTCGACCAGGAGGGCGTCGGCAAGCTCATCGAGCTGGCGGTTCGGCTCGGGCGCGGATCCCGGGGCGACTTGAAGATCGGCATCTGCGGGGAGCACGGCGGCGAGCCGGCGTCGGTGAAGTTCTGTCACCACGTGGGCATGAACTATGTGTCCTGCTCGCCGTTCCGTGTGCCCATCGCCCGTCTCGCCGCAGCGCAGGCGGCGCTCGAAGAACAGGGCGTAATTAACCGAACGCGGGCGACGGTGTGACAAAGAGCGGGTTGTGGAGGGCGGGGGAGGTTGGGGGAGGTTGGAGGAGGTTGCGCCGATGCAACCTCCACCATCCTCCTCCAACCTCCAGAACCTCCCCAACCTGTTTTTAGTAGTGGAGGCGCGGGGAATCGAACCCCGGTCCGAGAATGACTCCGATACCGCTACTACGTGCGTAGACGAGGCTTGTTGGTCTCACCACCGCGGCGCCTCGCCGGCCGCGGCAGCAACCAGCCCTTAACAACTCTCACGTGACCCGTTCGGGCCCCGAATCACGCCAGCCCGATTTTGCGATACGTGAGCGCCGCCTCAGGCGGGCTGCCACTCACGCAGGTGCGTGAAGCCGAAGCTTACGCAGCCAGTGCCAGGTTTGAATTGGCAGTTATGAATTGTGCCAGTGGTTTAACCAGGTGACTGACGACCTGGGCACGCTGCGATATCCTCGCCAAACCCGTCGAAGCCTGTCGCCCCCAGATTCCAATCGATGCAACCTAGCCAGCCGCAGGGGCGTTTTCAACTCGTGGCGCTCGATGCGCCCCCCCCTTCTCCTGTTACCTGGGTAACTTGCGATATGGCCTCAGACGGCAACGATGCGATTACCGCACCGCGGGACGTGCCCGCCTTCCGGCAGCTCTCGGTCGCTGAAGCGCACGCGCTAGTCGAATCCGGCGACGGCGTGCTCGTGGACACGCGGGGTCGAAAGCTGTACGACAACGCCCACGCGACGGGCGCCGTCTCCCTCCCCGTCTCTGAGATCGAAGCGGCGAACGGCGCCGTTACCGTGGACGCGGTGCCGTCGGATCGACTCCTCATCCTGTACTGCGCCTGAAAGGACGAAGCCACAAGCGCCCGGGCGGCGCGAGCACTGATCGCCGGCGGCTATGACGCCAATCGCGTTGCGGTGCTCGTCGGCGGCATTCGCGCCTGGCATGAGGCGGGGTACGGGCTTGTGCAGTGGAGCGACCAGCGCTGAGGGGGGTTAGTTTGCGCCGGTGATCGACGTCCTGGAGGCGCTGCGTAAGGGTCTGGCCCCCCATTACACGGTGGAGCGCGAGATCGGCGCCGGCGGCATGGCCCGTGTCTACCTGGCGCACGAGCGACATCCGGCGCGTCAGGTGGCGATCAAGGTGATGAACCCCGAGGTCTCCACACCCGCGTTTCGGCAGCGCTTCGTCCGCGAAGTCGAAGTCACCTCCCGGCTCAGCCACCCCAACATCGTTCCGATCCTCGCGGCGGACGACTGCCTCTTCGTCCCCGACGGGCCTGACGGGCTGTGTTACTACGTGATGCCGTACGTCGAGGGTGAGTCGCTGCGTGACCGGCTGCTGCGAGACAAGACCCTCCCGCTCACACCAGCGCTCCACATCACCTTTCAAGTGGCGGACGGGCTGAGCTACGCGCACGCGCATGGCGTCATCCACCGGGACGTCAAGCCGGAGAACATCCTGCTGTCCGGGAATGGAGCGGTCATCGCGGACTTCGGCATCGCGCGGGCCGTCAGCGCCGCCGGGGCTCCGATTCTCACTGACGTAGGTCAACCCGTGGGCTCGCCCGCGTACATGAGCCCGGAGCAGCTTGCCGGGAGCCGTGCACTCGATCCGCGCACCGACGTGTACAGCCTTGCGTGCGTGTTGTATGAAATGCTGGTTGGCGAAGCGCCGCTGCTGGATCTCACCAACGGGCAGGGCCTGCGACCGGTCGCGCTGGAAATCAGGTTGCGCGCCCAAGGGGTCAGTGCACGGACCGCCCACCTCATCGGGGACGCGATCTTCCGTGGGCTCGCCCCCGAGGCCGCACACCGGTTCGACAGCGTGGACGAATTTGTCGCCCGTCTCCGGGACGCTGTCGGCCTCCAATGGGGACGACTTCCGTGGATCCCGCGGCTCAGCGGAAAGCTGTCGCGAGTCCTGGTTGCCGCCGTCATCTTCTTCGCGGCCGCGGCGCTCACGTGGCTCGCGACGCGCGGTCGCGCGCTCGATCCGCGACGGGTTGCGGTTACCAGCTTCGAGGATCTCTCCGGCGATCCGACCCTCGCGCCGCTCGGGCACATCGCGGCCGACTGGGTCACGCAGGAGCTGGTGGCGAGCGGGACGGTCGAAGTGGTACCAGCGCTGGCGACCGGCCACCTCGACCCGGGGGCCATCGCGAGGCTGGCGAAGCGCACGGGCGCCGGGACCGTGGTCTCGGGGTCCTATTATAAGACCGGCGACTCCGTCCGGTTCCAGCTCCGGATCATCGACGCGCGGCGGGGGACGGTGCGGCGAATGCTCGAGCCGGTGAGCGCGCGGGCGCAAGCCCCGCTCGAGGCCGCGGCGGTCCTACGCCAGCGCCTGACGGCCGTCGTCGACACGCTGTTCCCACGCTGAAGTATCGCCACAGCGTGGTGAACTTGGCTTCGCCTCCAGGGAAGGGGTCAGGGCGTCGAGCCAGCCACGGTCACGCGCTCCAGCTTCTCAAAAAACCGCTCGATCGCGGGCCACTGTGCGCGCACGTCTTCGTATCCTGCCTCGGCGAGGCGGCCCGTGTGCTCCGGATGGAACAACAGGAATCCCAGGAAGTCCGATGCGGCCTCCCGCTGCCCGCCCATCGCGCGCACGATCCGGCGCACCGAGGGCGGCAGCAGGCGTTCCCGTCCCGCTGCAAGGACAGAGAGATCGCGCGTCGGCTGGAGCAGCAGGAGCTCCACCGACCGCAGGCCGTGAGGCGGGTGCGCGTCCGCCGGCAGCGCCGCGAGCAGCGCGTTCACGCGGTCGACGTGCTCGGCGTCGGCTTCGAGCGCATCTAGAAACACGGCGTCCAACAGCAACCCCATCACTTGAGCGGCGCTCGGGTAATCGCGCGAGCCTCCCAGCGACGCTGGGCGTGGAGCGCGGGGCGTGGTCAGACCGATCGCGAGAATGGCGCGTGCGCCGAGGGATATGGCCGGCGACAGCGGCGCCGTCTGCCGAACGCTCCCGTCACCATAGAACTCGTCTCCGATGCGCACGGCGGGAAACAGGATCGGGAGTGCCGCCGATGCCATGACATGATCGAGCACGAGGCGGGTTCCGACCGTCAGTCCATCCGCCCCCTCCCACAGCGGCGTGTCAGGTGTCCCCTGCACGAATGTCACAGAACGTCCCGTCGTGTAGGACATCGTACTCAGCGCTGCCGACCGAAGCCGTCCATAGGCGATGTTGGCGGAGATGCCGCGGGGATCCACGCACGCCTTCAGGAACTCTCGCAGGGGCTCCGTGTCGGCGAGCCCGTGGAGGACCACGGGGCGTCGCCCACGACTCGCGCGCTCCCAGGCCCAGCGGAGCGCCGAGCGGGCAAGGCGGCCCGTGCGCACACGGTAGACGCCCTCCGTCGTGAGCCGGTCCCACTGCGCCTGGAGGCCGGCGACCGCGGCGGAAAGCGGGCCCGGATGGGCGGCGAGATAGTAGGTGTTGATCGCCCCCACCGACATGCCGGAGAGGATGGGAAACTCCAGGCCGGGCAGCCGTTCGGCGAGGCCCGCGAGCACGCCGACATGATACGCGCCCCGGGCACCGCCACCCGACAGTACCAGCGCGAGGTGGGAAGAGTAGCGCCACGACCCCGGCGGCCGTGCGGCCGGCGCGGTCTGCGTGAGCGCCCGGAGCGACGCGACGTGACGGACCGGACTCACGACGCCCTCAGCGGCTCGCCATCGGAAGCGCTAGCCGCTCAACGAAGTATCGGGTCAGCGCGGCGACGTCGAGCCGCGCCCCTGCCAGCCCCACATAGCCGTCGGGGCGCACCAAATAGAACGAAGGCTTCGGAATCCGCGCGCGGCTGAGCTCCCGATCATTCACGGGATCGTCAGGAACCTGGTGAGTCACCACGAGGTCCCGTAACTCGGGCGGCCCGGCGGGAGGCGAAGCTTGGCCGAACGCGACCAGATTGAAGCGCGTATCGTCGAGTTTCGTGAAGAGATCCTCAGCGGGTCCGGCGGCCGACAGCTTGAGCCGCAGCCAGGGAAAGCGAGCGCCCGCGCGCGGCGCGTCGTCGGGCAAGCCGGCCAGCGTCTGCGACAGGGGGCTTCCCGGGTAGCGGATTCCGATCTGCGAGATGGTGCGAAACGCCAGCCGCTGCAGCCGACTGCGGCTCATCGCAAACGCCAGGACCTTGGCGAGCACGCGCGTACGAAACACTCCTGCCAGCCACCGATCGGAAACGACGAGCGCGAAGGCCCGGTCCGTCGTTCTCAGCAGCCGGTCGGCGACCGGAACGCGCTCCGTCTCGTAGGAGTCGAGCAGACCGACTCGAGCCCGTCCCGAAATGACGAGCGCAAGCTTCCAGGCCAGGTTGTAGGCGTCCTGCAACCCGGTATTCATCCCCTGAGCGCCAACTGGGCTGTGAATGTGGGCGGCATCGCCGAGCAAGAAACAGCGGCGATCGTGGAACCGCGCGGCCCGTCGATGGTGAATTCGGTACGTGGAGAACCAGCTGCACGCGTGAAACGAGAACAGCGATCCCACCTCCTTGCGAATGTGGGGAAGCACTGCGTCGAACTCGAGATCATCCCGACCGCGTAGCTCCGGCGGCACGATCCCAACCACCCGCCAGTGATCGGCTCCACGCATCGGGAAAAACAGGTGGAAGCCGCCGCGCCAAAGGTACACGTTGACCTCGGCCGGCACCATCGGACCACTCACCTGCGTGTCAGCGACGAAAAACACATGTTCGTACGGAGCGCCCACGAAGTCGATCTTGCTGAGGTTGCGCACCGCGCTGCGCGCTCCGTCGCAGCCAGCGATCCAATCGGCCGTGATCTCCAGCTGCGAACCGTCTCCCCGCTTGAGCGTCGCCGATACGTGGCCGTTGGCTTGCACCAGGTCCACGAGCTCCGTATTCCACTGCACGTCCACACCGTGTTCGCGCAGGGCTGCTCCCAGTAGCCGCTCGTTGTCGTCCTGACCCAGGATCAAAATGAACGGGTAGGGACTCATATCGCGCCCGGCGTCACTGAACGGGACTCGCGCCGCTCGTCGCCCTTCGACCCATATGTTGCCGCCAGTCCCGCGCGTGCCCAGCTCGACCGCCCGGTCGGCGAGCCCGAGGTGCGCGTAGATCTCCAAGGTACGTGCCTGCACACCGAGCGCCTTCGTCCGGACGGATGGGCCGGGGTTACGCTCGACGATCACCGCGCGAACGCCGAGTCGCGCGAGTTGATTCGCGAGCATCAGGCCGGTCGGTCCGGCACCGACGATGAGGACGTCTGTCTTGGCTGGGATCGCGGGGTTTCCGATTCCGGAACATGAGGAGCGCTTCACGGGTCCGCTAGTGACCCGTTAGTGCATCATGGCTCCCGCCATCTCGCACCGAGGCGCGCCACGAACTCATCGGCGACCTCGGGTCCCCAGCTGCCGGCCGCGTAGTTGGGGAAGTGATCCGGTCGCTTGTGTTCCCAGTAGTAGATAATGGGGTCCACGACCGTCCACGCCGCTTCGACCTCATCGGAGCGGGTGAACAGGGTGGCGTCGCCGAGCATGCAGTCGAGCAGCAGGGTCTCGTAGGCCTCGTGGCCCGCCTCGCCGAACGCCTGGTGGTAGTCGAAGTCCATGTCGACCGAAACCATCCGCACTTCCACGCCCGGTACCTTGACTTCGAAGCGGAGCGAGATGCCTTCGTTCGGCTGGACGCGGATGGCGAGCACGTTGGGCTCGAACTGCTCGTCCGGCGGCAGCGGAAACATGAGGTGCGGCGGTTGCCGGAATTGAATCGCGATCTCCGTGGCGCGCCGGGGCAGCCGCTTGCCGGACCGCACGTAGAACGGCACGTCGTGCCAGCGCCAGTTGTCGATCATGAAACGCGCCGCGGCGTAGGTGGAGGTCCCCGAGTCCGGGGCGACGTTGGGCTCCTCGCGATAACCCGGGACGCGCCGGCCGTCGATCGTTCCCAGGCCGTACTGCCCGCGCACCAGGTAGTCGTGCATTTCCGCCGGCGTGATGGGACGGATCGCGCGCAACACCTTCACCTTCTCATCCCGCACGGCGTCGGCGCTGAACTTGACCGGCGGCTCCATAGCCGTGAGCGTGAGCAGCTGCAGCAGGTGGTTCTGAAACATGTCGCGCACCACGCCCGCTTCCTCGTAGTAGCGCCCGCGGTGCTCGACTCCCACGCTCTCGGCTGCGGTGATCTGCACGTGATGCACGTGCTGGCGATTCCAGAGCGGCTCAAAGATCGAGTTGGCGAACCGGAACACCAACAGGTTCTGCACGGTCTCCTTGCCGAGGTAGTGATCGATCCGGTAGACCTGATGCTCGGCGAACGCCTCGCGCACGACCGCGTTGAGGGCCCGCGCGCTCTCGAGGCTGTGCCCGAACGGCTTTTCGATGATGACCCGCATCCACGGCTGGTCCGCCGGATCCGCCACGCGGCGCGCCACGCCGCTCTCGGACAGGTGGCGGATCACCTCGGGATACACGCTCGGAGGGATGGCGAGGTAGAACAGGCGCCCTCGCATGCCGGAGCGAGGGAACGCGGCGTCCACGGAGTCGAGCCGCCGACGCAGCGCGTCATACGTCTGCGCGTCATCCAGGTCCCCCCGCACGTAGAACAGCCGCTCGCTGAGGCTCGCGGCCAGGGGGGAGCTGCCGCCGTCGGACGCGAACTCCTCGAGCCCGCGCTGCATCGCCGCGCGGAACGATGCGTCGTCGAGCGGCTCGCGCGCCACGCCGACCACGGCGAAGTCGGGCGGGAGGAGACCGTCGTACATGAGGTGATACAGCGCGGGGAGCAGCTTGCGTCGCGTGAGGTCTCCCCCCGCGCCGAAGATGACGAGCGTACATGGCTCCGCAGCCTTCACGGCCGAGGCCGCCGGGTGCAGCGCCTCGGCGATGCGCGCGGCGACGGACAGCCGAGGGCTCATGTCGACTTCACCGCATGACCGCCGAATTCGTTGCGGAGCGCCGCAACGACCTTGGCGCCGAATGACTCGGGCTGCCGCGACCGGAACCGCGTCAACAGCGAGAGCGTGATCACCGGGGCCGGGACGTCCAGGTGCATCGCCTCCTCCACGGTCCATCGCCCTTCGCCCGAATCCTCCACGAACCCCTTGATCGCCCCCAGGTTCGCATCCTTCTCGAAGGCTCGCGCGGCCAGCTCGTTGAGCCACGAGCGCACCACGCTCCCGTGGTTCCACAGGTTCGCGATGTCGCACAGGTTGAGCTTGAAATCCTTCGAGGCGTGCAGGATCTCGTAGCCCTCGGCGTAGGCCTGAAGCATCCCGTATTCGATCCCGTTGTGCACCATCTTCACGTAGTGACCCGCGCCCGCCGGACCGACGTGCGCATAGCCGTCCGGCGGAGCCAGCGTCTTGAAAATGGGTTCGCAGTGGCGGAACGCCGCGGTCGAGGCACCGATCATGAGACAGTAGCCGACCGTCAGGCCCCAGATGCCGCCGCTCGTCCCGGCGTCCACGAACTCGAGACCCTTTGCCTCGAGCGCCTTCGCCCGGCGCATCGAATCGCGGAAGTTCGAGTTGCCACCGTCGATGATGATGTCTCCGCCGGCGAGATGGGGCACGAGCTGCTCGATCGTGCTCTCCACGGCTGGACCGGAAGGCACCATCACCCAGGCCACACGCCGACCGGTGAGCTGCCGGCAGGTATCGGCGAGGTCGCGCGCGCCCTTGGCCCCCAGCTGCACGTGCGTCTGGATGACCTCGGCGCTGCGGTCGTACACGACGACTTCGTGCCCGCCCTGGAGCAGCCGCCGCACCATGTTGCCGCCCATGCGGCCCAATCCGATCATCGCCAGTTGCATTGCCGCTCCTCCTTCAAGTGGCCACGGTCACCGCCGCGAGATCGCGGCGGAGTCGTGGGGCGTCTACGTAGAGAATGGTGTGCATGCCGAGTCGCCGCGCCGTCTCGAGGTTGGGCTCGCGGTCGTCGATGAACACGGCGGCGGACGGCTCCGCCTGCGACATCACCAGCGCGCGCTCGTAGATCTCGGGCTCGGGCTTGAGCGCGCCCACCCAGCACGACGTGAAGAATGTGGCGAAGATGTCTCGCAGGCCGAACGCCTGTAGTCGGTACGCGTTCAGCTCGGCCGACTCGTTGTTGATGGTCATCATCCGGTAGCGACACGTTCGCGCGAGGTCGCGCGCCACCGCGATACTCTCCGGAAAGGCCACACTTTGCCTCAGCATGAACGCCCGGAAGTCGTCGCGGCTGAAGGGACGGGGCCGGTAGAACACGGTACGATCGAGGTACTCGTCCAGGGACATCCGACCGGTTTCCCATACGGCCACCGCCTCGTTGTGGCGCTGGCGCAGGTCGGCGGCGTCCAACGCGAACGTCGTCGCCGCCGCGGCACGCTCTTGCTGGTCCCAGCCGTTGGTGCCAAGGACGCCACCGATATCGAAGAACACGTGTGAGATGCTCACCGCTCAAGCAGGGGGAGGCCATCGATTCGGATCGCGGGCCGGCCCCGCCCTCGCAGCGCGCGCAAATCCCCTTCCGCCTGCGCGGCCTCCAATTGACCGAACGTGTATGGCGCGCCCGGGATGGAGACGTCTTGGGCGGCCCGCTCGGTGATCTGCAAGAAATGGCCGACCGGTGGGCCGCCCTTGTGCAATTGTCCCGTGGAATGCAGGAACCGGGGGCCATAGCCCAGCGTCGTGGCGACCTTGAGCCGATCGCGCAACTTCGCGCGGATGGCTGCCAACCGCCGATCGTTCTCCGGGGTCGGTGGCAGGTACGCCATGAGGGCGAGGTAGTCTCCAGGCTTGATGGCGGCCAGGAACTGGTCGAGCTCGGGGGCGGTGGCCGGTGGCGCCGGCGGCTGCTTTCCGGCGAGCACCTCCTTGGTGTTCTGCTTGCTTTCCGCGACGTTGGGCTGGTCGAACGCATTGATCCCCAGGATCGCTCCCGCGACGGCAGTCGCAAACTCCCAGCGGAAGAACTCCTGCCCGAGGTCGTACCGGTCTTCCAGCTCCAGCCGCACCACGGGGTGGCCCGCCGCCGTGAGCGCCCGGAGCCGAGCCTGCGTCGCGTCATCCGACTCGCCCTTGAGCGTCAAGGCCACGAAGAAGCGGTCGCGGCCGTAAACCTCCGGTGGGCCCAGCGGCTCGTCGGCCACCGGCAGGATCCCCTTCCCCTCCTTGCCGGTGCTTTCGGCGATCAGCTGCTCGACCCAGAGGCCATAGGTCCCGATCCCGGGCGACAAGACGAACGTCGCTTTATTGCGGCCGGCGAGGGCTGCTTCCCCGAGGATGGCACCGAGCCAGGTGGCCGGGCTCTGACTGGCCGGCACCCACGCGGCGGAGGCCTCGGCGGCGCGATGCGAGCGGTGGAGCAAGAGGCCGACGTCGATGCCGATGAGCGCCGCCGGGACGAGGCCGAAATAGGACAGGGCGGAATAGCGGCCGCCGATGTCCTTCGGGTTCAGGAAGGTGCGGCGGAATCCTCGCTCCGCGGCGAGCGCGGCGAGCGGAGTGTCGGGATCGGTGATGGCGACGAACTGCGCGCCGCGGCCGTCGGTGCGCTCCCAGAAGTGCCGATACAGGGAATCCGTTTCCTGGGTGGTGCCGGACTTGCTCGAGATCAGAAACAGCGTGCGCGCGAGATCACCGCGCCCAGCCGCGGTCACTGCGCGCGGGTCCGTGCTGTCGAGCACCGTCAGCGTCGGGTATCCGGCCCGGCGGCCGAACGTGCGCCACAGCACCTCGGGCGCGAGGCTCGAGCCCCCCATGCCACACAGCACGACGTGATCGAACGCGTGCCGGGTCTCCTCGGCGAACGCCGCCAGGGCCTTGACCTGCTGGGCCATCATCTCGCCGACGGTGAGCCAGCCCAGCCGGTCGCTGATCTCCGGTGTGTCGCGGTCAGGCTTCCATACGGTCGGGTCTCGCTTCCAGATGCGCTTGGGCACGTCCGCGGTCTCGAGCGCCGCCAACCGCAGCGCGACGGTCCGGTCGAACGCCCGCAGCTCGGCGGAATGTCGCGGCGGCGCGGCCGCGGCGAGCGCCTTCCGCTTGGCGGCGATCACGCCGAGCAGTTTCTCGAAGGATTGGGCGAACTTCTCGATCCCCTCCTGCTCGAGCACGCGCGTGACGTCGCCGAAGTCGATCGTGGCCGACAGGCGCTCCATGACGCGGCGGGCTTCCGTGAGGTCGCCGGGAAGGGTCTCCCGCACGGTGCCGTGATCCTCGAAGAGCTGCAGCGTCTGCGGCGGCAGCGTGTTGATCGTGTCCGCGCCGATCAGCGAATCCACGTACAGCACATCGGAGTACGCCGGATCTTTGGTGCCCGTGCTGGCCCACAAGAGACGCTGGGGCTTGGCTCCGGCGGCGGCAAGGGAGCGCCACCGCTTCCCGTCCAGCAGGTCGCGGAACCACGCGTAGGCGAGCTGCGCGTTCGCGATCGCGACTTTCCCGCGCACGGCCGACGGCGCACTCGCCGTGGCGTCGAGCCGCCGGTCGACCTCCGTATCGACGCGACTGACGAAGAAGGATGCGACGGACGCGAGCCGATCGATCGACTGCCGGGCGCTGCGTCGGGCTTCGAGCGCGCGCAGATAGGCTTCAGCCACCTGCTGATAGTGCTCGAGCGAAAACAGGAGGGTGATGTTGACGTTGATCCCGTCGGTCAGCAGGCGCTCGATCGCGGACCATCCTTCACGCGTGCCTGGCACCTTGATCATGACGTTCGGACGGGCCACGGCGGCCCACAGGCGACGGGCTTCCGCGACCGTGCCGGCCGTGTCGCGCGCGAGCGTGGGCGACACCTCGAGCGAGATGAACCCGTCAGCGCCTTGCGATGCGTCGTAGACCGGGCGAAACGCGTCCGCGGCAGTGCGGACGTCTTCCACGGCGAGCAAGTCGAAGATCTCACGGTCCGTCCGGGTCGAAGCGGCGACTCGGGAGAGCGCCTCGTCGTAGTCGGTGCTTCCGCCGATGGCGTGCTCGAAGATCGTCGGGTTGGATGTCATGCCGCGCAGCCCGTCGTCGATCAGCCGCTGGAGCTCCCCGGAAGACAACATCCCGCGTCGCAAGTAGTCGAGCCAGACGCTCTGCCCGAGGTCGAGCAGTGCCTGCATGCGGGTCTTCGTTGCGACCTTTGACATACCCATCCCTCAGAGTTGGTCCATCAAGCGAGCCTGGACGCGACGGCTGCCGCTCCCAGCAGCGCAACGTGTGGATTGATGATGACGTGCAGCGGCACCCGCGCGATGTACGCCGACAACCGGCCCTTGTCACGGAAGGCCCGCAGGAACGCTCCCTGGCGCAGGTACGATACGATTCGCGGCGCGATCCCACCGCCGACGTACACGCCGCCGAGGGCAAGGACCTCGAGCGCAATGTCGCCCGCCGCTGCCCCGAGGCCGTCGACGAACAGGTCGAGGGTCTGCTCGCACAGGGCGTCGGTGCCGCTCAGGGCATGCCGGAAGATCACGGCGGCCGGATCGTCCCGTTCCATCTCGTCGCGTATCGCGAGGTTCTCGGAAGCACCGTCGGTGCTGGCAAGGTAGCGGTACGTCGCCTCGATTCCGGGGCCCGAGAGCACGCGCTCCCGCGATACCCGCCCGTACTGGCGCTCCAGAGCGAGGGCGAGTCCCGCCTGGCGTTCACCGCGGGCTGCGAAGCCCAGGTGGCCTCCCTCGGAGCCGTGGACGTCGTAGCGATCACTGTTCCACGTGAGGAATCCCACCCCCAACCCGGTTCCCGCGCCGATGAGAGCGATCGGCGCGTGCTCTTTGGGCTCGCCGGCTTGCAGCGTCTCGAGATCATCGTCACGCAGGAACTCGATGCCGTGCCCGATCGCGGTGAAATCGTTGATGAGGGTGCTGGAGGCAATCCCGATCTCGGCGGCGAACGCAGCAGGGTCCACCTTCCACGGGAGGTTCGGCGCGAGACACTCGTCCTCGGTGGCCGGGCACGGCACCCCGATGCAGGCGTGCTCCGGCCGTGCACCGACCTCCCCGCAGAACTTCAGCACGATGGGGGCAAGTCCGGGGTACGCGCGCGTGGGATAGGTATGCTGCGCTCGGATCGTGGCGCGGTTGTGCACTACCTCCACGAGCGCGAGCCGCGCGTTCGTTCCCCCCACATCACCCGCGAGGACGTTCATGGGACGGGTCGCGCCAGTCGCGCCGCGGCCGCGCGATCGAGAAACCACACACCGTGCCGGGCGAGCGTCGCCGGGATCTCGCTCGCCGGCGTGGCCTCGTCCACCGCCCGGGCGACGGCCGCCGCTTTTTCCTTCCCGGTGACGAGGACCAGCACGTGCCGCGCGGCGGCGATTACGGGCGGCGTGATCGTCATCCGGCGCCGCGGCGGGTTCGGGCCATCCACGACGACCACCCGACGCTCTCGCTCCGCCAGCGCGGGCGAGCCGGGGAACAGTGAGGCTGTATGCCCATCGGCGCCCATGCCGAGCACCAGCACGTCGAGTGCGGCGGGGAGCAGGTCGCCGTAGGCGGCAGCCGCCGCGTCGAGATCCTGCCGTTCTGCTTCCATGCGGTGAATCCGCGCAGTCGGGATCGGGACCCGCGACAGCAGCGCCTCCATCGCCATCCGGAAATTGCTGTCTGCGTGATCGCGCGGCACGGCGCGCTCGTCGCCGAAGTAGACATCCACGCTGTTCCAGTCGACGCGACTCGCGAGCTCCGGGGCCGCGAGCGCGGCGTACACCGGTCGCGGCGTCGTGCCGCCCGAGAGCGCGAGGGCGCAGCGCCCCGCCCCCCCCCTGGGGGCTGCGAGCACGTCCGCCATCGTCTCCGCCAGCCATGCGGCCGCTCGGTGAGCAAACGCTCCGGGAGTCTCCACCACGACGTGGCGGGATGGTATGGCTACCACGGGAGCACGTGCGGCGGGGAGTCGGGCCGAACCAGCGCTGACTCGTCCCCGTCAGGGACGGCTGTGAGGCGGTCGGTGAGCCGACTCTTGCGCCCCGTCTGATGCCCGCATGCCGGGCAGCGGTTGAGGTGAGCGGTACGATCGAGGTATTCCCTGACCACGCGGACGTACGCGGCGTGGCTCCAGGTCAGCGGCGAGACCGAGAGCGGCTCGCCGGTGTACGGGTGGAGCTGCTCCGCCATCACGCCGGACGGCAACGCGCGTCGGGCGGCCCACTCGATGAGCTCGAGGCCCCGGGCCAGCTCCTCGGCCGTGCGCGCGCGCAACAAGCGATAGCGCGCGAGCGAGAGTGTGCTGATGAACCACGGATTGCCGGGTATCTCCTTGGTGTTCTCGCGCTCGACCTGATGGTAGGCGTCGTTCTCGTAGCGCGCGAGGCCGCCGATGTCGGTGTGAACCCAGAGACGCTCCTCGACCTGGCGCATGGTCGACTCCGCGCGCGGGTCGTCGGGAGCGATCGCCCCGAACTCCACCAGCCCGACAAGACTCGAGTCCACCGTCATGTCGAGCGTGTAGCCATCGGGTCCAGGCGTCGCCATCCGCGCGAAGCGCTGCTCCCGCTCGTTCCACAACACGGCCCCCAGGCCGTCACGCATCCGCTCCGCGCCGGCCTGGTAGCGGGCCGCGCGCTCCGCCTCCCCGAACGCGTCGGCCAGCCGGGCCGCGGCCCGCAAGCCCGCGATCACGGCCGCGACGGTGAACGCGTGTACGCCCCACCGTTCTTCCCATAGATCGTGCGAGGGCAGCGGCAGCCCGGTCGTCGAGTCGACGAACCCGAGCAGAAAGTCAGCCGGCCGGGTGACGAGCGACCGGTAGAACGGTGCCGTCTCCTCGATCCGCCGGTACAGCTCGAAGTACTGCCACAGCGCCCAGATGACGAGCGCGGTCTCGTCCTCCTGGATGGGCAGGACGGGTTTGCCGTCGCGCACGTAGCCGTGCCAGGACGAGGCGAGGGTGCCGTCGGGATTGTACTTGTGCCGGACGTAGCCGAGGGGCGAGATGACGTGCGAGCAGAACTGCAGGAACTTCTCCGGCGCCCCGACGTGGCCGGCGCGCATCAGCGCGACGGCGACCAGGGCGCCGTCCCGCGGCCACATGTAGGAGTAGGTGTCGCGCACGAAGCCGGTGATGTCGGTGTCGTTCGCGGCGGTCACCGCGCCGTCATGGTCGATCTGCGACCGGATGATGAGCAGGCTCTGGTTATAGCGCTGGGCGATCAAGTCGGGGAGTGGGTCCAGACCGCGCTGGTCCTTGCGCACCCACAGGCGCCAGTAGTTGCGGGTCCGCCGCAGGAGCTCTCCCGGTGACTTGTCGCG
>WNGO01003404.1_pt1 | contig 21444 bp, 25 predicted proteins | sample 5400511 | NCBI WGS metagenome assembly WNGO01 (sample SAMN13153380, study PRJNA577476) | soil metagenome | isolation source: 20 cm soil or saprolite under Garry oak tree replicate 2 | place: USA:California | collected 2016-06-15 | reverse complement strand
GGCGACGTATCGCCGCTCGTCGATCCCACGGTGCAGAAGGCCCTCAAGCGCAAGTTCGGTAAATGACGTTTCTGGGCCGCGTCTACGAGCGGGCGCGGAAGCTCAAGGCTCGCATCGTGCTCGCGGAAGGCGAAGACGCCCGCGTGCAGGAAGCGGCACGGAGGATCGAGCGCGAAGGCTTGGGAGCGGTCCGGCTGCTCGAGCGACGCCCGACGCACGACGCACCACGCACGATGGTAGCGCTGCTGCGGTCTCGACGACCTGACAAATTCCCCACCGACGCCGCCGCCAGCCAGGCGTTAGAGCACCCTCTGGTGTTTGGGGCGTCTCTCGTGGGTGTTGGTGACGCCGACGTCATGCTCGGCGGCGCGATGTACACGAGCGCCGAGACAATCCGGGCTGCGTTATCGGCCGTGGGCACCGCGCCCGATATCGCGACGGTGTCCGGGGCGTTTTACATGATCAAGGACGACCGCGTGCTCACGTTCGCCGATGCCGCGGTGACCCCGGAACCGGCGCCGAGCCAGCTGGCGGACATCGCGCTGGTGTCGGCGCGCGAGCGGCGCCTGATCGTCGAAGACGAGCCCGTCGTCGCTTTTCTATCTTTTAGCACCCTCGGGAGCGCTGCGGGACCGCGGGTACAGCGGGTCCAGGAGGCAGTTGCCGCCCTTCGCCGCCGCCTCACCTCGCCGCCCGAATTCGTTTTTGACGGCGAGCTGCAGCTCGACGCGGCGCTCGTCCCGGACGTGGCGGCCCGCAAGGCGCCCGGCTCACCGGCCGCCGGTCGCGCCAACGTGCTGATCTTCCCGGATCTCGACGCCGGGAACATCGGCTACAAGCTGGTGCAGCGCCTCGGCGGGTGGACGGCGCTCGGCCCGATCCTGCAGGGACTGGCCAAACCGATCGCGGACCTGTCGCGCGGCGCGACGGCCGATGATATTGTGAACACTGCGGCGATCGCCATTCTCCAAACCCGGAAGGGGTAATGGGATGCGGTTCACCCTGAAGAAGGACAAGAGCGGCGTCGTGATCGTGGGCGTGGAAGGCCAGCTCATCGTGGGCAACCGCCAGGAGCTCAAGCAAAAGGTCCTCGAGGCGCTCGAGGAAGGCTCGCGCAAGTTCGTGATTGATTTCAGTAAGACGGGGTACATAGACTCTTCGGGGCTCGGCGTGCTGGTCTCGCTGTCCAAGAAAATTCGCGAGCAGGGCGGGGAGCTGCGGCTCGCGGGCCTCAACGCGGACCTCCAGACGCTGTTCGAGCTCACCAAGCTCGACACGCTGTTCGCCATCACCCGGACGGCCGAGGAGGCGCTCGCCGCGTTTTGAGTTTACGACTTGATGTGACGTCGAGCTCGATGCGGCTCGACGTCCCGAGCGATCTTGGGATGGTGGGCGACGCGGTCGAGCTGGTCGCCACTCATCTGCCTCCGGGTACGCTGTCTCCCCGCCGTATCAGCTTCAATCTCCGCACCGCTCTCGCCGAAGCCCTCGGAAACGCGATTCGCTATGGGAACGGCGAAGATCCCGATCGCATCGTGCGCGTCTACGTGGAGCTCGGGCGCGACTTCGTCCGTATTCACGTGGACGACGACGGCCACGGCTTCGACCCCAGCCATCTGCCCGATCCGACGCACCCCGAGAACCTCGAGCGCGACTATGGGCGCGGGTTGTTCGTCATACGTCACCTCGTGGACGACGTGGTGTTCAACGAGAAAGGCAACGGCATCTGCCTGACGCTCCGGGCGGGGTGACACGGCTCGAGCGCCTGGTCCCGGTGCTCGCGGCGCTTTCGGGGACAACTCTGCGTTTGTGGCGTGCCAAGAGCCCCGGCGGGCGGCTGTTACTCGTCGGCGGTGGTTTGGGAGAGGGCCGGGACGAGCCGCACTGGACGCCGACCCCCAATGGTGGTGGTCGGCTCGACACGCCCGACGGACCCGCCTGGTTTCAGCCGATTCCCAGCGCGCGCGATACTTGGCTCGAGGTGAAAGGTGAAGGGGAGCAGGCCGCCGTCGAGCTCGCCGAGGTCATCGGCGCGGTGATGGCGGCGGAAGAAGAAACGGGCCAGGTCGCGGCCGAGCTCTCCGGGCGGTACGAGGAAATCGATCTGATCTATACGATCAGCGAGATTCTCGGCCACACGATTCGGCTGGACGAGGCGGCGAACCGGATTCTGCGGGAAGTGTCGGCCGTCGTGCGCGCGCGCCGCGCCACGCTGTTGGTGCACGACGCGCAGGCGCACGTGCTGCGGCTCGTCGCGGCCCGCGGTGTCGAGCTGGGCGAGATGGAGCCGATCGAAGTGGATGATCCGAAGTCGATTGCGGCGCGCGTCTTTCGCGAAATGCGCATCATCAGCTACGACCCCCACGACCAGCGCGCCCAGAAGCCCCTCAACCCCATCGAGCGCGGGTATCGTGGCCATGCGTTTCTCTCGGTGCCGGTCGTGTACGCGTCGCCGGGGCGGGTGCCCTCGCCGATCGGCGTCATCAACCTCACGGACCGGACGGGAGAAGACGCGTTCACCGCCGGCGACCGCAAGCTGGTCGCGGCCGTCGCAAATCAGATCGGTGCGGCGATCGAGAATGCGCGGCTGGTGGAGCGCGACCTGGGCCAGCAGCGGGTGCGCCGCGAGCTGGAGCTGGCGCATGACCTGCAGCTCAAGCTGCTGCCGTCGCCCGCGGTGGTCGCGACGAAGGGCGATGTCGCGGCGCGATGCCGGCCGGCAGAGTCGGTTGGTGGCGACTTTTACAACCTGCTGAGCCTGCATGGGGAACGGATCGGCGTCATGATCGGCGACGTCTCGAGCCACGGGTTCGGCGCCGCGCTCATTATGGCGCTGGCGATGGCCGCCTCCGGTATTCATGCCGAGACCGCGGAGTCACCGCACGAGGCGCTCCGGCGGCTCGAGATGTCGCTGGCGGAGGAGCTCGAGGAGACCGAGATGTTCCTCACGCTCTGCTACGCGGTCGCCAATCCGGCGCAGGGCACGCTGACCTACGCCAACGCCGGGCATCCGCATGCTTTCTTGGTCTCGACGGCATCGGGTGCGATCACCAGGCTCGACGCGACGCGGCCGCCGCTGGGCCTCGGCGGCGGTGGCGAGGAGCGCGTGCTGCCGTTCGAGCGCGGCCAGGCGATTCTGTGTCTGTTCACGGACGGTCTCGCGGATGCGCGGGGCCCGAACGGCGAGCGGTTCGGCGAGCAGCGCGTGCTGAGCCACGTGGTCAACCTGAGGGCGGGTCCCGCGCGGCATATGCTCGAAGCGGTGTTCACCGATATCGCCGCATTTACCGACGGCGCGCCCGCCAACGACGACCGCACGCTCGTTCTGCTCAAGGTTTGAGACGGCTCGGCCAGCATTTTCTCAGTGATCCGGCCATTCTGGCGAGGATCGCGGACGCGCTCGATCCCCAGCCTGGAGAGACCGTTGTTGAAATTGGGCCAGGGCGGGGCACTCTGACTGATGTCTTGCTCGCTCGTGGTTTGAAGGTGATCGCCATCGAGAAAGATCGCGGACTCGCCGCCGCGCTGGGCACGCGGGACAACCTGACGGTCGTCACCGGTGACGCACTCAAGGTCAACTGGCATGCGACGAAGGTGATCGGCAATATCCCGTACTACATCACCTCACCGTTGATCGATAAGGCGCTGACGCCGCCTCTTCCGGAACGAATCGTCTTTCTGGTGCAGGACGAGGTCGCCAACCGTATCGCTGCCCAGCCCGGCGGGAAAACCTACGGGGCGTTGTCAGTGGGCGTGCAGGCGGTAGCCAAGGTGGAGAAGCTGTTCACCGTTGCGCCTGGGTCGTTCCGGCCGCCCCCCAAGGTGCGCAGCGCGCTGATACGACTGACGCCGCTCGCGCAGCCACTGATTATGGACGTCGAAGTTGCCCCACTGCGCGCGTTCGTCACCGCGTGCTTCAGCCGGCGCCGCAAGCAGCTAAAAAACGCAGTACCGGGCATTACGGCCGCGGATCTCGAACAAATGGGCTTCGATCCGACGGTACGGCCCGAGCGGCTGCCGCCCGAGGCGTTCGTCCGGTTGCTGAGGAGAGCGTCGAGATAGGGGCCGTACACGACATATCCATAATTGTTGATATGTCGTGGTATGCTGGTGTCCGTGCACCGCCGAACCCTGCTCCGAATCGCCAAACATCTGCCACGCAGCCGGCCGGGGTTGCCGCATCTGCCGCATCCGTTGCCCATCGAGATGGCGCGCGTGGCGCAATGGTTCCATGCCGCTTCGGACACCACGCGCTTGGCGATCCTCGAGTTCCTTTCGCAGCGCGAGCGATGCGTCAACGAGCTGCAACAGGTTCTGGACGCACCCCAGTCCACCATCTCCTTTCACTTGAAGGTGCTCCGGCAGTCGGGTCTGGTTGGCGAGCGTCGCGAGGGTCGCTCGAAGTATTACAGACTCAGGGGAGAGACCCTGGACTTCATGATTGCAGTCATGCAGATCGTGAGCCCGGGCAAGCATGTGGGGACCTGCCCTTTGTCCTGCTGCCGGTGACTCCCTTGCGCCGGAGTCGCCAATTGTGAAATAGTTCACAATGCGGAAGATCTCCGACAGCACCGTACGGCGACTGTCCGTCTACCTGCGCTTTCTCGAGCAGGCCAAATCCCCCACCATCTCGTCCGGGGAACTGGCTCGCCTGGGTGGCACCACGTCCGCACAGGTCCGCAAAGACCTCTCCTTTTTCGGCTCGTTCGGCAAACGCGGCCTCGGGTACGCCGTCCCCGAACTGACCCGTCGCATCCGCGACATCCTCGGCCTGGAGCGCGGCTACCGCGTCGTACTGGTCGGTGCGGGCCGAATGGGCGGCGCCCTGGTCCAGTACCACGGCTTTCGCCAGCGCGGTTTTCACATCACCGCGATCTACGATCAGGACGCGCGGAAAATCGGATCGCGCTGGAATGGCCTGGTCGTGCGCGATGTCAAACATCTCGAATCGGACCTCAAGAAAGACCCGAGCGACATCGCCATCGTCGCGACGCCCGCCGAGTCGGCGCAACACGTGGTCGATCGGCTTGTGAGAAGTGGCGTGAAAGCGATCCTCAACTTCGCGCCTGTGCCGCTCAATGTGCCGCCGGATGTCGAAGTCAAGACCGTGAACATGGCGCTGGAATTGGAGACGCTGAGCTACTCGCTGGCTAACCGTTAGCTTTCCCCCATGCCCCGCGTCCACGTCACGTCCGAAATCGGCGCGCTTCGGTCAGTTCTGGTGCACACGCCCGGCAAAGAGCTCGTCGCCGTCACCCCCGGGACGCGCGAAGACTACCTCTACGACGACATCATCGACCTCGAGATCGCGCAGCGCGAGCACCGCCGCCTGGTCGCGGTCCTGGAGCGCTTCGCCGAGGTTCATGAAGTGCGGGACACGCTGGTCGAGATTGCGGGACGGCCGGAAGTCCGCGAATTCCTCACCACGCGCGCCCTCGAGGTGATTCCCTCCGACGCGCTGTCCAAGCAGATGGCGGCGCTGTCGTCGGAGGACTTCGTGGCGCTGATGGTCGAGGGCGCGCTCGAGGAGGGCGGGCCAATCGCGCGCGCGCTGAACGAGGTCGCATACGCGCTCCCGCCGCTGCCGAACCTCTTCTTCACCCGCGACGTCGGCATCGTGATCGGCGAACACGCGATCATCGGGTCGATGCGCCACGGCGTGCGCTGGACGGAAGAGCTGCTGATCAAGGCGCTGTTCCGCTACGACCAGACGTTCGAGAACGCCGGCATTCTCTATGACGGCTCCGACGAAAAGCGCGTCAACTACACGCTCGAAGGTGGGGACGTGCATCCCATCCGCTCCGACCTGCTGGTCCTCGGCTTCAGCGAGCGCTCGAGCCCGGCGGCGCTCGATCTGCTCTGCGAGCTCGTGTTCGCCAATTGCAATGTGACCGACGTGATCATCGTCGTGTTGCCCGCCGAGCGCACCGCGATCCATCTCGACATGATATTCACGCAGGTGGACCGCGAGCTGTGCATCGTCTACCCGCCCCATTTCGTGGGGCCCGAGCGGCTGGCGGTACTGCACCGCCGCAAGCGCTCCAAGGGCGTGAAGGAGGTGCCCAACTTTTTTGCGGCCATGCAAGCCGTCGACCAGCCGCTCGAGCCGATCTTCTGCGGCGGCAATCAGCGCACCGTGCAGGAGCGCGAACAGTGGGCGTCTGCCTGCAACTCGTTCGCGGTGCGGCCCGGCGTCATCTTGAGCTACGACCGCAACGATGCCACGCTCAACGAGCTCACCAGCGCCGGCTTCCGCGTGATCGAAGAAGACGAGACGCTGAAAGAGGGCGAGCGCGCGGTGATTGCGATCGAAGGCAGCGAGCTGGTGCGCGGCGGCGGCGGGCCACGCTGCATGACCCTTCCCCTGCGACGAGACGATCTCTGAACGGACTGGGAGTCCTTCCGTCTTCCTCGCTTTCGGCTCGGGCACTCGCGTTTCTCCAGAGCGGACCCGCGGGGAGTCTCGCGATCGTGCGCGACGTCCTGGGCATCGCCCAGGCGAACCGCCACACCGCCGATCGCATCGCCGCCGCCCTGCTCACGCCCGATCCACGCTTCGGACGTACGACCGACGGCCGGTGGACGGTGGCCACGCCGCCGAGCAGCGCCAGTCCGGTCCTCGCCGCCTGCCGGTGGGCGATCGTCGACGTCGAAACCACCGGCGTCCGTGCCTTTAGCGGCGACCGGATCATGGAAATCGCCGTCGTCAGGCTCGACGGCACCGTCGCCTTCCACTCGCTCGTCAATCCGGGTATCCCGATTCCGCAGTTCGTCGCCGGGTTGACCGGGATCGACGCGAAAATGGTGCGCGCTGCGCCCACGTTCGGCGCCATCGTCGATCGCCTGCTCGCGGCGCTCGAGGGCTGCGTCTTCGTCGCGCACAACGCGCGGTTCGATTGGGCGTTCGTGTCGACCGAGATCGAGCGGGCGACGGGGCTGCTGCTGCAAGGCCCGCGCGTCTGTACGGTCCGGCTCGCCCGCAAGCTGCTCCCCGACCTGCCACGCCGAAACCTCGACACGGTGAGCTATCACTTCGGTATCGAGATCGAGGGACGCCACCGCGCCACGGGCGACGCGGTCGCGGCCGCGAAGTGTCTGGCACAGATGCTGAAGCTGGCACAGGGTAACGGAGCGGCGACGCTCGTTGACTTACACAACCTTTAACGTCGGCGGCCTGCGCTGCCACGCCCTCGAAGCCGGGCGCCAGCACCTCGACGGCGGCGCCATGTTCGGCATCGTCCCCAAGGCGCTCTGGGCCCGCCGCGCTCCGCCCGACGATCGCAATCGCATCCCGCTCGCGTTGCGTTGCCTGCTCATCGAGCACGGCGACGGCCTGGTCCTCATCGACACCGGCATCGGCAACAAGGAGAACAGCAAGTTCATCGACATTTACGGCGTCGACAATGCGGGGCAGGGCGGCAGAACCAAACTCGAGGACGCTCTGCGCGAGCTCGGTCACGCGCCCGCAGATATCCGCTGGGTCATCAATACGCATCTGCATTTTGATCACGCAGGGGGCGATCTATCGCGAGAGGGACTTTCATTCCCGCGCGCGCGCTACGTCGTGCAGCGGGGCGAGCTCGAGTTTGCTCGGCACACCAACGAGCGCACCGCGGGGAGCTACCTGGCGCACAACTTCGAGGGCGTGCCGTTCCAGCTGATCGACGGCGAGACGGAGATCCTGCCGGGAATTCGCGGGCTCCCGACACCCGGACATGTCCCGTATCACCAGTCGATCCTGATCGAAAGCGGCGGCGAGAAGGCCTGCTTCGTCGCCGATGTCGTGCCGACCGCCGCCCACCTCCCGCTCCCCTGGATCATGGGCTACGACCTCCAGCCGCTCGTGACGCTCGAGACTCGGCGCCGGCTGTACCAGCGCGCGGAAGCCGAGCAGTGGCTGCTCGTGTTCGAGCACGACCCGACGATTGTCAGTGGCCGACTGGGAAAAGAAGGAAAGGGCGTCGGGCTTGTGAACGAGAAACGACTGGACTAACTTGCCGTCCACAATACGGTAAGTGGGCCGCGTGCCCCACCCGCATGCCTCTCGCTGAGAGTGCTTCAGGGTTCTCGAAACCTCACCGGTCGGTGAGGGATCGCGGATCTTGGGGGTGACCAGGATCCGCTTTTTACTTCAGTCAGGAGATCGCACAGCTGCCACCACCTCTCGACAACAACAGCAAAGCACCACGCACCCGCGTCAATCGGCAGATCCGGATCAGTCCGGTGCGTGTGATTGCGGACAACGGCGACCAGCTGGGAGTGCTGACGATCGATGAAGCGATCGCCGCCGCGAACGAACGGGGCCTGGATCTGGTGGAAGTCGCGCCGCTCGCCCGGCCCCCCGTCGTCAAGATCATGGACTATGGGAAGTTCAAGTTCGAGCAGGCGAAAGCAGCGCGGGCCGCCAAGAAAAAGCAGCACGTGATTCACCTGAAAGAAGTGAAGTACCGCCCCGGGATCGACGATCACGATTTCGACTTCAAGACCCGGCATGCGCGTGAGTTCCTGGCGGACGGCAACAAGGTGAAAGTGACGATGATGTATCGCGGCCGGCAGATGGCGCACATCGAACTCGGCCGGGAAGTCTTGGATCGTGTCGCGCAGGAACTGAAGGACATCGGGAAGATTGAGCAAGAGCCAAAATTGGAAGGGCGTAACATGTCGATGGTTCTTGCACCGAAATAGTCATCGGTCATCAGTCGTCGGTCACCGGACTGACAACCGATAACTGATAACCGAAAACGAGGATTCAATGCCAAAGATGAAAAGCAAGCGCGCCCTGAGAAAGCGGATCAGGCTCACGGGCACCGGCAAGCTGCGCCGTTACCGCGCCTACAAGCGGCACATCCTGACCTCGAAGCATCCGAAACGGAAGCGTCACCTGCGCAAGCCGACGCTCGTCTCGCATGCCGATCGACGCCTCAAGCGCCTGCTGCTGGCGTAGGGAGAGCTCATGCCTCGCGTCAAAAGCAACGTCGCGCGCCTGAAGCGCAAGAACAAAGTGATGAAGCTCGCCAAGGGCTACTGGGGTGGGCGCAGCAAGCTCTGGAAGGCGGCGAAAGAAGCGACCGAGCGCGCGGCCAAGTACGCCTATCGCGATCGCCGCAGTAAGAAAGTCGAGTTCCGCCGCCTCTGGATCACGCGCATCAACGCGGCGGCGCGGCTGCACGCGTTGTCCTACAACAAGTTCATGAATGGGCTGCGCAAAGCCGGCGTCGAAGTCAATCGCAAGGTCCTCGCCGATCTCGCCGTACGAGATCCGGCCGCGTTTGAGCAGCTGGCGGAGGTCGCGAAGAAATCCTTGCAGCCCTAGAATCGCTGCGGGAGCGTCTGAAAGAGATCCCGCAGGCGGACGAACGCCGGCTCCAGGAGCTCAAGACCGAGCTCCTGGGCCGCAAGGCTGGTCAGCTCACTGAACTCCTGAAGGCCCTCCCCGCGCTCGATCCCGAGACGCGACGCAAAATCGGTGGAGCGGCGAATGCTCTAAAACGAGAGCTCGAGCACGCTATCGAAGAGCGTGAGCGCGAACTCAAGCGCGGCGCCACAGCCCTCGCCGACGTCGATCTCACGCTGCCCGGCCGGCCCCAGTGGCGCGGCGGCGTCCACATCGTCACCCAAGTCGTCGACGAGATCTGCGACATCTTCAAAGAGCTCGGCTTCACGCGCGTCGTCGGCCCCGAAGCCGAGACCGAGCACTACAACTTCTACGCGCTGAACTTCCCCAAAGATCATCCGGCGCTCGATGCGCAGGACAGCTTCTATCTGGGCGGGGACGTCCTGCTGCGCACGCACACCTCGCCGGTGCAGATCCGCACCCTCGAGACCTATCCACCGCCGATTCGCATCGTCGTCCCGGGGCGCTGCTACCGCCGCGACCCGTTCGACGCGTCGCACTCGCCCGTGTTCGAGCAGATCGAAGGTTTTGCCGTGGACGAAGGCATCACCTTCGTCGATTTCAAGGCGACCCTGGCCAGCTTCGCGCGGCGGATCTTCTCGCCCACGACGAAGGTCCGCTTCCGGCCGTCCTACTTCCCGTTCACCGAGCCGTCGGCCGAAATGGACGTGCAGTGCCAGATCTGCGGCGGCTCGGGCTGCGCCGCCTGCAAACAGACGGGCTGGATGGAAATCCTGGGCTCGGGGATGGTGCATCCCGCCGTGCTCGAGAACAGCAAGCTCGACAGCGAGAAGTACACCGGCTTTGCGTGGGGCAATGATCGTATCTCGACGTTGGCTGGAAGCTCTGCTTGGCAGGCCTTTAGAAGGCAAGGACGTCGCTGATCGCCTCGCGCGCCAGGTCGCGCCCGTCGATGGCGTCGTGCCGATCCATCAGGACCTGCGCGACGTGCTCGTCGCGCGCGTGCTCGAGGTCAAGCAGCATCCCAACGCCGACCGGCTCTCGCTCTGCATGGTGGACGCAGGCGGCGCCCCGCTCGAAGTCGTCTGCGGCGCCCCCAACGTCCAGGCAGGGAAGTCCTACCCGTTTGCCCCCGTCGGCGCGACGCTCCCCGGTGGGCTGACGCTCGAGCGCCGCAAGATCCGCGGCGTCGAGTCCAACGGCATGCTCTGCTCCGCCAAAGAGCTCGGCCTCGGTGTCGACCATGCCGGGATTCTGGAGCTGCAGACCGACGCCCCTCCGGGCACACCGTTTCTCGAAGCGGTGCCGATCGACGACGAGCAGATCATCATCGATGTCTCGGCGAATCGACCGGACCTTCTCTGCCATAAAGGGGTCGCGCGGGAAGTGGCTGTGAGTCTTGGAGCGACCGTGAAGCTCCCACCGATTCCAACGTCCGCGACCAAATCGCCGATTACGCGCAAGGACCGTGGTGTCGTCGATGGCGTTGAGGTGCGGGTCGAAGACCCCGAAGGTGCGCCTCGTTACATGATTGCAGTCATCCGAGGGGTCAAAGTACAACCGAGCCCCACCTGGCTCGCCACGCGTCTCCAGAGCATCGGCCAACGCTCCATCAACAACATCGTCGACGCGACGAACTACATCCTGTTCGAGGTCAATCAGCCGCTGCACGCCTTCGATCTCGCCAAATTGCGGGGCCCGGCCGTCGTGGTGCGCCGAGCCAAACCAGGGGAACAGATCGTCACCTTGGACGGAGTGAGCAGACGGCTGACGGCTGAGATGACCGTCATCTGCGACGCCGAACGGCCCACGATCATTGCCGGCGTCATGGGAAGTGCTGAATCTGAGGTATCGGCGACGACGACCGACATCGTCCTCGAAGCCGCGTACTTCCAGCCGACTCGCATTCGGCGCACGCGGCGCGCCCTCGGCCTGTCGAGCGAGTCGAGCTATCGTTTCGAGCGAGGGCTGGACATGCTCGCCATGCCCGACGCGCTGGGACGCGCCATCGACCTGATTCGCGCGGTCGCCGGGGGCGAAATGCGTGAGCTGCCCATCGATCTCTGGCCCGAACCGCAGAAGCCGCGCTCCGTCTTTCTGCGCGAAGCGCGCGTCAGTCACCTCCTCGGCGTGCCGGTGCCCCGGAAAGAAATCGAGCGCCTGCTGTCCGCCGTGGGTTTCGTCGCCGCGCCCAAGGACGACCGCCTGGCGGTCCAGATTCCGGGCTGGCGGCCCGACGTCACACGCGAGGTCGACCTGATCGAAGAGGTTGCCCGGCTGCGCGGCTACGACTCCTTCCCGGACGAGCTGCGGCCCTATCGTCCCGGCACCGTCCCCGACGCGCCCGCCGAGTTGACGCTGCGGCGCATCCGGGAGCACCTCGTGGCGAACGGGGGTGGCCTCCTCGAGGCTCGCACCCTCCCGCTTGGTCCCGCCGACGGTCCCGACGCCGTGCCGGTCCTGAACCCGCTGTCAGCCGAAGAAGCCCATCTGCGCAGCCGGCTCCTGCCCGGCCTGATCCGTCGCGTCGAGCACAACTGGAGTGTCGGGAATCGGGATGTCCGGCTCTTCGAAGTCGGCACGGTGTTTCGCAAATCGCCCACCGGGGCTCGTCCTATAGAAGAGCTGAGCCTCGCGATCGTGCTGACTGGGGCGCGGCATCCGGCGCATTGGACCGATGGTACCAACGCTGTGAAACTACCTGATATGGACATATGGGACCTAAAGCAGCACTTTGAGTTAGCTGTAGGGCTGGCAGGGCCCTCGCACGACGTGCAACCGGCCGCCAATGGCTCTGGCTGGGTCGCGTCCGCGGGGATGGCCGCGCCACTCGAAGCGGACGCGCCCAAGTGGGCGGCGCGGCTGTTCGGACTCGAGGTTCGGATCACCGTCGCGCCGGCGGGTCCGGTGCGCTATCAGTCGCTGCCGACCCAGCCGCCCGTCGTGCGGGACATTTCGCTGGTGCTGCCGGGAGGCGTCGTCGCGGCGGCGGTGGAAGCGCTGTTGCGTCGTGAGGGCGGGAAGTTGCTCGAGCGGCTGGATGTGCTGGACGAGTACCGTGGAGCTGGTTTGCCGACAGGGACGCGCGGCGTCACGTGGCGCTGCACGTTCCGCGCGCCTGATAAGACGTTGACCGAACGCGAAGCCGTTGAAGCGCTTGAAAGGATGTTACGAGCAGCGGAGGCCGAACTTGACGTACGCCGGCGACAGGCCTGATGTCCGAGACGCGATCGATCAGCTCGAAGCTATCGTCCGCGACGTGGCGGAGGAGCTGGCGGGATGGCGTTCGCGCGCTCAAAAAGCCGAGTCGGAGCTGAAGACCCGCGGCAGCCCGGTCAAAAACACCGAGCTGGAGTCGGAGAACAAGACGCTGCGGCAGCGGGTCGAAGGGGCGCGCTCGCGCGTTCACGATCTCATGCAACGACTCTCGTTTCTGGAAGAACAGGCGCGAGACAATGGAGGACATAAGTGACGGCGAAGAAGCACGCCGTCCGGGTGATGATCGGCGGGGAGGAGTACACCGTCCGCTCCGATCTGGCGCCTGAGTACACGCGCGAAGTGGCCGCTTATCTGGATCAGGCATTGAAGAAGGTGCTGAGTCAGGGACCGTTGGTGGAAACGCAGAAAGCCGCCATTCTGGCGGCGCTCGATATCACGAACGAGTTGTTCCAGGCCAAGCAGACAGAACGTGAGGTAGCGGCGCGGCTGGCGGCCGTCGCCGACGACCTCGCCAAAATGCTGCCGCCGGCCAAACGGAAGGCTATCGCGGGCTGACTATAGCGTGCCCTGGAATACGGGGTGCGAGTCGGAGATAGATCCATGGAACAGTGGTCGAGTTTAGTCGCGGCCGTTCTGAGCGGCGTGCTATTAGCAGCGGTGATCTTCTACGTCTGGGGCCGGCGCGTCGAGCGCCGTGCGGCCGACACCAGCCAACGCCTCATCCTCGCGGCCAAAGAAGAGCTCATGTCGGTCCGCGAGAACCTCCATAAGAGCCTCGACCAGAAGCTCGCCGGCGTCGACCGCCGCGAGGCGGATCTCCACAAAACCGAGCAGCAGCTCCAGGAGCGTGCGCGCGGTCTCGACAAGCGCGAACAGGGGATCGGTGCGCGCCTCGAACAGGTGGCCGGACTGACCGCCCAGGAAGCCAAGCTCGAGCTCGTCACCCGCCTCGAGACCGAGGCGCGCGACGAAGCGGCGGCCCTGGTGCGCAACATCACCGAGCAGGCCAAGAAGAACGCCGATCGCGAAGCGAAGAAGATCATCGCGCTCGCGATCCAGCGGATCGCCGCCGAGCAGACGGCCGAGTCGAGCGTGTCGGCCGTGCTGCTGCCGTCCGACGAAATGAAGGGCCGCATCATCGGCCGCGAGGGCCGCAACATTCGCGCGTTCGAGGCCGCCACCGGCGTCGACGTCATCATCGACGACACGCCCGATACGGTCGTCGTGTCCTGCTTCGAGCCGGTGCGCCGCGAGATCGGCCGCCTGGCGCTCGAGCGGCTGATCGCCGACGGCCGCATCCATCCGGGCCGCATCGAAGAGATCGTGAAGAAGGCGAAGACCGACGTGGACGCGAGCATCGTCGAGGCGGGCGAGCAAGCCGTGTACGACACCGGCGTTCGCGGCATGCACGCCGAGCTGGTGAAGCTGGTCGGGCGGATGAAGTACCGCACCTCGTACGGCCAGAACATCCTCGAGCATTCGAAGGAAGTCGCCTACCTCGCCGGTATGATGGCCGCCGAGCTGAAGCTCGACGTCAGTCTCGCGAAGCGTGGGGCGCTGCTCCACGACGTCGGCAAAGTGCTGACCCACGAGCACGACGGCACCCACGTCCAGCTCGGCGTCGAGATGGCGACCAAGTACGGCGAGAATGCGACGGTCATCAACTGCATCGCCGCGCATCACGACGACGTGTCGGAGTTCCAGGGCGTCGAAAAGGTGTTCGCGATCCAGGCGGGCCGCGAGGTGCGCGTCGTCGTGACGCCGGAGGCTGTCGATGACGCCGCGGCGGCCCGGATGACCGACGAGATTGCGCGCAAGATCGAACGCGAGCTCCAATACCCTGGGCAGATCAAGGTGGTCGTGATTCGGGAGACCCGGGCGGTGGGCGTTGCCCGCTAATCTCATCGACGGCAATGCCATCGGGACTACGATGCGGACAGAGCTGGGAGCAGAGATCACCAAGCTCAAGAAGGCCGGCATCACGGCGGGCCTCGCCGTCGTACTCGTGGGCGACAACCCCGCCTCGCAGGTCTACGTGCGGATGAAGGGCAAGGCGTGCGACGAAGCCGGCCTGTACCACGAGACGATCAAGCTTCCCAAGGAGACGAGCGAAGCGGACTTGATGGCGTTGCTCGAGCGGCTCAATGCCAACTCCAAGATCCACGGCATTCTCGTCCAGCTGCCGCTCCCCAAACAGATCGATACCAATCGCGCCTTGCACCGCATCGACCCTCGCAAGGACGTCGACGGCTTTCATCCTGAGAACGTGGGGAAAGTCGTCGTGGGCGATCCCACAGGCTTTCGCCCGGCGACACCCTACGGCGTGCAGCAGCTCCTGATCCGCACCGGTGTGGAGACCAAGGGGGCGCACGCCGTCGTGGTCGGGCGATCCAACGTCGTCGGCCGCCCGATGGCGGCGCTGCTGCTCCAGGATGCTCCCGGCGGCAACGCCACCGTCACCGTGTGCCACTCGCGCACGCGCCACATCGAGCAGCACACGCTCCAGGCCGACATCCTCATCGTGGCGATCGGCAAGCCCGAATTCGTGACCGGCGACATGGTGAAGCCGGGCGCCGTCGTCATCGACGTCGGCGTCAATCGCGTCGACGATCCGTCGCGCAAGCAGGGCTACCGCCTCGTCGGCGACGTGAAATTCGCGGAAGCGAAACAGGTCGCCTCGGCGATCACCCCCGTTCCCGGCGGCGTCGGTCCGATGACGATCACGATGCTGCTGTACAACACCGTCCAGGCGGCGCGGCAGTGGGCCAACCCCTAGACATTTTTGCGGCCGCTTCTGCGGAGGGGGCCTGGACTGTCAGTGAGGTGACGAGGCGGGCGAAGAACGTCCTCGAGGCCGGGTTGCCGCCACTCTGGGTGCGCGGCGAAATCGCCAACTTCCGCGCGTGGCGGACCGGTCACTGGTATTTTTCCATGCGCGACAAGTCTGCCCAGATCGACTGCGTCATGTTCGCGAAGGAGAACTTCCGCCTGACCCCGCCCACCGAGGGGATGCAGGTCTTCGTGTTCGCGCGACCATCCATGTACGAAGCCAAGGGTGGTTTTCAACTCATCGTCAGCGAGCTGCTGTCCACCGACCAGGGCGGGCTGTGGAAACTGGCGTTCGAGAAGTCGAAAGCCGCGCTGACCAAGGATGGCCTGCTCGACCCCGCGAGAAAGCGGCGCCTCCCGCCGTTCCCGCGCCGCATCGCCGTCGTCACCAGTCCCGACGGTGCCGCGCTGCGCGACATTCAGGCCGTCATCGCCCGCCGCTGGCCCATCGCCGAGCTGATCATCGTGCCGGCGCAGGTGCAGGGCGCCAAGGCTGAGGCATCAGTGTGCTCGGCGCTGAATCGCATCGCGCGCTTGTCGGTGGACGTGGTGGTGGTGGCACGAGGAGGCGGGTCCGTCGAGGATCTGTGGGCGTTCAATAGCGAGCGCGTCGCCCGCGCCGTCGCCGCCATGCCGATGCCGGTGATTTCCGCCATAGGTCATGAAACGGATGTGACGTTGTGTGATCTTGTCGCGGACCTAAGGGCGGCGACACCATCGGCCGCGGCCGAGGCCGCGACGCCGGATAGAGCTGAAGTGCGTATTACGTGCGACGTATTAGGACAACGTCTAGCGAGAGCGTTGAGAATTGCGTCGAAACATGTCGTGGAGCGGCTCGACCGGACCGGAGATCGTTTGGTGTCGAGTATCCAGAATCGCATCGAGCGTTCCGGCGCACTGCTCACCGCGCACAGCGCACGCCTCGATGCATTGAGTCCACTGCGCGTGCTGGGTCGCGGCTACGCAGTGGCGCGGGACGAGGATGGCAAGATCTTGAAGCGAGTCGCCCAGCTGCCCTCCGGGAAGGAATTCCGACTGCGCGTGACGGACGGAGAGGTGCATGGCCGAGTTCAGTAAGCAGCTCGAGCGCCTGGAAGCGATCGTGCGCCGCCTGGAATCCGAAGACCTCGATCTGGACGAGGCGCTGAAGCTGTTCGAGGAAGGCGTCGAGCGGCTGCGGGTCGCGCGCGAGCAGCTGACACAGGCGGAGCTCAAGGTCAAAAAAGTCCTCGAGATTGAAAGCCCTAGCTAGCTACCTCGCGGACGCCCGCGCCCGGGTCGACAAGGTATTGGCGGCAGCAACTACGGGAGACGAGGTCGTCCGCTACAGTCTGCTCGGCGAAGGGAAGCGCTTGCGTCCCACGCTGGTCTTCGCGGCGCACGAAGCCCTCAACGGGTCCTCGTCCGCCGGCGTCGCCGAGTTGGCCGCTGCCGTCGAAGTGGTGCACGCCTATTCGCTGATCCACGACGATCTCCCCTGCATGGACAACGACGATCTGCGGCGCGGGCGGCCCACGGCGCACCGCGCCTTCGACGTGTCGCGCGCGACACGCGCCGGCTACGACATGGTGGCACTCGCGGCGGACGTGCTGGAGCGGGGGCTGGCCATGCTCGCGCTGCCGGACGCGCGCCGCCGCGAGATCGCGCTCGAACTGTTTCGCGCGGCAGGGGCCGGCGGGATGATCGGCGGCCAGGCGCTCGACCTCGAGGCCGAAGCGAAGGCCCTGCCGATCGACGCGCTCCGGGAAGTGCACGCCCGAAAGACCGGCGCGTTGATCGCGGCTTCGTGCGTAATCGGCGGCCTGTCCGCGGGCGACGACGTCAGTCGCGATCACATCGAAGCGCTGCGTGCCTTTGGCGACACGATCGGGCTCGCTTTTCAAATCGCCGACGATGTGCTCGACGCCACGGCGACCTCCGATCAGCTCGGAAAGACGGCCGGAAAGGACGCGGCGCACGCCAAAGCGACGTTTGTGACGCTGCTGGGCGTGGGCGCGGCCCGCGCCGAGGCGGAACGGCTGTCGGCGCAGGCCGTAGACCATCTGCGGGATGCCGGGTTAGTTTCCCCCATACTGGTTGAGCTGGCCCACTACATGGTGACGAGGCCTAATTGATCCTCGAAACGATTCACAGTCCTGCGGACGTTCGCGCGCTGGCACCGGAGCAGCTGCAACCGCTCGCGGACGAAGTCCGCCAGCGCCTGATTGACGTCGTCTCACAGACGGGCGGGCACATCGGCGCGGGCCTGGGGGTCGTCGAGTTGACCGTCGCGCTCTGCGCCGCGTTCGAATCGCCGCGCGACAAGATCGTCTGGGACGTCGGCCATCAGGGCTACCCCTGGAAGATTCTGACGGGCCGCAACGACCGGCTCCACACGCTCCGCCAGCAGGATGGGCTCTCAGGGTTTCTGCGTCGATCTGAGAGTGAGCATGACCAATTCGGCGCCGGCCATGCGGGTACGGCGTTATCTGCGGCGTACGGGATGGCGGCGGCGCGCGACCTCAGGGGCGAAGACTTCAAGGTCGTAGCGGTCGTGGGCGACGGGGCGATGACGTGTGGGCTGCCCTACGAGGCCATGAACAACGCGGGGCACTCGGGCCGCGACATCATCCTGGTGCTGAACGACAACGGGATGTCGATCGCGCCCAACGTTGGCGCCATCAACAAGTACCTCGGCTCGATCATCGCGAATCCGTTCACGGTCCGGCTGCGCGAGTGGGTGAAGGGGATGATCGAGAAGGCCTCGCACCTGTTCGGCGGACCCAAGCTCGTGGACTTCGCCAAGAACGTCGAAGAGAGCATCAAGAACCTCTGGTCGCCGGGGATGCTGTTCGAGGAGCTGGGGTTCCGCTACTTCGGGCCGATCAATGGGCACAACATCGATCAGATGCGCCAGGCGTTCGAGATCGTGAAGAAGTTGAAGGGCCCGCGCGTCGTCCACGTCATCACCGAGAAGGGTAAAGGCTTCCCGCTCCCCGAGCCCGATCTCGAGAAGTATCACGCCCGCGCGCCCTACGATCCCGTCACCGGCAGGCTGAAGCCGGTCAACCCGGGCCCCCCGCTGTGGACCAAGGTGTTCGGCGAAGCGGTGACGCAGCTCGCCGCCGAGGACGCGAACTTCGTGACGATCACGGCGGCGATGCCCTCGGGGACGGGCACCAACATCTTCCAGAAGAAGTGGCCCGAGCGGTTCTTCGACGTCGGGATCGCTGAAGCACACGCCACGACCTTCGCGGCGGGCCTCGCCCTGTACGACATCGCCTATATGCTTGCGGTGCCCCACATGACCGTGACGGCGCCGAAGGACGGCGCCGAGCTGATCGGGCTGCTGCGCTGCGCGCTGAAGCACACCGAGGGACCGTTTTCGCTGCGCTACCCGCGCGACAAGGCGCCGGGCGAGGCGCCGCCCGCGGCCGAAGTGCCCGCCATCCCGTACGGGACGTGGGAGCTGCTCAAGAAAGGCAAGGACTGCGCGATCCTCGCGGTCGGCGTGATGTGCAAGCCGGCGCTCGAGGCCGCGGAGCTGCTCGCTGCCGACGGCTTCGATGTCTCGGTCGTGAACGCGCGTTTCCTCAAGCCGATGGACCGCGAGATGCTCGACGCCCTGGCCCAGAGCCACAAGCTGCTGGTCACCGTGGAGGATGGCACCGTCGTCAACGGCTTCGGCGCGGCACTGGCCGCGCTGGTGCAGACGACGGCGCCCGATGTTCGCGTCGTGGCGCTGGGCGTGCCCGACCGGACCTACGAGCACGCGCCGCGCGCGCAACAGCTCGCCGACGTCGGCCTCACGGGCGCCGGGATCGCCGCCCGCATCCGCGCCCTCGCCGCGGAAGAGTCGCTCACTACGCGATGAACGTCGGGGTCGTCGGGAACCCCAACTATCCGGATCTTGGCGCTTTCCTCGCGACGCTCCAGCACAAGGCGTCCAGCGTAGGCATCAAGCTCTATAGCGAGGAGCGCATCCAGGCGCTCTGGCCCCCCCCCGCCGGAGACGGTGGCGCGCCTCCGCTGCTGAGCCAGGCTCCGTCCCCGGACCTGGATCTCCTCATCACCCTGGGCGGCGACGGCACGCTCCTGCGCGGCGCTCGGCTCCTGAACGGCGCCCACACGCCCATTCTCGGTCTCAATCTGGGCCGCGTCGGTTTTCTCACGACGGCGGCGCCTGACTCACTCGACCGGGCGCTCGACTCGATCGTGCGCCACGCCTACACCACCGAGCCGCGGCTCGCGCTGCAATCGACGATCACCGGCAAAGGATCCAAGACGCCGGACCGGGTCGAGCCGCTGGTGCTTAACGACGTCGTGGTGCACAAGGGCGGCGTCGCGCGCGTGGTCCGTCTCAAGGTCTCGGTCGATGGGGACGAAGTGGCCCAGTATTCGGCAGACGGCATCATCGTGAGCACCCCCACGGGCTCGACGGCGTACTCGATGTCGGCCGGTGGACCGATCGTCGCGCCGACGGTCGATGCCATCGTCGTCACGGCCATCTGCCCGCACACCCTCGCCGTGCGGCCGCTCGTCCTGGGGGCCACCGCGGTCGTGACGATCCAGCCGATTCCACCGTGGAGCGACGAAGTCCTCGTGTCCTTCGATGGCCAGGTGGGCACGCCGATTCAGCCCGGCGAGCGCCTCGAAGTGCGTCGCGCGGAGCGCCCCATCCTCCTCGTTCGGCTCGGGCCGGAGAGCTTCTTCAAGCGGCTGCGGCGGAAGATGCATTGGGGCGACCTGAGTGATCGGACGCGCAAATAGGTGTTGACCGAGCTTCGTGTCCGCGATCTCGCCGTCATCGCTGACGTCACCCTTCCGTTCCAGCCTGGCCTCAACGTCCTCACCGGCGAAACGGGTGCCGGCAAATCGATGGTCGTCGACGCGCTCGCTCTCCTCCTCGGCGAACGCGCCTCGGCCGACGTCGTCCGTCCCGGCGCCGACAAGACCGTCGTCGAAGGGGCGTTTGAGTTCGTTGCCGCCGTTCACCGCCATCTTCTGCCACCCTTCGCCGCCCTTGGCGTCGAGCTCGAAGACGGCAGGCTCATTCTCAAGCGTGAAGTCCTCCGCGAAGGAAAGTCGCGTGCCTGGGTGAACGGCTCACCGACCGCCATCGGCGTGCTGGCCGAGATCGGCGCGCTCCTCGTGGACCTGCATGGCCAGCACGAGACGCAGTCGCTGCTCCGTCCCGACGCGCAGCGCGACATGCTCGATGCGTATGCCGACGCGGACGTCGAGCGCGTGGCGGTGCGCGACGCGCATGCGCACCTCAAAGAGCTCGAGACGCGCGAAGCTGAGCTGACGACCAGGCAGGAGGACGTGCGGCGCAAAGCCGACTATCTGCGCCACGTGCTGCAGGAGATCGAGCGCGCCAAGCCGAAACTGGGCGAGGACGACGCGCTGGAAGTCGAGGCCAAGCGGCTCGCCCACGCCGAGGAGCTCGGCCGACTCGCGCGCGAGCTGGAAGAAACGGTGGATGCGGCTGGGCTGACAAAGGCGCAGAAGATCCTGGCCAACCTGTTGCGCGTCGACTCGTCACTCGGCAAGTGGCAGGAGCTGCTGGACGCCGCGTTCGCGAGCGCTGCCGAGCTGGCGCAGGCGGCGCGGGTCTACGCGAGCGAGATCGAAGCCGATCCTGAGCGCCTGAGCGCCGTGGAGCAGCGGCGCGACCTGCTGTTTCGATTACAGCAGAAGCATGGGCCGACGGTCGCGGACGTATTGGCCGCGCGCGACAGCGCGGCGCGCGAGCTGGAGCTGCTCGATACCGCCGACCTCGATCTCCGCAACCTCGCGGCCGATCGGGCAAAGGCCAGTGAGGAATTCGCGCGTGCGTGCGGGGCACTCACGGAAAAGCGCACCGCCGGCGCGAAGAAACTGGCGCGGGCGGTGAACAAACTCCTGCCCGCGCTCGGAATGCCCGGTGGGCGGTTCGGAGCGAACATCTCCCCTCTCCCTTCTCCCACCCGATCCGGCGCGGAAAGCGTGACCTTCGAGGTGAAGCTGAACGAAGGGCTCGAGGCGCGTCCGTTGGCGCGAGTGGCTTCAGGCGGCGAGCT
>WNGO01003893.1_pt1 | contig 21477 bp, 20 predicted proteins | sample 5400511 | NCBI WGS metagenome assembly WNGO01 (sample SAMN13153380, study PRJNA577476) | soil metagenome | isolation source: 20 cm soil or saprolite under Garry oak tree replicate 2 | place: USA:California | collected 2016-06-15 | reverse complement strand
GTGCCGGGGATCGGGTGTCAGGGGTCGGGGCTTCGCACCCGGCGTGGCTGGTACAGCGATGGAAGGCTGAGTTTGGCGAAACCGGCACCGCACGGCTCATCGCCTGGAATGACCGCAGACCGACCCTGACGCTGCAACCCGCCCGCTGGAGCCAGGACACGCTGGCGCACCGACTCCGGGAAACAGGTTTTGGGGTAACAGAAGCGCCATTCGGTGCGGGGCTGCGTCTTACCCCGACACCTGGCACCCGACACCTGACACCGCGGGGTCTCCCGGGCCTTCGTGAAGGCGGGTTTATCGTCCAGGACCCCGCCCACGCTCTCGTCTGCCGCTACGCCGCGATCTCCCCGCGGACGCCCGTGTACGATGCCTGTGCCGCGCCGGGCGGCAAAGCCGTGATGCTGGAGCGGGCGGGCGCGCGCGTCGTCGCCGGAGACGGGCGTCCCGAGCGCATCGGCCGGCTGCTCGACACCACGCGCCGCGCGGGAGTGGCGATTCGGGTGACGGTCGCCGATCTTCTGTCGGCGCCGTTCGCGCCGGGAACCATGCCCGCCGTGCTGGTGGACGCCCCGTGCTCCGCCACCGGCACCATGGCCCGGCATCCGGACGCCCGCTGGCGCGTGACGCCGCGGACGATCGTGCGCGCCGCCCGGCTGCAGCGGGCGCTGCTCGAAACCGCCGCACGCTTGCTCGCTCCCGGGGGAGTGCTCGTCTACAGTACCTGCTCGCTCGAGCCGGAGGAGAACCGCGATATCGTGACCGCATTCCTGGCGTCTCACACCGAGTTCGCGCGCGCCCCCGTACCGGGCGCCGTGCCGGTATCCCTACTCACCGCGGATGGCGACCTGCAGTCCCTGCCCCAGCGGGACGGGATAGACGGAGCGTACGCGGCGCGGCTCGCGCGGACGGCACGCTGATGCAATTCCGCCGCCACATCCCGCCGGTGCAGGAATGGAAGCTGCCCGCCCTGGTCGAGCTGTCCGGAGCGCGGCGCTGGGCGTTCGCGCTCGTGGGAGCCGTCGTGGCGGGGTACCTGACGGCGTACCTCCTTCTGTTCCCCGCCCCGATCCTGCACGGCCACGAAGTCGTGCCACGAGTGCTGGGGCTGTCCTTGCAGGAGGCGTCGGCCGCGCTCCGCAAGACGGGACTGCAGGTGCAGGACGGCGGGTCGGAGTCGCACCCCAGCGCGCCGCAGGGCACCATCATCTGGCAGGATCCGCCGCCCGGCGTGAGCGCGCCGGCGGGCCTGCGGGTGACCCTGGTGTCGAGCGACGGCCCGCCCAAGATTCCGGTACCGCACGTGACGGGACTGGATGGGCCGCTGGCGCAGCAGCTGATCGTGGCGGCGGGGCTCACCGTGGCGCAGGTGGAGTCGGTGCAGGCGGCGGCCGCCCCGGGCGTGACGATGCTCACCCGGCCGGCCGCAACGACCCTCCTCGCGCCGGGGGCGCCGGTGACGGTGGTCGTGAGCCGGGGTGCCCCGACGATCGCAGTGCCGGGGCTGCTCGGCCTGTCGCAGGCGGACGCGCGCACCCGTCTCGAGCAGGAGGGGCTCGCGTTGGGCACGGTGACGCGGCGCCGCTCGGGCGACGGGACGCCGGGCACCGTAATCGCGCAGCGACCGGCGGCGGGCACGCTGGCCGCTCCGGGAACCGTGGTGGACGTGGTCGTGGCCCGGAGCCCCTGAGGATGATCAAGCGCATGAACGGCATCCGCATCGCTCCCAGCGTCCTGTCCGTGGACCTGACCCGCCTGGCCGAGCAGGTGGCGCAGGTGCTGGCGGCGGGCGCCGATTGGCTGCACGTCGACGTGATGGACGGGCGGTTCGTGCCGAATCTGACGTTCGGTGCCAACATGATCGAAGCGCTGCGCCGGCTCACCGACAAGCCCATCGACGTGCATCTGATGGTGCTCGAGCCGGAGCGCTACCTCGAGCCGTTCGCGGAGGCGGGTGCGTCCGTGTTCACGTTCCACCCCGAGGCGACGGTGCATGTGCAGCGCCAGCTGGCGGCGGCGCGGAGCCGCGGCATGCTCGCCGGCCTGGCGCTGAACCCCGGATCGCCGCTCGCCCTGGCCGAAGCGGTGATCGCCGATCTGGACCTGCTGCTCGTGATGACCGTGAACCCGGGGTTCGGCGGCCAGTCGTATCTCGCCGCTTCGAACGACAAGATCCGCCGCGCGCGCGAGCTGCTCACGACGAGCGGGTCGCGCGCCTTCCTCGAGGTGGACGGCGGCATCACCTCGCACACGATCGGCGCCGCGCACGCGGCGGGTGCCGACACGTTCGTCGTGGGGAACGCGGTGTTCGCAAGCCCGGATCCGGCTCGCGAGGTGCGGGACCTGAAGCACCGCTGCCTGGTGACGGTTTGACCGACGCCAGGCGCTGGACGTTCGCGGTCGGGGTCGCCATGGCCCTCGTGTTCGGGACGGCCCTGGCGGTAAAGATCCGTCCCCAGATCGACCTGCTCGGCGTCGGATCGCGCGCGCCGGACTTTCACGCCAAGAACCTGGCCACCGGGCGCGCCACGACGCTCGCGGACTATCGCGGCCAGGTGGTGCTCTTGAATCTCTGGGCGACGTGGTGCCTGCCGTGCCGGGTCGAGATGCCGTCGCTCGAGCGGCTGTCGCACAAGCTGGGCGGCAGCGGCTTCCGGGTGGTGGCGGTGAGCATCGACGAGGACGGTGATTCCGTCGTTGCCGCGTTCGCCCGCGACCTGGGGCTCACGTTCGACATCCTGCACGACCAGACGGGGGCGATGAAGCGGACCTACCAGGCCACGGGCGTCCCCGAGAGCTGGATGATCAGCCCCGACGGCGTCATCATCAAGAAGGTGATCGGGGCCTCCGAGTGGGACGGACCCGTCAACGAAACCCTCGTCCGGCGGCTCATCGATGAGCGTCCGCGGTAGCATCGCGCAGCTGCTGGTGCGGAACTGGCCGATCAAGCTCGCGGCCGGTTTCTTCGCCGTCATGCTGTACGTGGCGGTCGCGGCGCAGCAACCGCTGGCGCAGAGCTTCGCCATGCGCCTCGCCGTCGGCATCCCGCCCGGGCGCACGGTACGCCAGCAGCCCGCAGGCGTGGTCGTGGTCATTACCGGCAAGGGGAGCGAGATCATCAAGCTCCGCTCCTTTCCGCGGGTGATCCGCAAGGTCATCCCCGACACCTTCTCGGCGTCGGTGTGGCGCGTGCAGCTGCAGCCGACCGATGTCGAGCTCCCGAAAGGGAGCGACGTGCAGGTCGCGGACATCCGGCCGCGCGAGATCGAGGTGCTGCTCGATTCGGTGGTGCACAAGGAAGTGCGCATCGTGCCGCGGGTGCGCGTCGAGGCCGAGTCGGGGTACGTGATGCGGGGCCTGTCCATTACGCCGAGCATGGCGCGTGTCATCGGTCCGGAAAAGAGCCTCGCCCTGATCGACTCCGTGGCTACGCTCCCCACCGTGATCTCGAGCGTGAACGGGCCCTTCTTCCGCACCGTTCCGCTCGATACCGCCCCGCTCGGGATCGTGCGCATCGTGCCGAAAGAGGTGCGCATGGCGGGCGAAGTGACCGCCATCGTGGAGCGCTCGCTCTCGGGCGTGCCGATCACGACGGCGGCGTCGGGCTTCACCGGGTTCCTGCTCGCGGTCGAGCGCGTGGCGGTGACGGTGCGAGGCCCCGAATCGAAGGTGAACGCGCTCACGCGCGACAGCGTGCGCGTGGTGGCGCACCTCGTGGGCAAAGCCGGCCCCGGGGGCTACGCGCGGCTCACGGTGAGCGCACCTCCCGGGATTGTGGCGCACGCCGTGCCGGATTCCGTCTCCCTGCGACGCAAGACCGGACGTGGCTGACGTCCTTCTCGGGATCGAGACGTCGTGCGACGAGACCTCGGCCGCCGTGCTGGTAGGCGAGCGTCGCCGTCCCGAGCTCGCGGGCCTCGTGATCCTGTCGCAGGACGTGCACCGGGTGTTCGGGGGCGTGGTGCCGGAGCTCGCGAGTCGCGCCCATCTGGCGGCGCTGCCGGCGGTGGTGGACCGCGCCCTCGCCGAGGCCGGCATCAGCTGGAGCGCCGTGGACGCCGTCGCCGTGACCCAGGGCCCGGGGCTGGTCGGCGCGCTGCTGGTGGGCGTGGTCTACGCCAAGGCGCTGGCGTACGCCGGGGACCGCCAGCTGATCGGCGTTCATCATATGGAAGGGCACCTCTTCGCCCCGCTCGTGGAGGACCCGGACTTGGCACCGCCGTTCGTCGCGCTGCTCGTGTCGGGCGGGCATACGCTGCTGCTCGACGTTCCCGCCTGGGGACGCTACCGCCTGCTGGGCGCGACCCGCGACGACGCCGCCGGCGAGGCGTTCGACAAGGTGGCGACGCTCCTGGGCCTGGGGTATCCGGGCGGCCCGGCGATCGAGCGGCTCGCGGCCCAGGGCGATCCGACCCGTTTCACGTTTCCGCGTCCGATGCGGGACGAGGGCTTCGAGTTCTCGTTCTCCGGTCTCAAGACCGCGGTGTTGCGGGCCGTGCGCTCGAGCGACGACCTGGACCGCGACCGTCCCCATCTCGCCCGTGCATTCCAGGACGCGGTGCTCGATGTGCTGGTCACCAAGCTCGAGCGTGCGGTTCGCGCCACGGGCCACCGCACCGCCGTGCTGGGCGGCGGCGTGGCGTGCAGCCGGGCGCTCGCCGGCCTCGCCGCCCGGCGGCTCTCCGACGGCGGGCTCGCCCGCGTCGCCGTCGCGAGCCCGCGGCTCAACGCCGACAACGCCGCCATGATCGCCCGCGCCGGCTGGTACCGTCTCGGCCTGGGCGAGCGCAGCGACTTTACCCTGGACGCCCGGGCGGATCTGCCGTTGCCCGGCCTCGAGCCGGCACCCTCCACCCTCGGCGCGGCCCGCCCATGACGATTTATCCTTTCGGGTTCACCATCCCGCTGCCCCAGATCGATATCCTCTTCATCCATCTGGGTCCGCTGCAGGTCACCGGATACGGCCTGATGATGATGGTCGCGTTCCTCATGGCGGGCTGGGCGATCCAGGTCGACCTGCAGCGCCGGGGGATGGCCGAGGAGTACGCGGCCGACATCGTGTTCGCGGCCGTGGTCGGCGGCATCGTAGGAGCGAAGATCTGGTACGTGCTGCTCACGGGCGAGTGGGAAGCGCTGCTGCGGCGCGGCGGATTCGTCTGGTACGGCGGCTTTCTCGGCGGCGTGGCGGCCGTGCTCGCGACCGGGTGGTGGAAGCGCGTGCCCGCCCGCTGGACGATGGAGCTCACCGCCGCCCCCCTCGCCCTCGGCTACGCGTTGGGACGGGTCGGGTGCTTCCTCGTCAACGACGACTACGGCATCCCGTCCAGCCTGCCCTGGGCGATGAGGTTCCCGCGCGGACTCCCACCCACTACGGTGGCCGAGCTGAGCAACATGCACGTGCGCTTCCCGCCCGGGACGGACCCCATGCAGGTCGTGGCGGTGCACCCGACACAGATCTACGAGACGACGCTGATGCTGCTGGCGTTCGCCCTGTTATGGCGCTTGCGCGACCACCGGCACGGCACCGGCTGGCGGTTCGGGGTCTATCTCGTCCTGGCGGGCGCGGAGCGCTTCCTGGTGGAGATGGTGCGTGCCAAGGACGATCGGCTGTTGGGACCGTTCACGCTGGCGCAGGTCACGAGCGTGTTGCTCGTGCTCGTGGGCCTGTGGCTGATGCAGCGGCTGCGGGCGGCAGAGCCGGCGACCGTCGCCGTGCCTCCCGCGCTCAAGCCGCAGCCGCAGGCCCAGGCCACGCGCTAGCGGCGGGCTACGGGAACGACGGCCGGCGGCGGTCCGCCCCGCCTCCCGTGCCGCCGACGCGGTTACGCTGCAGCCACACCACCGCTACCAGCAGCAGGACCAGGAGCAGGAGCTGCAGCGCCAGCGACTGCACGGTCGGATAGATGCCGAGCACGGGGATGCGGGGCGCCCACCGGACGACGCTCACCCGCACCAGCCCCGACTCCTGCAGATCCGCGATTCCCTTCCCCGCGAACACGAACGCCATGTAATAGAGCATCGCGCTCGTGACCGCGAAGAACGGCTTGAGCGGTACTTTCATCCCAAAGCGCGTGATGGCGACGTACACGATCACCAACGCCAGCCCCCCCGCCGCGATTCCCGCCATCACCCCCGCCACGCCCGCCGGGCTGGTCGACCCCGCCGAGGAAAGCAGAGCCTTGTAGAAGAGGATGGTCTCGAAGCCCTCCCGATACACGGCGAGGAACGCCACCGACGAGAGCGCGAACCCCGAGCCGGTGGACAGCGCGTCCTCCATGCGGCCCTTCACGAACGCGTTCCATTTGGCGACCTCGATTTTCGAGAGCAGCCAATAGCTGACGTAGAAGAGCACGGCAGTCGCGAGTAGCATCGTGGCGCCCTCGAGCGCCTCCCGCTGGCCGGGAGTGATCTCGAACAGCAGCTCGATCACCACCGCGGTGGCGGCGCTCGCGGCGACGGCGGCCCAGGCGCCCCGCGCCACATGCCGCCGGCGCTCGACCGCGCCGGCCTTCGCGAGAAACGCCATCAGCGCCGCCACGATCAGGATCGCTTCGAACCCCTCCCGCAGCAGCAGCACGAACGACTGCACGAACAGGCCGGCGCCCGAGCTCTGGTCGGCGACCAGCCGCTCGGCGCGCTCCAGATCGGCGAGCAGCCGGGCGTGGATCGTCGCGAGCTCGTCCGGGCCGGCGCCCGCCGCCGCCCGGGCCCGCAACAGCGTGAACGCCTGCTCCAGCTCGTTCGCGAGGACCGGGTTCTTCACCCGCACATCGGTCTCGACCTGCTCGAACGTGAGATAGGCGTCGAACGTGATCTTGTCGGACCTGAGCGCGACGCCCGAGTCGAGTTGGCGCCGCACCACGGAGAACGTCGCGGCTGCGGGGGACGTCTGGTATTTCTGTCGTTCGGCCGTGGGCAGGACGCGCAGGAACGCCACGATCTTGGCGGCGTCCCCGGGATTGAGCGTGCGGGCGAACCCGGGCATCGCCGTCCCCGGCCGACCCTGCAGCAGCAGCTGCTCGAGCTCGCGGTCGGTGAATCGGCCCTGGACGGCGAGGTCCCGCAGCGCGGGGGGCCGCACGGAGAGCGTGGCCGCGAGCGGACCGTCGCCGCCGCCCGTGGCGCCGTGGCACGAGGCGCAGGTGGTCGCGTACAACCCCTCGCCCTCGCGGACCATGGCGTCGTCGGCCCGCAGCGTCGCCACGTACGTGGCCACGGCCCAGCGGTCTCCGGGTGAGAGCGTCTCCTCGAACTGCGGCATGGCCGTGCCGGCCACGCCGAGCGTGAGCTTGCGATACACGTCCAGCGGCGCGACCGTGCTCATCGCATCCCGGTCGGCGAGGCTGGCGGGCGGTGGACCCTGCAGCTGTTTCGCTTTCGGTCCATCACCCCGCCCGGTCGGACCGTGGCACTGCGTGCACTGTTCCTGGTAGACGGCCGCGCCACGCGCCAACGATGGCGGGCGCGCCGGGAAGGTCTCGAGGCCGCCTCCCACGACGGTCGCGATGTGCTGCACCAGGAGCCCGGCCCGCGCCGTGACCGAGTCGGGCGGGGCGGCCCGGTCCAGCATGGCGCGCAGCGCCACGAGATCGGAGTCGGCAGTCGTCCGCACGGCCCGCGGGAGCGCGTCCACATCGAGCCGTGCCTGGTCGAGAAACTGCTTGGCCTCCGAGACTTCTTCGGGATTGGTCACTTTGCCGCCGCGCGGCGCAACGCCGATAAGGTATTCCTTGGCGGCGAGCGAAGCGGCTGCCACGATGCGCCGGGCCACGCTGAGCGAATCCATCGCCTGCGCCCCGGCCGGCGCCGCGATGCAGGTGCCCAACAACAAGCCGATGATGGACTTACGGTAGATGGGAACGGTTCTCAGAAGCGGGATTTTCAATACTAGAGTAATTCTGTCGGGAATGCAAGGCAATCGGTCACACGCGCTCCAGCACTACCACCGCCACGGCCGCCAGGTGGGTGTGGGAGAGCGACAGCAGCACGCGCCCCACGCCGAGCTCGCGTGCCCGCTCGGCTGCGGTACCGACGAGCCGCACGTCGGGCCGGCCGTCGGGCGCCCGCGTGATTTCGATCTCGCGCCAGCCGATGCCGCGCGCGACGGCGGTGCCCTGCAGCGCCTTGTAGACCGCTTCTTTGGCCGCGAGCCGGACGGCCACGTGGGTCGCGGGGTCGGGCCGGCTCTCGCAGTAGGCGCGCTCATCGCGCGTGAGCAAGCGCTCGAACACGCGAGCGCCCTTGTCGGCGATGATCGCCGCGACGCGCGACACTTCCACGAGGTCGACGCCGACGCCGATGGCGCTCAAAAGCCGAGCCGCGCGGCGAGCCACCCTGGGGCGGGAAGGTAGCCGCCGAGGACGAGCCCCAGCCAGACGAGCGCCACGGCGAGCGGCGTCCACAGCACGATCACGGGCCAGAGGGACGGTCGCCACCGGTCGATGGCATCGGTTTCGACCGCCCAGCGCTGCCGCTCGTCGGCCACCGCCATCTCGAGGGCGAGCCAGGCGGCTTCCAGCCGCCGGGCCGCGGCGCGCAGCGCGTCTTGCCAGTCGGCGTGCATGGTCTTGTCGAGGACGCCCGCGTCGCGGGCCCGGAGCCCCGCGCCGTCGAGCAGGTCGAGGGCCGCCACGAACGATTCGCCGCCGGCGGCGAGGCGGGCGGCGATCGCGCGCTTTTCAGACCCGGTGAGCAGGCGCCGGCGTCGCTGCCGGGCCGGCATCCTGACGCGTCGCGTCGCGCGCTCGATCTCCCCGTCGAGCGCGGCCGTCACGCGCTCGGCTGCCCGCCGCACCGTGGCTTCCCACGCCGCCAGCCACGCGCGGCGGCTCACGGACTCGAGCACCTGCGCCCGCTCGTCGCGGCCGCCCGCCGCCCGCGCCTGGCCCGCCAGCTCCATCACGCGCGTCGCCAGATCTTCGCGGAGGTCATCGAGCGGCACCCACGGCTCTTCCAGGCGGCGCGGCACCAGCAGGCGCCCGAGCGAGGACGCGAGCTCCGGCACACGTAACGGCATCGGGATCTTCACACCGGGGCTCATCGTGCCAGCAGGGCGGCGCGGCCGGTGCGCCGCTCGAACGCGGCGACGAAGTGCGGAAGCGACTCCGCCAGAAAGTGCTCGCGCGCGATGCCGGTCGCCGCGATCGCCCGCTCGATACCGGCCGGCTCGCCCTCCACCTCGAGGAGGACGTCCATCTCGGGATACCACTCGAGCCGCAGTACCGTCTCCCCCAATCGGTAGACCTCGACCCGCCGATCGATGCGCAGCGACTCGGCGAACCCAAGCCGCTCGAGGATCGTCACCACGCCGTCCGGATCTCCCACGTCTCCGCCTCGGGGCGGCGCCGATATGGCCCCTGTTTCGAGTGCGCGCCCTTCCAGCCGAGCACACCGTACGCCGGCGTGCCGGCGGCCGACCGGAACACCCGGAGCCGCAGGACCTCATCCCGATCCGCCAGCCTGTCGCCGCGGTCGAAGCGCCGGTCGAGCATGTCGCCCCGGAACTCGAGGACCGCGCCCGCACGCACCAGCGCCGCGCGCAGCGCGGCGGGATCATCGACCCGCGCCTTGACCTCGAGCTCGTCGACGGCTGGGGACGCGGTCCGGCTCACGCGAAGATGGCGTCGAGTACCGCGGCCGTGTCGGCGAGCGTGGCGAACACGTACGCGGCGCCGGCGGCACGCAGAGCGGCGACATCGTAGGAGCCGGTGGCGACGGCCACGCTGCGCGCGCCGATCGGCCGGCCGCACGCGACGTCGTCCGGCGTGTCGCCGATCACGATCACATCCGCGCCCGCGAAGCGGCAGTGAGTGACCTCCGCCGCGCGCCGTGCGGCCACCGCCGGCAGGTCCGCCCGTCGCGCGGAATCCGAGCCGTAGGCCCCGACCCGGAAGCGCGCCGGGTCGAGCCCCGCCGAGCGCAGCTTCAGCGCCGCGCCCGGCGCCACGTTGCCGGTCAGCAGACCCACGAGGGCGCGCTGCCCTGCTTCGTGCGGTTCGAGTGCGGCGAGCAGCTCCCGCGTCCCCGGCATCAGCCTGGTGGCCTGGGCGGGCGCGGCCAGCTCGGCGCGCAGGTGTTCCACATAGCGGCGACACACGGCGTCGATGCGACTCGCATCGTCGGCCGCCGGGTGGCCCGCGAGCGAGAGCAGGTCGCGCACGATCTGCGGATCGGTCTTGCCGTCGAAGCGGTAGCGCTCGATCGGCCCCGCGGTGCCCGCCTCGTCGAGCAGCGCGCGCTGAATCGCCCGCCGGCCCGCGCCGTCGGTCCAGAGCAGGGTGCCGTCGATGTCGAAGAGGACGAGCTTCATCCGGGAAAAATAGGCGGTCAGCTGCGCGAAGTCTCGGGGCGCCGCACGGCGACCAGCAGGTCCCGCAGCCGCTGCGCCGCGGGCGTGTCCTCGAACAGATTGTCCGTGCCGACGCCCCCGCGCGACAGCGCCGAGTGCACGATGTGGCCGGTCCCCGCCCACAGGGCCACGTGCGAAACGCGCCGGCCGTCGGCGAAGCAGAGAATATCCCCCGCACTGTACCCCGTCCCGGCGGGGTCGATCGCGACCGCGCGGCCGGCGAGTGCCTGCTGATCGCTGTCGCGCGGCAGGCCGATGCCCCGCGCCGCGTACGTCGCCTGGACCATCCCGGAGCAATCGACGCCCCATTCCGTGCGTCCCCCCCACAGGTACGGCGCGCCGGAGAACCAGCGCAGCGCCCACTCCGGCGCGGCGAGCATGCGTGCCTCGGCCCGGTACTCGGCTTCCGACCGCACCACGCCCCAGGCCACGTTCCACGTGCGCCCGTCCGCGGTGTCCACGACCCCGTCGCGGCGCAGCACGACCCGGGCGCCCACGGCCAACCGGACACGCCGGTCTTCGAACTTGAGGTCTGCGCCGAGCGAGCGTGCCGTGGCGCGCGCCGTCCAGTCCTCCGCCCAGTCGTCCGAACCGGTCGCCACGTAGCCCGCCGGGAGCCAACCGTGGTAGCCGTCGGGCGCGCGCACCCGCAGCCATCCGCCCTCGCGCCGCTCGAGCAGCGCCAACCGCTCGCCGTGCAACACTTCGCTCACGCGGTCGGTCGCGATGCGCGCCTCGCGCAACAGCGGCGCGACGGCGGCAGTCGTGATCGCGGCGGGCTCGTCGCGCACCGAGGCGTCGGGGAGGAGGCGGATGTCGGCCGCGCGGCGCGCCGCAGCGGCGATGCGGCGCAGCTCGTCCAGGGCGTCGCGACTCGTCGTGCAGCCCACCAGCGCGGCAGGCTGCACGGCGACCTCGAGCACGCCCAGCCGTGGGTCGGGCACCCACTTCCGCGCCACGTCTCCGACGTCGCGCTCGAGACGATCGGTCACGGATTGGCGCCGTCGGCGAGACCAGGCACGTCCCCGACACCGCGCGCCAGCCGCACCGCACGCTCCACCGCCACCGGGACGACGAGCGCGGCGAGCGCCTCCACCTGGAGCGGCGTGGCGGGCGCCGCGGCCGCCGTGCTCACCGCGAAGACGACGTCACCATCGAACAGCGTACCGTAGGGAACGATGCGGCGCGCGAGCGCGTCTCCCGCCGCATGGGCCAGGCTCTCGAGCGCCGTGCGATCGAGCACGGCGTTGGTCGCCACCACCGCGAGCGTCGTGTTGGCGCGGCCGAACGGGGCGCCGCCCGCGGCGAAATGCTCGAGGGCACCCGCGAACCGACCGTCCGGACCGCGCGCCCCCGCGACGATCGCTCCGGTCCCGTCCAGGATGTCGCCCACGGAGTTCAGCACCACGAGCGCGCCCACCACGATGTCTCCCCGGCGCGCGGCCCATGTGCCCACACCGCCCTTCATGGCGCGGCGGGGCCCGAGCGCCTTGCCCACAGTCGCGCCCGTGCCCGCCCCGACCGTCCCCTCGGGTACGTCGGTCGACGCGGCGCCGCACGCGCGATACGCGTCGTCCGGGGTCGGCCAGCGGTCGGCCTTGCCGCCCGGCCCCAGGTCGAAGTCGAAGATCACGGCGGTCGGCACGATCGGGACGACCCCCGCCGGCCCGAGCGGCAGGCCGCGGTGCCGCTCGCGCAGCCAGCGCATCACGCCGTCGGCCGCCCCCAGCCCGTACGCCGAGCCACCGGTGAGCAGAATGGCATCGATATGGTTTACCAGGTGGCGGGGGTCGAGGGCGTCGATCTCGCGGGTGCCGGTGGCGCGCCCGCGCACCGCGCCGGCGGCGCGCATCCCGCCCTCGGGCGCGAGCACGACGGTACACCCGGTCGCCCGCGGCAGGTCGGTCCAGTGACCCACGGTGAGCCCCGGGACGGCGGTGATGCTGGTGGGATCGGCCGACGTCATCGGACCGCGGAAGTTAGCTCGGCTTGCTGGCCTTGTAGAGGGTACATACGTTAGCGCATGCCCAACCCCCAACCGCAGGAGCAGCCGACCACGGTGCTGGTGGTCGACGACGAAGACGGCATCCGTCAGGCGCTGGACCGGTTTCTGACCCGGCTCGGTTACCGCGTGCTGCAGGCGTCGAGCGGGGCGGAGGCGCTCGACCGCCAGGCGGCCGAGCAGCCGCAGGTCATGCTCTCCGACATCCGCATGCCGAACATGAGCGGCGTGGAGCTCGTCCCCAAGGCGCTGGCCGCCGACTCGGACCTCGCCATCATCATGCTGACGGCGATCGACGAGCCGCGCACCGCGATCGAGTGTCTCAAGCTGGGCGCCTACGATTACCTCATCAAGCCCGTCGACCTGGACGAGCTGGAGCTGTCGCTGCAGGGCGCGCTGCGTCAGCGGCAACTCGAGGTCGACCGGCGCGAGCTGGAGCAGTGGTTGGCGCGGGAAGTCGCCGTGCGGACGCGCGACCTGGAGGAGCGGACGACCGTCGTGGAGGATATCGCCCTGGCCGCGCTGGCGGCCGCGGGGGACTGGGCGGGAGTGGGCGACGCGGTGCAGAAGCTCGCGAAAGAGCTCGGGACGTCGCCCGACGACGTGCAGCGGGAGATCCGGAAGCGGCGGGGCGGGAGCTAAGCCTGCTTGGACGCCTTCGCCTTCTCCTCGCACGCCTTGCAGCGGGTGATCCCGCGGAACGAGCAGATGAGACAGAGGAAAGTCCCGCAGTCCGCGCAGGGGTATCCCTCCGAGGCCCGCTCTTCATTGCCGCAATAGCGGCACACCATCGCGTCGTGCTCCATCAGTTTCGGCTTCTCGGTCATAGGCGCCTCAGAGGTCGAGCTGGTACACCTTAATCTTATTGATCAGTGTCGCCCGCGAAATCCCGAGCTCCTGGGCGGCGCGGGTGCGGTTGCCGCCGTGGAACTTGAGGGTCTTCTCGATGTGGACGCGCTCCACGTCCGCGAGCGCCTGCGGCTGGTGCCGTTTGTCCCCGCTCCCGCCCTTGCGGAGGTCCGCCGGAAGGTGCTCCACTCCGAGCTGCGGCACGCCGCGGGCCAGGATCATGGCGCGCTCGACCACGTTGCGCATCTCGCGCACGTTCCCCGGCCACGGGGCCGAGAGCAGCCGGTCCAGCGCCTCCGCGCTGCACGCGCTGGGGCAGCCCGGCATCTGCGGGGCGAAATCGGCCAGGATGCGCGTCAGCAGAGCGAGCCGGTCGTCGCGCGAGCGCTCGCGCACCGCCGGGAGGCGCAGCGGCATGACGCTCAGACGGTAGTAGAGGTCCTCGCGGAACCGGCCGGTGTGCACGTCGGCTACCAGATCGCGATTGGTGGCCGCGACCAGGCGCACGTCCACTGTCATCTCGCGGCTGCCGCCCAGCCGCCGGAAGGTCTTGGTCTCGAGCACCTTCAGGAGCTTGGGCTGCAGCTCCGGCCCGAGATCACCGATCTCGTCGAGGAAAATAGTGCCGCGGTCGGCGAGCTCGAACAATCCCTGACGCCGCTCCTTCGCGTCGGTGAACGCGCCTCTTTCGTGACCGAACAGTTCCGACTCGAGGAAAGTGGCCGAGAGGCCGCCGCAGTTCACCTCGACGAACGGACCGCTCGCCCGGGGCGAGAGATGATGGATGATGCGCGCCACCCAGCCCTTGCCCGTGCCGCTTTCCCCCGTGAGCAGCACGGTGGAGCGCTCGCTAGCCGCGAGCAGCTCGATCTGGCGCCCCAGCTCGCGGATCGCCGGCGACGCGCCCAGCGATTCCAGTCCCTCGTGCTCGTGCTCGCGCGCCCGTAGCAGCGCGTTCTGGCGTACCAGGCGGATCTTCTCGGACACCCGCGCCGTGGCGGCCGCGAGGTGGTTCATATCCACCGGCTTGGTGAGAAAATGCTCGGCCCCGAGCTGCATCGCGCGCACGGCCGTTTCGATGTCCCCCTGGCCGGTGAGCAGGATCACGGAGCCTCCCTGCGAGCGCAGCCGCTCGAGCACTTCCAACCCGCCCACGTCGGGCAGATGCAGGTCGAGAATCACCACATCGGGCCGGAGGCGGTCGAAGGCCTCGAGTCCCGCGCTCGCGGTCTCGGCCCGCCCCACCTCGTAGCCGATGCGGTCGAAGTAGTCCCCCACCGCGCGCAGCACGTCGGCGTCGTCGTCGATCAGGAGCACGCTGTCAGGCATGACTCCTCCCGAGCGGCGCCGTGCGGGGATCCACGATCACCCGCAAGGCGCCCGGCAGGAGACGGGCCTCGAACGGCGCGTCCCCCGCCAGCTCGCCGTCGAGCTGCATCGGCCGGGGCGGGCCCTCGAGCACCTCCACGCGCACGATACGGCCGCGCCCGAACCACAGCCGCCGCGCTCCATTGCGGGGCCGCCGCACCAGCTCGAAAAAGGCGCTGAGGCTTTGCAGCGCCCCGTCGGCCCGCAGCACCAGCACGTCGAGCCAGCCGTCGTCGGGGGCGACGTTGTCTCGCAGCCGCAGGAACGGAGGCACCAGCTCGCCGCAATTGGCCACCAGGACCATCGCCGCCGGCAGGTCGTGCACCACCCCGTCCACCGTCACGCGATGGAGCGGGCTCGTCACGTCGCGGAGCGTCGCAAACGCGTGCATCACGTAGGCGGCCATCTTCCAACGGCGCTTCTCGGCCGACCCGGTGCGGGCCATGAGCCGGGCGTCGAAACCGGTGCCGCCGCACACCGCGAAGTAATGCATGCCGTCGGGGCGTTGCACGGTTCCCAGGTCGATCGCCGCCGTCCGGCCGGAGAGGATCACGCGCGCCGCCGCCGCGGCGTCGCGCGGCAGCCGCAGGTTGCCCGCCAGCAGGTTTCCCGTCCCGCCCGGGACGAGGCCGAGCGGGATGCCGCCGTCCACCGCCCCGGCGGCGATCTCCATCGCGGTGCCGTCGCCGCCGTAGCACACCAGGGCGTCGAAGCCCTGCCCGGCCGCCTCGCGTGCGAACCGGCGCGCGTCCCCCGCTCGCGCCGTCGCGCGCACCTCGACCGTCCAACCCCCGCGGCGCAGGGTGTCGCGGATCGCCGTCACCGCGCGCGCGTCGGTGCGCGCCGCTGCAGGGTTGGCGATGAGCAGGGCCCGCGTCATGTCTAGTAGCGCCGCTCCCAGAAGAGGTCCAGCCCCACCTGGCGAGGCACGGTGGTCGCCTGCCCGCCGCTCGAGGCGTCGGGCAGGCAGGTCTGCACCGGCGCGAAGCTCGCCTCGGTGCGCCACTCGGGGCTGATGCGGAACTGCAGCGACAGGCCGAGCAGGTTCTGCACGCCACCCTGGCCCCCCTGGCAGTACCCGGCGTTCACCACGAGGAACGTCTTGGGCCCGAGCTGTCGTCCCACGGCGAGCTGCAAGCTCGACAACGGGGTCCCCTGCCCTCCGCCGCCGGGCTGGATCTCGACGTAGTCCACGGGCACGCCGCCCGACACGATCTTCTGCTCGATCTCACCCGACAGGACCGAGAACGCGCTCTGTATGACGGCCCGCTGATCCGCGATGCCGCCCTGAGCGCCCCCCAGGTCTACGGTGCGCTTGCCGAACAGCAGCAGCGAGATCAGCTCCGTCTGCGACAGGTCCTGTTTCTCCGCCACGAGGGCGATCTTGGGCACGAGCAGCGAGCCGGTGATGTGCGCCACGACGGTGATGTCTTCGTTGGGGAAGCCGGGCGTGGGCACGGGATGGACGACGTGCTTCGCCTCGATGTCGAGCGCCGCGTCCTGATCCGGCGTACCGAAATAGTGCACCGTTCCCTGCGATACGACGAACTCGCGCGACACCGGCCCCACCTTGAGCCGGTACGTGCCCCGGACCGCCTGCAGCGTGCCGCTCACGAGATACAGATTACGCCGCTTGGTGAGTCGGACCGATCCGGCGAGCTGAATATTGGCCTCGTTCGAACGCAGCCAGACGTCGTTCCCCATCTCGAGCCCCAGGTCGTCGATCCGCAGGCTGTCGAGGAACACGTTCTGGAACTCCGGGCCGAGCCGTTGCTGCTGGATGAGCGAGGCGAGCGACGTATCGGCGAGCTCGTCCAGGTTCACGATGCGTTTCTGTACCAGGTCGGCGAAATAGAGCGCACCCGACGGCACATTGACCTGGCCGGTGAGCGTAGCCCCGAACACCGGCCCCTGGAGTACGAGCCGGCCGCTGGCGGTGATGGCCACGTTGCCTTTCAGCTCCAGCGCTTTGAACTGGTCGGCCGCGATCCGCAGGTCGAGTACCGGGTGCGTGAGCCGCTCGAGCCGCACGACGCCGGATACGTCGGCCCGGCCCCGCTCACTCGACGCCGACAGCGACCGGACGGCGATCGTGTCGCCCGAGAGTGCCAGCCGGCCGTTCACGTTTTCGTAGCGGACGGTCAGGGCCGGAATCGTGGCGGCGGCGTCGGCGATCTGCAGGGCGCCCCGCAGCCGGGGGGCGTCCCACGTCCCGGCGATTCCCAGGTCGGTCGAGAACACGCCGGTCACCTGGCGCACCGCGGGCGTGAGCGCTTCGAGCACGGCGAGGTCGACGCTGTCGGCCGTGGCCCGCACCGACAGCGTATCCGGAAGCTGGCGGCGCGCGACCGGCATGATGGCGAGGTCCAGCGGCAGAAACGCCTGGACGGCGAGGATCTGCTGACCGGAGCGCCACAGGTGGACGGCCGTGCTCAGACGGCGCTCGCGGTACTCGAAGGTGCCGTCCACGAAGGGGGCGCGGAACTCGCCGAACCGCCCGTTCGAGAGCGAGAACGCGCCGCTCGACACCGGACTGGCCCGGCTCCCCGAGAGGCCGGCGGTCGCCGTGACCGTCCCGCCCACCCCGGCCGTGTCCTGCTCCAGCAGCGCGTACACGCCCGCCAGCGGGAACGCTTCGAGTTGCAGGTGGGCATCGGCCCGGCCGCGCGTGGGGAGGTCGCCTTCGAGCGTGAGCTTGCCCGCCCCGTACGCGCTGCGGAGTGCCAGCCGGCTCACGCGCGCCGCCGAATCGGTAACGGTCAGCTCCGTCGGCCGCTCCAGGACCCAGACGTCGCCGGGGAGCTGCACCGCGAGCGAGTCCAGACCCACGGCGCGCACGGTGCCGCCGGGGCCGGGCCGGCGGGCGAAGCGCCCCCCGGCGAGAAAGGCCCCCCCTCCCACGCGTGAACGGGCGAACCACGTCAGCGAATCGAGCGTCCCGCGCCCCGCCGCCGCGGCGCCCGAGAACCCGAGCGTACCGTACGCGAGGGAGTCGAGCGTGGCCTCCAGCGCAAACGTGGGCGTGGATTCCCCCCCCCTCCCCGGGTGCCACTCGAAGCGGGCGCGGCCGGCGGGGAGCTGCCAGCCGTGCCACGCCACGCGGTCGAGGCTGGCCCGGATTTCGATGCCGAGCGAGTCGAGCGAGCCCCCGAGCGTCGCGACCACCCGGGCCGAACCGGTGAGCGGCCGCATCGGCCCGGGGTCGGGGTCGGCGCGCGCGGCGCTGTCCCGACCCGCGAGCCAGGTCATCAAGGAATCGATGGCACTCAGGCTGTCGGCGTCGAAATCGAGCGCCAGCTGGCCGCTCGCGCCGCGCGCCCACCCGAGCGAGCCCGACCCGGTGGTGACGAACCCGGGTTGCGCCAGGCGCAGCGAGTCGACGTACAAGCGGCGATCGGCCAGCCGCAGCCGCAGCGCGCCCGAGTCGAGCCCCACGCCCGCGAGCAGCGACGGCCCGAGCAGTACGGTCACCGCGCCACTGGGGGCGACGCCGCTGTCGCCCGTGAGGGCACCGCGCAGCGTGAGGTCGAGGCGCGAGGGCGGGGCACCGCCGAGCCAGTGCGCCAGGTCCAGGTCGCGCGTGGCCAGCTCGAACTCGCGCGCACCATAGTGCGGCAGGTCGAGCACCAACACGCCGTCGGCGCGAACGTCGCCTCCCTCTCCGCCTCCGTGCAGCTCGACGTGCGTTTGCAGCGCGTCGAGCGGACCCGCGAGCTTCACCGGCCCGGACACGGCTCCCTGCAACGGCAGCGTGGGAAAGCTGCCCTTCAGCCCGTCGAACGAGAGCGAGTCGGCCGTCGCGTCGGTGTAGATGCCGAGCACGCGGCCCCGCGTATCGAGGCGAACGGTGCCCGTCAGATGGCTCGGCGGCCGTTCGCCGTCCCGCTGCTCGAGGGTCCCGGTGAACTGCGCGTTCTTGAGCGGGCCGGCGAGGGAGCCGTTGGCGAGGAGGATGCCGTGCAGGCGCACCGCGGGGGCGAGCTGGGCCACCGTGCCCAGGTCGACGCTCGCCGCCTCGACTGCGAACGGCTGAAACCGCATGCCGTCGGCCGCTTTGAGGTTCACCTCGCCCTTCCCGCGCAGCCGTGTCTCCGGCCACGCCGGTACCAGCGAGTCGCGGAACGACCAGTCGGTTTCGAGGGCGAGGGCCGTGAGCGGTCCGGTGGCGACGGTGCGCCCGCTCAGCCGTCCCGCGAAGGGCAGCGTATCGAGAAACGGCCGGACGAACTCGAGGTCGAAGTCGCGGGCGTCGAGATCGGCGTCCCGCAGCGCCACGAGCCCCGAGTCCGCGACGCTCAGGGCGGTGACCCGGCCGTCGACGGCGCCACCCGCGTACGCGAGCCGCAGAGAATCCACCCCGACCTCGAGCACCCGGCTGCCGTGCGAGCGTACCCGCACGTCTCCCGAGAGCACACCCGCCGCGGGCGGTCCCCTGAAGCGGCGATCGATGAACGGGAAATCGCCGAGCGTCGCCGAGTCGGCACGCAGCCGGAGATCGAACAGCATCGGACCGCGCGGCCAGCGGACGGCGCCGCGGACGTTGCGCAGCGCGGACGCGGGCAGCTGCGCGCGGGCCAGCTGCACCTCCATCGAGTCGCCGATCACGCGCAGCCGGCCCGTGACATCGACGAGCCGTACCTCCGGGTCGGTGCTCTCGAAGGCGAGCCGGGACACGTCGATGCGAATGCCGCGCTCGCGTGGCGACCGGGTTCGGCGTGGCGCGCCTGCAGTCGCAGCGTCACACTGCCGTCGGTGATCCGGACGTTCCGCAGCAGGATGAGCGCCGGCGGCCCGTGCTTGCCCGTCTCCGGCCCGCCCAGGCGCAGCAGCTCCTCGATGTTGAGGCGCCCGCTCGGGTGCTGAACGATGTTGATCACGGGCCGGCGCAGGTGGAACTCGAACAGCACCACCCGTCCCGCGGCGAAGTCGAACGGGTTGTAGGCCACGTCGGCGCGGGGCAGCCAGGCAACCAGCGTGCTGTCCGCGTCGAACAGCCGTACGTCCGAAAGCGTCAGGCCCGTGAGCAGCGAGCCGCCGACGTCGCCGACCTCGATGGTGCCCGTGAACACCTGATGCAGGGCGCCGGCCGTGACACGCGTGAGCAGCCCCCGCCCCGCGTCCGTGCCCACGAGCGAGGCCAGCGCGCCCAGGAAGGAGGCGAGCGACCCCGCGAGCATCCACAGCGCGACCCCGAGCGAGCGGCGGACCATCAGAACGCCTGGCCCACGGCGAACTGCACCACCACCCGGCGCCAGAACCCGGCCCGCAAGCTGGGACGGTACAACAGCTGGTTGCCGGTCGAATCGGTCACCGCGGTCAAGCTCTTGTTCGCCGTGTTCAGCAGGTACAGGGCGCCGGGCTCGGCGGGATAGCCGTTGTAGGCGGCGTCGAGCCGCACGGGCCCGAGCGGGGTGACGAACCGGACGCCCAGGCCCGGCGTGAATCGCACCCCGCCCACGGTTGCGACGTCTCGTTCCCACACCTGCCCCACGTCCGCGAACACGGCCACCCGCATGCGGTCGGGAAAGAGCGGCGTCGGGAATCGGAACTCGGCATTCGCCACGAAGATCGCGTTGCCGCCGGTGGCCGACGCCTGCAGGTTGCGATACGTAGTGTCCGCCCCGTTGACCTGGATCGAGTCCGTGACGTACACGCGCGGACCCAACTCGTTGCGGGCGTAGCCGCGCACCGAGTTGGGACCACCGCCGTAGAACCGCTGATCCGGCGGCACGAACCGGACGCTCTGCCGGGCGAAGCTGATGCGGCGCGCCGGGAGGATCGTCCCGCTCAGCACGCGCCACGCGAACGTCCCGCGCCGGCCGATGGGATAGTAGCGCGACACCTCGAGCTGCCCGCGATTGAACTCGTACAGGGTGTCCGACCCGACGAGCCGCGACGAGTGCGTCAGAGACGCGGTCACGATACCTCCCGCCGTCGGATCGAGCACCGAGTTCGTCTGGTTCCGCGCGCCCGAAATCGTCACGGCGCCGAACCGGCGCCGGTTGGCGAGAAACGCCTGCTCGGACGCGTCGCACAGGCGGAACAGCTGGCAGTAGATCGCGGGATCCGCCGTCGTCCGCCCGAGCGAGTAGCTGTAGCCGAGCGTGACCGGGACATTGCGCCGGGCGTTGAACGTCACGGCCAGGTTCGCGCCCACGGCCTGGCGGGTGTACGCGTTGAACTCGGAGCGCCGCTCGGCGAACAGCGCGACGCTCGCGGTGTGGCGTGGCGATAAAAACGCCGGCTGGCGCAGCGTCAACGTGGCGTTGTAGTTCGCGGTATCGGACGTCGCGTCTTTGTTCAGCGGATGGCAGACGTTCTGCTTGAACCCCGCGTCGAGGGGAACGCCGACGCCGAGCTTGGAGAGCTGCCCCGTGAGATCGAGCGAGCGGGCGCCGCCGAGGAAATCGTAGGCCGTCCAGCCGCTCTGCACCCGGAAGCAGTCGAGGGAGCCGTACCCCCCCCCGATGCTGATGCGGTGCAGCGGCGCCTCCGACACGCGCACGATCACCCGCACGGTCGAGTCGCCGCCGGGGCGGGGCACCGTGTCGGCCAGCACCACGTTGACCGAGCGGAACATCCCCAGCCCGTACAGGTCGCGCTGCGTCACATACAGCTGATCCTGCCGGAACCAGTCCCCCGGCCGTACCGAGAGCATGCGCCGGATGCTGGCCGTGTCGATGTGGCTGGCACCGGTGATGCTCACCTCGCCCACCCGCATGCGGTGCCCCGGCACCCCCTCGAGCGCCGACACGGCCCTGAGCGCCGCGGCGTCCACGTCGTAGCTCTTCAGCACGTCGGCGTAGGGGTATCCCCGGTTCTTGAGCCGGTCCACGATGGTGTCGGCGGACGCCTGGAACAGCGCCCGGTTGAACGGGTCTCCCACCTGGAGTGGCAGCGCCCGCTTCAGGGC
>WNGO01002803.1_pt1 | contig 21501 bp, 21 predicted proteins | sample 5400511 | NCBI WGS metagenome assembly WNGO01 (sample SAMN13153380, study PRJNA577476) | soil metagenome | isolation source: 20 cm soil or saprolite under Garry oak tree replicate 2 | place: USA:California | collected 2016-06-15 | reverse complement strand
TGCCGTCCGCGAGGATGGTGTTTAGGATTCCGGTCTCGTTGGTCTCCTTACTCATGATTCTGGCCCAGTGCGCCATAAAGGCGTCGCGGTCGCGGCTGGGGAACGCCGCCATACGTGTCGCCTCGGCATCCAGCTGATGTTCAAAAAAAATGGGAAGATCTTCCTGGGTCACTTCGCGGAGTGTAACAGTCATCTGAGCAGACCTAACGAGAACAAGATGAGCCACCGCGCGAATTACGAGTGGCGTTCATGTGCAAGAAAATCTGTGCGTAAGGACGGTTCGCGGTTGGCTCCATTGCATGGTTAGGTCTTTAAGGGTGGACAAAGTGATAAGTTTTAATTTCTGACGACCGATCGATAATCCATCGACCCTTTTGTTTGATTAGGGTAAATTTCACGAAGTCGGTGTAGGTGCCAACCTCCACTCTCACTCTGTTCGGCTCGAACGCGTCAATGCGCTGGAGTGGAAGATGCTCGGGACCCTCGGCCGTCGCGAGCTCAATCTGTCGCAGGTCTTCCGCAGAAAGGCGAGAAGCATAGGGGCCAGTAATCTCCAGCTGGTGTCGCTCGGTAGCACATGCGGCGAGCACCCAAGCGATTGCGAAAGCAAAGCCGCGCATAGACCTAACGAGAATTAGACGACAAACTTCGTCTAATCCAATTACTTCTTCCGGTTAAAAGGCTTCGCCTCACGCGGTTCGAAGACGGTGCCTGGTAAAATAATTGCGAAGTTGCGATCGTAAAAGCTTTCTGCCGCCGCCACTTTTTAGATAACGCTCCCGACCAATTGCATCGGCCTCTTCGACGTAGGCTTCGTAATAAATGAGACTCCATGGACCGCGATAACTGGTTGCTTGTGACGGGCCCTCTTTGTGTTCCGTCAAGCGCCGGCGCAAGTCTGTTGAATAGCCAATGTACAGTCACCGGTCTCGTTTCGAATGAAGCACGTAAACGTAAAACATCTGTTTGCCCTAATCCTAATGGCCGCGTGAGGCGGAGCCTTTTACGCGGAATTCGCTTCCTGATTTCCATTCAGGAAACTTGTCGCCATTGGCTACTTCGTAACCAACTTCGAATAAAAGTTGAACATCTTGCACGGCGCCAGCGAGGTCCCAATCGGGATGAACTTCGTCGGTGACCTGGTGATAATCTGTCGAGTCGAATTCGTCGGACCGGAGTGGCGCGGTCTCGGGATGGGAGAGAAGATGTTCACCTTTGCCGATGTAAAGCGAGGGCAGGCCGGCTTTCGAGAACTCGAAATTGTCAGCGCGATAAATCTTACCTTTGTCGGGGCGGCTGTCCGGGATCGCTTTGCGGCCCTGCCGTTTGGCCGCGGCAGCGAGAAAATCGTCGACCGTGGAAAAACCAAGACTCAGATCCTCAATATCGCGCGCTTTGCCCCAGACGTTCATGCTATCGAGGTTGATGTCCGCCAGCGTTTTCTCCAGGGGATAGAGCGGGTGCTCCGCATAAAATTTTGCACCGAGCAATCCGGCTTCCTCGGCTGTCGTTGCCATGAACAACACTGACCGTTTCGGCGGCGGATTCACTTTCGCGAAGGCGGACGCGAGTTCGATGACGGACGCAACGCCTGACGCATTATCGATTGCACCGTTGAAAATCTGATCGCCCTGCAATTCGGGATGTCGTCCAAGATGATCCCAGTGCGCGGTGTAGATAACGTATTCACCGCTTAATTTTGGATCGCTGCCTTCCAATTTGCCGATGACATTGTGCGATTTGAACGAGCGAATCTGCTGTTTGATCGCAATGTTGGCCTTGGCATTCAGGACTGCAGGTCGAAAATCTTTGGTGATCGCAGATTTCTTAAGAGCATCGAAATCCTGACCGGAATCGCCCAATAATTTCTTCGCAACATCGAGCGTGATCCACGAACGTGCCGAGACCGCATCCATATTCTTGTTCGCGTTGTCGAGCTCGAAGTTTTCTTTGCCCCAGCTCGATCTCACCACCTGCCATGGATAAGCCGCCGGTTCCGTTTCGTGAATGATGATCGCCGCCGCCGCGCCTTTTTGCGCTGCGATTTCGTATTTGTAGGTCCAGCGGCCGTAATAGGTCATCGCTTTTCCTTTGAAGATTTTATCGTCCAGTTTTGACGGATCTTTTGGATCGGGAATCGGCGGATCCCCGATCAGCATGAGCAACGTCTTGGCCTTCACATCGACATTCTTGTAATCGTTCCAGCCGTACTCCGGTGCGACAACACCGTATCCGACAAACACCACATCTGATTTCTCGATCTTGATCTCGGGTTGGAGCCGCGCCGATGAAGCAACGAAATCATCCGGATATTTCAGATCCATCGGTTTATCGCCAATGACGAAGGACATTCGCGGTTCGCTTTTGATCCCGGCGAGGGGAACTTCCTGCGTGTATGTCCCATCGGGATTTCCCGGCTTAAGTCCGATCTTCTTGAACTGATCGGTGATGTATTTGACCGACAGATCTTCGCCTTTTGACCCCGGCGCACGCCCCTCGAATTCGTCCGATGCGAGAACTTTGATGTGAGCGAGCAGACCGTCCGGCGTAATCGCCTCAAGCGCTGGCTGCAAACGCTCCTTCAATTCATCTTTTCCAAGGAGTGACGCCGCGGCGTAGAAAAAGATCGCGACTAACAACCACGAAATTTTCATGCTCATTCTGTAGCGGCGCTTCCCGACCACCGCAAATCAGTAACGTTCGATTCGCTTGGGTCGGTGATTGGCGCCGTATCATCGCCAGCGCGGCTTCTATAAAAATTCATCGCCTACTCGGAATTCCATGTGAGGCCTAACGAGACTCAAGATCAGCGACGGCTCTGGGAGCGCGTGGCTTGGAGTTAAGAGTTACTAGCGATGGCAAACAGTAAAAAGAGTGTGCGACGCTTCAACTCCGATCTGGCTTCACCATCTAACGATTCAGCTCACCGATGGCGGCCCTCTGTGACTCCCGAATTACCAGGCTGCGTGGCGGGGCCGCCATACGGTGCAGCGTAAGGTTGGGCCGTCTCATGGCCGTGAGGTTCGGGGCAGGTCCAGCGCTCCAGAAGCGTACGTAACGCATCCGCCTTCTCGCCCAGTTCAGGACTTCCAATGTTCCTAACGGAAAGAATTGGCGGAAGCTCCTCATACAACTTCGGTAATCCCAGCCAGTCCGCCACCTGCTCGTGAATCCACTTATTGTAGGCGAGTGGGTAAGTGCGTCGCGCCACAAAGAGCGCCTGCAAGAATTCCTGGAACGCCTTGTATAAGCGATCAAAGGCCTGGAAGTACAGGCCCCGGTTCAGGTAGAAAAGGACGGCGTCCAAATCCCGGGCACACTCCTCGCGCACCATCGCCAGCCGACTCGCTCGGAGATCCTCTCCATAGTATGGCAACCATTGCGAGCGGAGCTGTCGAAAATGCGGCCCCGCCTCATGAAGCGGGGCCGCATACGCAAGGCGATTGCCGATCTCCACTTCGAAATAGTCCGGGCCGCCGCCATCATCCCAGACGGTTGGGACCATGCGGCCATCAAAAACGTCCAGGTGCACCTGGGCAAACCTACCGGTGCTCCGGAATCGGTGGATAAGCGGCTGAGTCGCAATGAACTCCTGCCACATCGTAGTCAAGGATTGAACCTCTTGACTTGGGGCCGTAGGCAGAATCAGCACTGCCATGTCGAGATCGCTACCCGCGACCGCCCGGCCTCGCGCGCACGAGTTCACCACCAGGATCGTATCCACATGCGCATGTGCCGAGAAGAAATCCCCGGCCAACTCGGCCAACTCTCGGTGGAGCTCAGTCGGGAATCTCAGTGGTGAAATCAATGGATGTTAGGATTTAGCGAGGGGGACACAGAGGCCTAACGAGAATTCGACCCAATTTTTGGGTCTTTCCAGAGAAATGCCCAATTTCTGGGTCTAATCCGCTCGCGTCCCTCGCAATCGCCAGATAGAAGCGGAGTCATGGGGAAGCATTGTGCCGAATCATTCGGCATGTAGGAAGCGGAATCGTTTGGGGGGCACCACTGACCATCTCCCGTCAGTGCGGCCGCAGCCAAGCAACTCGCCCGCGTGCCGTTGGACGAGATCGAGCAGCGGATACGTCGTGCGTTCCTGAACGCGGTTTCACCCGAAATCCGGCCCGTTCGCTGATTTGCGTCTTTCGCTGCTCGCTTGCTTAATCGCTCACACGCGCTTATAAGACGCGCTCGGCGGTCTACCCCCTCGGTGTTTGAATAAAGCACGCGCAAGAAACGACCAACCAGAAACCAACGCATCCATGAAACTACTCACAACCGCACTGCTAATCATCGCGACTCTTGCCACAGCGCACGCTGATGATCGCAAGCGCCACGAGAGCAAGCGCCACGAGTCGCACAACTACATCATTGAGCGCCAGCAAGCCGGGCTGGTGCAAGGCCCGCCAACGTCGCGGCTGATCATCGGCAAGCGGGAAATAGATATTTACCCCGACGGGTCAATGTACGAGAAGAACAACTTCGTCGGTTTCAACAAGCGCTGATTTCTATTTCTCCGCTGTTCTTGACCTGGTCCGGAGCGGGCGCCTTTTCTTAGGCGGCCTGATATTCCAGTATCGCTTCGCTTCACGCGGTCTAACAAGCTCGTATAACTGGTCAGGATATATTGTCATTTCCGGCTATCAGGACCTTCAACCAGGGCGGCACTTGCACCGGCTATGCGGTCCCACCTGGTATCGATCCCGGTCAGGGGACCGAATACGGTGTTTGGCAGCGCGAGCCAGGCAGTCATAATTACTCGTTCAGGACTGTGAGTTACGGCTATACCGCGGAAGGTGTTTTTGACGGCAGAGCTGAAGTTACCGACACGTTACATCTCACCAGCGCCAACAGCTTCGAGAGTAGCTCCATAATCCAGATCTTCGATGCCGACGGCAATCTGGTCTTTACCGCGTGCGCCACGAGCACTGCAACGCGGTTTGAATAATCCTGGCAAAACAAGATTCGACCTCTAACCAATCAACGAGTTTGGCGCGTTCCATGCGCGCCAAACCCATTTGCTAATCAAGGATTTGCTTAAAATTCTTTGCGGGGCGGGACTCTAGCTCATTGAAACGAGCACGATACCGGTGCTGATCAGCACTGCGCCAACGATAAGTCGCAAGCTTAACTTTTCCTTCAACACTACCGCGGCTGTCAGCGTGATGAAAATCACGCTCAATCCTTGAAATGGATAAAGATAACTAAGGTCGAACCTTTGGAGCAGACCAAGGGTGAGAAAAAAGGAAACCGTCATTAACGCTATGCCGATAGCAGCGAGCGAAACGTACCGAGAGTTGCGGAACCCCAGGGTCGCCGACAACTCCATCGCTCTTTTCAGGATGAGCTGGGCTGCCACAAAACTCAGCAAAGAAAAAACGATGAAGAAGAAAGCGAGAATTCTCACAGGCGTTGCTCGATTTGTGCAACTGGTTTTGCCACCAGCGCTAATCCAATAATCACCAGCGCAATCCCACACCATCGAAGCGTCGTGATCAACTCACCCAAAAAAATCCAACAGCCGAGCGGAACCAGAACATCAACTATTCGAGAGAGGGGATAAGCAACAGTGAGAGGAACGTACCGCAGCACATATAGCCAACTAATAAAACTGGCGATGATCAGAAGAATTGCCCACCATACCAGGGGCGAAGCCAGACCATTGATCCCGGTCCAGGAAATAGCGGTATCAGGTTCGGCAACTTCCGTTGCGCCTCGCTTCAAAAGAAACTCGGACACGAGTACACAGACCACACTCAAACTGAGTTGCAGCCATGGATTGCCAAATCTGCGAGGTCGATCTCGCATTCGCTTTTTTAGCTCGCTACGACCTCGTCGCAAGTGCGATTGATTTTCGCTGTAGCCGCCTCGCTCTGTCGAGGCGCTGTCTGACTTGTTCCACCAGCACGGCGACATAGCGCCGTGGCTACAACGCCGCCTCAAAGCTGATCGGCGTTGGGAAATCGCCGCAAAACAGGGTCGTGACGCGTTGGGCCCAGGTATTTGATTACGCGACGAAACGCGGGATTGAGCAGGGCGCTGGTGTGTCGCACATAAAGGTCGAGGGGCACCAGCTCGCAATCCAGATGCAGCTTCGGCTCATAGTTTAGCGGATTGCTGTAGTAATACTTTAGTCCTTGTTGCAGCGCCCATGAAATAATATCGCGCAGTGTGTAAAAATAGAGATGCAGATCGAGCGCGACGCTATAATCGAGCCCGATGCACTCATCATAAATCGTGTCACCACAGACCAGGCAAAAACTGAACGCGACGATTTTACCGCTTTGTCGCCAGACGAAGAAACGCGCACGTTCCGGCATCCGCTGCGCGATGCTGAGGAAATAGTCCTTTGTCAGCGTTTCAAATTTTAATGGCGACCGCTCGTGGACCGCGAGGTAAAGCGGATAGATTTCGTCAATGAAAGGGGCGATGTCGCTTGCGGGTTGCATCTCGATCTTCGAAGCGCGCTCGGCTTTCCGAAATTTCCGGCGCAAATCTTTTCGAGTCGCCTTGCTTAGGCTGCGAAAATACTCATCCCAGTTCTCATAATGGAGCGATAGCCGCGTCATTGGCATACTGGGAATCCGGGCATAACCATTTAAGGCAAATGTTTCGAGCGATGGGCGATAGTTCGCCGGAAAATCCTTCAAGACGACGAGGGAAGCCTTGTTTTGCCTGGCGTAAGTCCGAAGACTCGCCCGCAGCGCTTGTGCGGTCCATGCTTCGTCGCTCTTATCGCCCGCGCCCAGATCTCCCGTGCCGGCTGCGCAGCCAACCATCAAAACACGCATGGTCAGAAAGCGCGGAAAAATTTTGCGAATGGTATCGACGACAGAACGAATCTTGCCCGGCACGCCCTCAACAAGATTTTGCCGTACAAAGAACACCGGCTGGATGGCGCGTACATTGCCTGAAGAGTCCTCGAGCCCCAGATAATGGTGTTCGAAGTCGTTCTGCAGCGTTTCTTCGACGATCTCGTAGTAACGATGGTCTTTGCACTTATTTTGAAACGTGCACTTCCATGTGTTCCACTTTTGTAGGTCAGCTCGCGTAACGACCTTAGCCATGCCCTCCGAAAACGGAATGCTGTTGCCATGTGCCATACCAGAAAGAGATAGAAGATTGGCCGAATAACCTGCTGGCCAAGCGAGAATACGAATTTACGGGGGCTGAGCTTTTCTCAAGCTTCGTACGGACGATAGCTCGTCTCGTCCGCAGTACGACATCTCGCATCCTGCGGCAGCTGTACCGGTGTTGGTCACATCAGAAATAAACCGAACGGTGAACAAAATTCCGAACCGTTTTGTCAAACTCTTGCAGCACGGAGTTCCAAGTGAAAGGAAGGGGAGAGTCTTGTGTGCGATCGAAAGTGGTTGCGACTGCCGCTGCTGTGACACTGGCAATTGTTCTCGGCCTCATTGATTATCTTACGGGTCGCGAGTGGGCAATATCGGCTTTCTATTTAATGCCGACATGCCTTGCGGGATGGATCGCCGGGCGCACGGCAGGATTGGCGGTAGGAGGGCTCTGTGCGGGCGTGTGGTTCCTTAGCGACGTCTTCAGCGGACCCGCGTACCAGCATCTGCTGATTCCCGTTTGGAACGCCATCATGCTTTTTGTATTCTTTTTCGTCGCCGTCTGGTTGCTGACGGCGTTTCGCAGCTCTCACTACTATCTTGAACAAACGGTCGAGCGCCGAACTGCCGATTTGCGGGCCGAGATGGAAGAACGCAAGCGGCTGGAACAAGCTAACCTCCAGGCGGAGCGCCTCGCAGTGGTCGGCTCCATGGCTGCCCAGGTTGCCCATGAAATTCGTAACCCGCTTGGCTCAATTTTCCTCAACCTGGACCTGATCGGGCAGGAACTTGACGCTTTCTCAAATTCCAACGGTCATTCGGCTGGCGAGTGCCAAGTGCTTCTGCGCGAGATGCGTTCGCAGGTATTGCGAATCCGCCAAGTGCTACAGGAATATCTTCGATTCGCGCGAATGCCGAAGTCCGAGCGCGCTGTGGTTTCGCTCAAGGGTTTTCTTGAGGAAAAACTTAATTTTGTGCAGCCGTTACTTAATCAAAACCACGTGGACTTGAGGAGTAGCCTTGATCCGAACTTACCGCCGGTTTGCGTCGATGCTGAGCAACTTTGGGAAGCTTTTTTAAATCTAATTCGTAATGCGGTAGACGCGATGCCGGATGGCGGAAACCTCACGGTCAGGGCGCAAAGAAATGGTTCGGAGGCCTTAGTATCTATCAGCGATAGCGGTCGAGGTATGACTGAGGAGGAAACCCGGAATCTTTTCGTCCCGTTCTTCACCACGAAAAGCGATGGCACAGGACTCGGTCTCGCATATGCCCAGCGGGTAATCAATGAACATGGCGGGAGGATTGATTGCGCTACGGCGCCGGGACTAGGCAGCACTTTTAGCATTCAACTTCCGCTGGCTGTCCAGAGCATGACATGACGATTCCCTTCTTTCAGCGTAAAGCGACTTGCGATATGGCGCAGCGCGGCGCCTAGACGAGATTATGAGCGAATTGCAGGGCAAATTTGTCTTGGTCGTAGATGACGATCCAGGAATGCTACGGGCAATGGCCAGCGTGCTCGCCCGTCAAGGTATGCAAGTCACTTGCGTCTCTGATCCAGTTGCGGTTGTGAAGAAGCTTGCAGATTCTGAAAGGCGATTCGACCTGGTCATCACCGACCTGCGGATGCCGATGTTCAGTGGGCGCGGCGTTCTGGCACTTGCTGGCGCTCTGCCGAATTTGCCGGTTATTATCGTCACAGCATTTGGCGGACCTGATGTCGAAGCTCAGGCGCTCCGCCTTGGCGCCTTCGCTTTTCTCGAGAAACCGGTTGCTGCTGCTCAATTGATTGAGGTAGTCCAGCGCGCGTTAGCACCGCCAATCCGAAAAAAATAACCCGGTTGACGTAAACAGACCTAGATCTTGGCTTTGCCACATCGAGGTGTTCATGGTCCTCGATCGCCCTGTCAGGTGGCCCAGCATGTCGCTGCCTAAAAACAATTATCCGGCATCTTAAAGCGCAATAATTGTCTCGAATCCGTTCGCCCTTTCACATACAAGCCAGAAAACGGTGAGGCATATCATCTTCGACTCCGATCATCTTGGGGTTCCGACCTCCGTGCCTTCCACTTTGATCACGCCGTCGCGAATATGGAGGTCGCGCTGAGGATTCGGAATCTCGATACCGGCCGCAGTGAGATGTTTGTAGATCAGGAAATTTAGGTCACTCCTGAATCGGCGCGGCTTGTAACTCATCTCTTGAGTCCAGGCGACCAGCTCGAAATCTATGGTGCTATCGCCGAATTTCTCCAGAAACGCAGTCGGCTCGGGATCGTTCAGCGTCGCTGAATGTTCACGTGCTGCGGCGATGAGCGCCTCGCGCACTTTGTTGACGTCGCTGCCGTATGCCACGCCTACGGGCAAACGAAACCGGACCCGTTCATCGCCATAATGCCAGTTCCTCACCGGCGAGTCGATAAACTTCGAGTTCGGCACGATCATAGCGATGTTGTCGCTCGTCAGAATAACGGTGCTGCGCGCGCGAATTTGCTGCACTCTGCCGACGATCCCCGCCACTTCCACGCGGTCCCCGATAGTGATCGGTCGCTCCGCCAGAATGACCAGACCGCTGATGAAATTGCTGGCGATGTTTTGCAGACCAAATCCGACGCCTACGCCAACTGCGCCTGCAAAAACCGTCAACGCAGCCAGATGAATACCCGTGTTCTCCAGGACAATGAAAACGCCAACCACGAGGACGATGTTGCTGAGAATTTGGGCAATGGCGTACTGGAGCGAACGGTCGAGTCCACTGTCGGCAAGAAGTCGATTAAAAAGAAAATGCTTGGTCCTCGATGATATCCAAAACACCGCGATCAAAAGCGCAACGAGCAGAAAAATCTGAAGCAGACTTAACTTGATCGCCGGAAGAGGTGTGTCCCAAGGCAAGGGAATCCCCGCCGCGTTGATCGCGGTGACACTGAAGAAGATGATCGACGCCAGACTTAATATGGTCGTGACTATCGCAATGAAATTTGTGTCGATTTTGAAACGACTGAAAAAACGGCGGACGAACTGACTTTGTAAAAATCGCGCGATAAGAAGTCCGGCTGCGAAAAAGCCGGCGAAAGCAATCAGACCGAGAACCGTTACGTAGTGGTCGCCGATGTAAAAGAGCGGCCGCTCCAGAAGCGTCATCTTCACGTTCTCAAGTGTGAACGCGTTGTAGGTCTTCGCAACCATGTGGCGATGCGCTATTGAACCTGCGCGTTGTAGAGACGTTCGCTGCGGCGAATGTCCGATCTATGCCAAAAACAAGATGCCCCAGCCCCGAAGGCGTTCGACAACGACGGCGCTACTGCTTGGACGATTTGTCTTCGATGTATTTGATGACGTCGCCGACTGTCTGCAATTTCTCAGCATCTTCGTCCGGCACTTCGACCCCAAACTCCTCTTCAAAGGCCATCACGAGTTCGACGATATCAAGCGAGTCTGCGCCTAAATCCTCAATGAAAGACGCCTGCGGCGTAACTTGCTCCGGATTCACGCCAAGTTGCTCGACGATGATGTCCTTGACCTTCTCTTCGATCGATTTTTCCGCCATAAAATTTGTTCGGTTTGTGTTAGTTGCGCGGGAAAAGCTTACAGCAGTCCGGGCACAGCATGGCAAGTAAATGAATTAAAGAGGTTGTCAATCATTTTCAGGGTTGCGGCAGGAAAGCTCGCCCTGAAATGGCCCGCGGCCACCGTAACGCGCCGTCCGTACCGAGATTCTTGCCGGTTGCTTCCATTTGCCATTCGAGTAGATGAACCTGATGACATCTCCCACCATCGAGACTGTCGATCTTCTCGACCTGAAGCTGCTACCCGCATGGGTGAAAGAACCTGCCGAGGCGAGGAGCTATGCGCATTATACAGGGGAAGAAGAGACCGGGCGGCGAAAAGCGGGGCACGGTCCGCAACGCGGTAAACCAAAACGCCGAACTCCGATAAATCGCGAGCAGGCGTCCAAGATCCAACGTCAAACACGCAAGGCAGACAGACCACATCGCGAGGCATCGCGAAACAAAACCGGCAGCACGACTCGCCGTTGGCACGGAGCCAAACATCGTCCCTCGCCGAATCGTGACGCTCCGGTTATGCGAACGCCGCCAGTCACGATCCGTTTCCTCCCATACTTACCTGCATTCGAGAATGTAGTCGCGCAGATCCAGTCCGGTTCAGTCGCGTATTCGCTATTTGCGCTGGCGCGCTTGTTCCTGGAAAAACCGGTGGGCTACGAGGTCTGTCTTACGGCAAAGGCGGAATCGCCGCTTTATCAGCTCGGCGATAACGGCGCGGTGTCTGTGGACCGAGAATTCATCGAGCGAAATGCATTCCGATTCGCTCAACGCGATTTCTACCAGGTCGACGTTGTCGAGACGGATCCGGTGAAGGGAAATTTCTCGAATGTCGCGCGATGTCGATTAAGCGGAACGCTCCTTGGCCCGACCAACCATCACAATTATCAACCGCAGCTGCGCAGTCTTTACGACCAACGCTTCAGCCGTCGGATGACTTTCGCCGATTACGAGCGGCAAATCGAAATTGTAGGCGATGCGGCGCTAATCGACCGCTGGAAAGAGGAAGCCCGAAAGGTGACGACCTATAACACCGTAAGGGAAAAAACTCCTGTAACCTTTTCTTCTCCAGTGGAAGCGGAGCGGCATTTTCGGTCGAACTACATGCCGGGATTGATCCGTAGCATGAATGAAGTAACCATCGGCGGAGCGTCCAGTAGGCGTTTGCCGGATCGGACACTAAACCGGGTCATCGAGGAGGCATGGGCACGCGAAACTCGCTCACCTTCAAACATGATGCAGGAGTTAGCCAGCCGGTTTCGACAAAACGGTTTGCAGGTGTTTCGGCATCGGCGCGGGATGTTGTTTGTCTCGCCAATTCGAGTACGCGCCTTTGTTCATGAACAGGCTGGCGTGTCTCCGTCTGTGAATGCGATTCTCGAAACGCTGTCAGGTGCGCCAGGAATCAATCGCAAACAACTTTTCGAAAAATTACTTGGCGCTAGCGCGATGGAAGATACCGAGCCGAGCAGGCTCGCCCTGGCATCGGACCTACGTTGGCTGATAAACGTGGGTTACGTCATTGAGTTCAACGACGGTTCGCTTGATCTGCCGCGAGGAAAATCGAAGCCGTCGCAAGTTCTCGCCGCGGCAGAGGCGGGCGCGAGTTCGTCGAATGAATCTGGCTCCGAGCCGTTCGACTGGCTTTGGGCGAAACCGCCTCTACAGCTTACTTGGCAACGACCGTAAAAGCGTTAAGAACAGCATTGTACGCCACCTGCGCCAGGTGCCGCGTCTCACAGAGCGGAGCCGCGGGGACGCGAGCGACACAGACGGGAAGCCCGAAGGGTGAAGCTCGCGGGAGCGAACGAATCAAACGCCCTACAGATTAAATGGCGCCAGCTTTTTTAAGCGCTTTGTAAGCGCCGTGTTTGTTGATCGTCTTGAGACCCCGCGCTGTCACGCGGACGCGCACAAATTTCTTCAGTTCCGGCACCCAAATTCGCTGGCGTCGCAAATTTGGCGCGAAAATGCGCGGCACCATTTTCGTCACGTGCCGGCCTACGCCGCCTTTTTTCTTGGCCAGACCACGGCGATGAATGACGCTGCCATGCATGGCCCTAGATCCTGTAATATCACAAATTCTTGACATAAGCTGAGCCCAACGAGGCCGCGTAAGCTGCCGTGCGAAGGTCAGCGCGTCAAGTGGATCGCAGACGCAAAGAGCGTATCAGCCACCAGCGATAAGTGATTGGTTGAACGCGCCATCGCCGTTCACAGTCAAACTTAGCTCGCAAGAACTAATCGAGTTTGCGAGATTGATATCGCACGCATGCACAAAAATAATCACAAACTGCGGATCGGCATCATCGGGGCAGGCAACATAGTTCGTACCCGCCATTTGCCCGCTCTCAAGAAGCACCCGGAGGTGGAGATTGTCGCCGTCTCTAATTTGACTTACGAAAGCGCGGAAAATTTTTGCAGCGAGAATCTGCCGGAGGCAACACCGATTAAGAATTGGCCGGACTTGGTGGCGTTGCCGGACATCGACGTTGTTTGGATCGGCACACCGCCTTACATGCATTCGGCGGTGACAATCTCTGCGCTTGAGGCCGGTAAACACGTCTTTTGTCAGGCGCGCATGTCGATGGATTTGGCCGAAGCCGAAGAAATGCTCGCAGCATCGAAACGTTACCCTGAGCTGGTAACGATGCTTTGCCCGCCGCCATTCGGATTGCGGGCGGATTTGCTGGTCAAAAAGATCTTGGCGGAAAATTACATCGGCCGACCACATCATGTGCGGCTACAAAGTTTCACCGGCAACTATTTGGACCCGGATGCTCCGGCGCATTGGCGGCAAAAAATTGAGATCAGCGGGCTCAACACCCTGACCCTCGGAATTTACGTGGAGGTATTGCAACGCTGGATTGGTGATATCACTGGCGTGTTCGCGCGCGGCAAAATTATTGATCCGATTCGCGAAGGTTACGAAGTGATCGTTCCTGATTTGCTTACCGTTCTGTGCAGTTTCGAAAATGGCGCCGAAGGCGTCCTGGAGTTTAGCGGTATCAACGCATTAACGTCGGGCGATCGGCTGGAAATTTACGGTAGCGCCGGCGCGCTCGCGTACGATTTCACTTCCGATGTTCTGCAAGCGGGAAAGACTGGCGATCGGGCGCTGCACGTGGTTGATATTCCCCAGGAATTGGAAGGAGAATGGCGCGTGGAAGAAGATTTTCTCGCGGCGGTGAAGTCAAAAGGCCGCGTGCGTCCTCATCCGAACTTCGAAGACGGCCTTCGATACATGCGCGTGGTGCAAGCTGTCGCTGATTCTCGTGGGCGGAACGAATGGGTAGCAATCAAACGCTCAATGTAATGCCGAGGGCCGCATGCGAAGCAGGCTAGCAATCAAGGCGTCATCGCGTTTCCTACCAAATACCTTCTCACAACTAATGCCCACACCAGCATTGTGACCAGTTGGTACCACGCGAAAAACCGATCGTAACCGCGTCGGTTGAGAATGAGACCGCCGCCAGCAAGAAGCGCATATTGGCCGACGAACGGAACGTACCACACCGGCTGGAAAAGTTCACCATGAACTGCCGTTTGCGCGAGGTCGAGCAAACACATCGCGATGAACGCTGAGTAATAGCCCGCGCGGTTCCGTTCGAAACGGCCCTGGTGTTCTTCCGCTTCCGACAGGTCGGGTGGGTAAAGGAAAACTGTGAGCAAATACAGCACCACCGTCCAGGCAATCAGCACCAGAAATTTGTCGAAAGTCCAGTTGACCTCGGTGTTCCACCTAAATGTGACCCACCACTGCAAAACCAGCAGTACCAAAGTCGCGATGGTGAGGACAAGGTGGACTTCATCGAGCGGGTTTTCTTTGCGCCGGTAAAACGCGCGCCCGGCTCCCGAGAGCAGATTGGTAACACCCAGGCCGATGATTATGGACATCAGCGCCGCAATGAATTCGAAACTGCTCATCAGGTTTTGTGCGTTTTGCATGGCGCGCTCAAGTTAAAGTAGCGCGAACGCGAAAATCGAGTGACAAATGGCAGCGTCCGACGCGTGCGCTACCAAATTATCGCTTTGGCGCGTGCGGAGCGCTAACGTTCGGCAACCACGCGAGCGCGTCATTTAAATCTGCCAGCGCACGGCCTTCGATCGGATCATTGTGATAGGCGCCAGGCAATGAGATGACGCGCTTTTCGCCCGCGTATGCGTTCACCACTAATCGATGAAATCGCGGCGCGACTATTTCATCCCTTTCTGCCAGCAGGAAGATTGCCGAGGCATGAATCGCCTTCGCATTCTGAATGCTGTCGAGGTCTCGCGGGATCTGCAATGCGATTGGACCGGCCAACAGCCACAGGTTCCACCATCCAAAGCGGCGAAGGATTATTTCACGTAGGGGCACTGGATTATGCAAAATCAACCCGGCGACGGGACGCTGCGCAGCGATGTAGAGCGCAGCGGTTGCGCCGATGCTTGTGCCAAAAGGCACGATTGGTTTATCGTCGGCGTGATGTTGTAGTTCATCAAAGGCCGCAAGTGCGGCCGGTCCTATCCGCGATAGTCGCGCCGGTCCCGTGCTCCCGCCGAATCCCGGGTAATTCATTCCCCAGATTTCAACCGCGCGACCGCTCCACATTTCAGCCTCGAGGGCTATCCACCGATCGGCGCGATCCGCGTTCCCGTAAAAACGCAAAATAAAAATATCAGCAGCGCCCTCTTGTTGTGCTCGGCGCGATTGTGCCGTCCACACTTCTAACTCGCCATTCTGAAATGGGACCGTTTTGCGAACGGCACCCCTGGCATCGATCGGCGCTCTAGTTGGAAATAAGATCAGATGGTCCGGCAAATGACCGAAAAACATCACGACCAAATATACGACGCAAATCACGAGCAAGCGCCAAGGCTGGCGAATAATTCTTGGCCTCACATTTTTCTGGCGAGCCCGGAAACCCTACGGAGCCGGTGTGACCGTGGATTTGATTTCGTTCGTTTTTTCTGCGGTGCCGAGAAATCGCTGATACAGAAATGATGCGACAATTGCGATAACAGCGACGACGACGAACGCGCTGATACGATAAAGTTGATCGAGCTGCGAAAGGTCGTGAAAGAAAAGTTTCACGACTGTGACTCCGAGCAAGCCGAGACTTGCGTAGCGGACCGGGGCAGTTCTTTTGCGCATGCCGATAATGAGCAAAAGCAAGGCAAACAGCGCCCAGGCGATGCTGTAGCTCATATCGCGCGCGAAACTTCCTGAGAATTCAAACGTCAACGCGGCCACTCCCGGGATGCTGAAGTAATCGCCGATCTCGATGTTAACGAGCAGGAAGGCGAGCACGGTGCCGAGCGTGTAAAGCAACGGCCGCGCATTGTGCCCGAGTACGCGATTGCGCGGCGGCGCGAGCAATCGCGCGGCGGCAAACAAACACACTGTCACAACGCCGTAGGTATAAAGATACCAGTTAAAAATGGGGAACGCGGCACGCGAATGATAGGTGAGCACGGCTGGATTGAGAGCGAGGCGGGTGAATACGGTTACGAGCAATGCAACCCCGGCGAGTCGCAATCCGGGATGTGGCACGCGGTGGAAAAGCCAGCAGAGCGCTGCGCCTTCCAAAGCCCAACCAACAGTGATCCATTCTCGATCGAACTCGATCGGAAAAATCAACGTGATGAAGAATAGCGTTGCGCCGCCGAACAGGGCGAGTTGCGCATTGCGGGTCGGGCTGGTGAGCGGTGTGCGATGGATCAACACGAACAGACCGAGCAAGGACGGCAGCGCAAATGCGGCTGGCACCAGACCAGGAACCCAGTTCGGATACGCAGTGCGAATGAGCTGATACACCAGATAAAAGTGCAACGGCCCAGCCAGCGCAGCCGTAGCCCACGGCACAGTTTTCTCTGCAGACCTTCGATGAAAGATGAACGGAAACGCCGTGAAGAGCGCATAGAATCCGAGATACCAAAGCAATGGGAGGCTCGCCCGCGCAGGATCAAAATGTTGGAAATGCCACGCGTGTTCGAGCGCAAGTACGGAAACAAGTGCGACGGCGGGCAGCACGCCGAACGAAAAGAGCTCGCTCATGCCGAGAAGTAAAATGATTAACAACAACGCGAGACCGAACACGGGCGACGGGTTCGCAAGCGGCAACCGCAACGTCACCATGATGAGCAGAAGAAACGGCAATGCCGCTGACAACGCCGGAAGTTGAACAGAGAGATTTCCCGGATCGGTGATGTCGCCGAAAAGTTTTGGCGTGTGTATTCCCGTCGTCGTTAAACGGCGGCATGCCCGGCTTGTCGCGACCAGAAAGAAAACCGCAAAGCCGCCGAGGATGAACAGCGCCGTAGGTAAGCCGGTGAGTTCGGTCGGAATCCGCAGCAGCCACCCGCCTATGGCTATCAGCGTGAGCAGGAGCACGGCGAGAATCGGCAGGAGTGTGGCCGTTGCCAGAGCGAGAACAATCGCGAGGAGATCGATAATCAACACGAGCGGCCAAATAACAATTGAAAGCCCGGCGAGTTGAAAAATCGGCATTAACACCAGGAGGAGTGACAAGCCCGGAAATGCATGACTCCACCATGGAATCTGGACACTTCGCAGACGTTGCAGCGCGAGTGGTGTCGCGGAATGAAACAGCGCGAAGACAAAGTAAAATGTCAGAGCGGTATAAAGATGCGTTGTTGTGAGATCATAGTTTGTCCACAGAGCGAGAAGAGTGAACGCCGCCAGCCCCGCAACTGCATTAAGAATTATCAGCCTGCTTTCGAGCAACGTGAGCGCGAGCATCCCAAGATCCACAACGAACAGGTAGCTGAACAAAAGCGCCGGCCGTTGCGCGATTGGTTCAAACGAGAGCAGATAGAACGCCGAGCACATCGCCACCGCTCCAAGCCCGATCCCGCAGGCGAAAAGTTCAGGGCTCGTTTTTCGCGTACGCTTTGACCACGCCGCTGCTGCGAGAAACAGCACCTGAAATCCGGCAAATACCGCCATGACAACCAGCACTTTGTTTCCAGCGAAATATTTTTCGGGAATAAAGAACGTCCCGACCCAGGCGAATTGCATCAGTGCAGTTCCCACGGCGCCGAGAGTCGGAAGCACATTCCAGCCTTGTCGTTGCGAAAGCGCGAGCAGACCGATATCGAGCAACGCGATGTAGACGAAAAGTCCGAGCGGGTGATCCTGACCGGTCGAAAGCAACACCGGCGTTAGAAAACCACCCGCGATGCCGAGCACAGCGACCACGATCGCATTCAACCGGACGGCGAGCAGGAACGCGACGGCCGTGATCAGTGTCATCAGCAAAAAGGTTGGAATGAGACCGAAGAACGCGAAGTGGTAATAGGATCGACACGCAAACGTCACCGCATAGAGCACAAGAATTCCAGTCGCGCAGAGCGTCTGCGCAGTGACGGCGTTTTCTTTCCGTTTCACAAGCAGACCGCCGATGAGAAGGCTGACGCCGATTGTGAACCCGATGGCAACCCGCAGCTCCGGCGGGATGAGATTGTGCTCGAACGAATATTTCACGAAGAACGCCACGCCGAGGAAAAGCGCGAGCCCGCCGATCCATGCGAATAGTTTCGCGCCCATGAATTGCTCCCAGTTAATCGGCGGTCTGGCTGGCGCTGAGATTTGGGGCACGCTTGGTTTGATGAACCGTTCCGGAATTGGCGGCGGCATTGATTCTTTCTCTTGCTCAATCGGAGCAGCTGTTGTGATTGGAGCCGGCGGCGGGACCCCGAAAGCTTTCGGGGCTGCTACAGCCGCCTCCGGTTGCGGGCCTTGAGTGGTGTGCCGCCCCAAAGTGCGCATTTCGTTTTCAAGTGATGACAATCGCGTAGCTAAGTCATCAAGGCCGCGCTTTGTGCTGTTTGCTTTTGCGAGCGCGACAAATGGCAGGACGAGAATCGCAATCAACAGACCGACGATGAACAGGATCAGGAGTTCCATTTGTTTGTGAGATTTAGCCGAATATTCGGCTCTGCTGGAGAGGATAACTGCTTTCCTCAGCGGATGTTAATTGATAAAAATTGCGGATTTCATCGACGCTTTCGATCATGAACATTCATCACCTCGAGTTGTTCTATTTCGTCGCGAAACACGGCGGTATCGCGGCGGCAGTGCGCAACATCCCTTATGGCATCCAGCAACCTGCAGTAAGCGGCCAGATCGCGAAGCTCGAGGAGTCGCTTGGCACCAAGCTGTTTCAGCGACGACCATTCGCGCTTTCGCCTGCAGGCTTGGAACTATTCGAGTTTATCAAACCATTTTTCGACAACGTTGAGATCGTCGCTGAAAAGCTACGGCAGAACAAATCGCCGCAATTGCGCATTGCCGCGCCATCGATCGTGTTGCACGACTATATCCCGGAGCTGCTGCAGAAGCTTCGAACTAAGTTTCCCGAATTTCGCCTTTATTTACACGAAGCAGCGCGCGCCGAAGCCGAGAGGCTACTTCTGGTCCGAGATGTCGATCTAGCCATCACTCTCGTCGAGAAAAAATCGCGCGCCGGGATTCAGGTTCGACCGTTACTTAAACTGCCGTTGCTTCTACTCGTCCGGAAAAATTCCCGGCTCGCTCGCGCGGAAGAGCTGTGGAAACGCGATAAGATTGAGGAAACGCTAATTAGTTTGCCACGAACAGACCCCATTCACGCTTCCTTTCAGCGCGGTCTTGAGCGGCTCGGAGTGGAATGGTTTTGTGGTATCGAGGTCAATTCGGCTCGCTTGATCGAGCGTTACGTCGCGAGCGGTTATGGAATCGGTTTGGCAGTGGCGGTCCCAGGCTTCAAGCCAGCCAAAGGCGTGCGCGTTTTGGAGTTGCCAGATTTTCCGTCCGTCGTCGTGGGCGCATCGTGGTCGGGCAAGCTCTCGAATATTTCGAGACACTTGCTTGCTGAACTGGAAACCGAAGCGCAAGCGCAGATGCGCCGAATGAAAAGGCGGGAGTGCTAAACCGAAGTCAAATTGGTTCCCGCCGCGGTACGCTAATCGGCCTCAACTTTGAGCATCGATTTAATCTGCTCGCGCAATTCCGGCGTCTCTTCGTGTCCATGCGCGGAGACGGCATGCTGCACCGCTGCGACAAGGACTTCTTGTTCGGTACCGGAAATTTTGAGCGAGCAATTCTTCTCACTCGGATAATCTCTGCAATCGATCGATTTTCTTTGAGCTGCCATTGTGACCTCCGATTTAATTAACTCTTTTTTAATTCGGCTAAATCTTTCAGGACTTGCTCGCTGTGCTCGGCGGGTTTCACCCCAGTGTATACCTTGGCGATTTCGCCTTTCGGATTAATGATGAACGTGTTCCGCGCAGCAAGTTTGCTCCCTTTGTAATCCATGATCGACCCGTATTCGGTCGACACTTTCGCGTCGGGATCGGCCAGCAATTTGAAATTGAGTCCTTCCTTGGCGCAAAAATCTTTGTGAGACTGCGCGGTGTCCACGCTTACGCCGAGAATCACTGCGTCCGTCTGCTCATATTTCATCGAGTCGCGCTGGAAATTGCGCGCTTCCAATGTGCACCCACTGGTGAAATCCTTTGGATAAAAATAAAGCACCACCCATTTGCCGCGATAATCTTTCAGATTCACCTGCGAACCGTCGCCGGTGGTTAAACTAAAATCCGGCGCGGGTTTACCGACTTCGGGTTGCGTTTGCGTTGCTGCCATCAACCCGAACGTGCCAAGACCGATAAGTGCTGACAAGATCATGTTTTTCATACTCATCTTCCAGTTTTCGAGCGCAAAGGCAGGTAGTCAAGAAACGAGGCCGGAAAACTTTTCGGTTCGAATCAAAAACCCGGCGCCTGGGAAGGCGTGACTCGTTGAAAAGAAAGGCTTGCGTGCGATTGCGCATTTGGGGCAAAACTGTGCCGCATGGCTCAAATGGTCGCATCGCCACATGCGGAAGTGAAACCGATGCGGCTGATTCTCGGCTTGATTGCCTGCATCGGGCTTGTTCTTACATTTTTCACCCTGTTATTCGGGTTCGCGACAATTCCGGCAAACTCCGTTGGGGTGAAAACGCGCTTCGGCGCTTACCACGATATCGTCAATCCCGGACTTGCCTATGCCATTCCCTATATCGAGGAAATTCACGTTGTGCCGACGCAGCGTTTGTTGAAGCTCGAGTTCGGTTTTTCTACGCCGATCGCCACGAATATTTACCAGGGCGATCCGGAACCCGGGGAAACAGAAACGATGATCACGGGCGATCTCAACACCGCTCTCGTCCCATGGGTGGTGCAGTACCGCGTTACTGATCCAAAGATGTATTTGTTCGGTGCGCGCGAACCGGAAAAAACTCTCCGTGATCTTTCCGAAAGCGTTATGCGGGAAGTCATCGGCGATCGCACGGTGGACGAAGTTCTCACGATTGGCCGACATGACATTGAGACGTCAACTTTGAAACGTTTGGCCGACCTCTGTTCGCAGTACGGCCTGGGAATTCAGATCCAACAAGTACAACTGGCCACGGTGCGTCCGCCGCCGGCCGTGCAGGCTGCGTTCAACGAGGTCAACCAGGCGCAACAGGAAAAGCAGACTGCGATTAATCAGGCCTGGTCGGTCTACAACGATGCCGTGCCGAACGCACGCGGCCAGGCAAAAGAGCGCGAGAAACAGGCCGAAGCGTACGCGTTCCGCCGCGTGAATGAGGCAAAGGGCGAGGCACAAAAGTTTTCGTTGTTGCTCGCCGAGTACCGGAAAGCGCCGGAAGTCACGCGGCGGCGTCTTTATCTCGAAGCGATGCAGGCGATCCTCCCCAGTTTGCAAAAGAAAATCATCGTCGATGACAGCTTGAAGAACATTCTCCAGACGTTGCCGCTTCTCCCGGCGGATCAAACCCGGACGTCTCCATGAAGGTTATCGATGTCACTCCGCGACCCGCCGCTGTCTC